>VOFK01000183.1_pt1 | contig 38000 bp, 49 predicted proteins | sample 5384121 | NCBI WGS metagenome assembly VOFK01 (sample SAMN12384730, study PRJNA508395) | human gut metagenome | isolation source: healthy gut J | host: Homo sapiens | reverse complement strand
ATCTGTTCCGGCTGCCGCAGCGGCAGCAAATGTTGATATTTCTGATGCAGCGGAAACAATCCGTGCGGAAACTAATTCTGTCATCTCATCGACGGTCACCTGTCGTTCGTTGCCGTTTTTATCCACAGCTTTAAAGCCAACTATATTATTCAAGTCCATAATGCAAATTTTAAAATTAAAACAAATACTTCACCCATGCAAAATAATTACTGTTCTCAATATAATTCGGATCATCCTCGTTGGAATATGCCTCCCTCTCAAACGATACCGTCTTATACGCCCTGCCGGCATCCTTCAACCGTACCGCCCTGACCAGCCACTCCACACCATACCAGAGATAGAATGCCAGCCCGGCCAGTACCAGCCACCAGGCGGAAAGGTCAAAACACAACAGCAAGATCCAGATAACTGTACCGATGGCAACTGCCATCTCAACCCATTGACGGGCGTGGGTACACTCATGGTTTCTCACTTTCTGAGTGATTTTCTCTTCCGGTCGCTTGCTTAAAACAAACGGACCGATTGTTATCGTATGGCAAGAACTGAACGCAAGCAGCACCTTTGCCAGAAGGTTGTTACAATATACTTTTTTCATAGCGTTTCTATTTCTGATTCAAGTTCAGCAATATGGTTGTCTATACACGTATTCACCTCGTCATTGAAGTTCGCTATATCCAGTTCCACGCATCCGGCACTTGACCGGGCGCTACTGTAGATACGGACATAGCCTCCGTTATTCAATGTATTTTTCGCCAGCTTCAGTTTCGCCAGTTCGTCATTGATCCGGCTGGCGCGTTCCAAATTCTCAATCTTCATGTTGTTCCTCCTTCTTTTTATCCAGATAATCATTCAACGAATCGGCCAGCAAGCCGGACAACATAGGGGTAGAACGTCTTATGATATCCACCTCCTCTTCGTCAAGTTCCACACCATCTACAGTCGACTTGAAGATTTTCTCCGCAAGGAGATGCGCCTTCAAGCCCGCTACGTTCTTATATATCCAGTCACCGAAGGCCTCAGTGATGTTACTGGCTATAAGCTTTTCTTTTTTAATCCCATCATAAATAGGGAATTGTGCAAAATTTATTCTCATACTTTATATTTAAATTATCCGCAATAAAACATAACCCAATAATTACCCATACACTTAATGAAGCCGGATGCAAAATCCAAATCAATATAAGACATCTCTTTTCCTCCGGGAGCAGGCAGGATCCGTCCTCCTGTCAATCTTACTCCGCCGCTCATACGTTTGAAGTATATGGTATGTCCTGGAACATCCGGAGGAAGTGTCACTTCTATATTGTCTCTATTAATAAACATCACATTATCATCGTTGTTGTTCAATGAAGCTTTGACAGAGATATTCCTCCAGTTGCCAACTATGCCACGGATGGATACATAGCTGTCATTGTTCGGATGAAGGAAAATGTTACCCCCCCTCCACGAACAGAGGAATGCTCAGGGTCTTGATGTGCATTCCGATCATAGTATTTGGGCTCTGTATATCAATTCCGGCATCATACTTAATCCCTTCAATAGTGACAAACTGCGTGTTTCCCCCGATTCTTACGTTTGCAAATGTCCTTTCGTTATAAAACTCAATTTGTCCGGCAGACAAATTGAAACCGACGTATTTATTTGTTTCATTTTCATAAAGGATCTTTGAGGACAATACCCCCGAAATGATGGAGAACGGGCCAATACGTCCTTTATCCGCCGTGATTGTTCCTGTAATCTCTGCTAATTTGCATTTAAAATACCCGGTTTCACCGTTGATAAGAAGAGTTTCACCTTTGTCATTAAAAGACTTGAGAACCTTGTCTTTGAACATGAAGCCGGCTACATTCGCACCATCGGCAAACAGGGTGTCAGTAGCGATATTCACAAACTTCTGCATGGCTTCCCAATTGGAATCACCGTTGACAGATGTGGGTGCAGCGGTAACGGAAGCACCGTAATTCTTTACAAGGAAATTATAATAAACTCCCCCTATCAGATATATGACCTTATCCCGGTAATCCGCATTCCAGACATAAGTCTGTCCTGATGCGAATACACCTCTGTCACGGGGAAACGCCCCTGTTGCTCCGGTTGCTCCTATGGCACCATCATTAGCTACACCCACCCCTTTTTTCAGCGACAAAATTATTATTCCATGCGTTCGCGTCCGATGCGGATTGATAAGCCCGGACGGCAAACTGGGTGTATCCGGCTGTCGCTGGAACGGATATCTGATTGCTTAGGGTAGCACCTACATGAGCCAGCCAGCTTCCGTTATACTTACGGGCTGCCAGATAAAGCGTGCTGCACGTGCTTACATTGCCTGCCACATTCTGTTTGCAAGTGACAAGGAATCCAGACGGGGATGGCGTGCCTGTTGAAGTGAAGTTGATCACGCTGACAGGACTGTCCAGCCAGTAGGATGCCGACGGTCCGACGGGGGGCAACCATCTCCTGCCAGTCCGCATGTACCGTCCGGTTCGCAGATCTGCCGGCGAGGATGTATCCGCCGTCTCTTTTTTCCTACGGAGTCTGCCGTTTCTGAACCTTGCAATTTTAATCGGAGGGTTGGAGGTTTCAACCTTGCTTAAGTAAGATCCTCCGGCAAACGATACTGTACTGTTCTTGGCATACGGAGTATTGGCGGATTCCCAATGACCGGCTGCTGTGATGCTCTCACCATCAGCCCCATCCTTACCATCTACAAGCATGGGAACGGTTTCAACATCCACTATCTGGTCATTCACGTAAAAGATAAACTTCAATGTCTTCGTAAAGTTTCCGCTTGATATGGCTGTATTGTTGTTTATGCTAGTTTCTGCTCCACCATCTATGCTGTATTTCAATGTACCGTCCGTTGTGGTGGATATCACGCCCCCCACTGACTTTTGCCTGTAACATGATACGGAAGACACGCTGTAGTTCCCATTCTTGTCCTTGCTTACAGAAGTGGCAGAAACGATTATACTGTATAGCACGGCATCTGAACCGTCCGCACCTCCACGGACCCCGGCTACAGTGAATGACAGATCACGGGAATACTGCTGCCCGTTCTTTGTAGCCCTGATTGTGATCTTCACCGTGTTTGTCGCAGCAAGAGTAGCTCCGGCAGATACCGATATTGTCACCACTCCCGTATTCTTGTCTGTCGCACACAGAAGATTTGTGTCAGGTGTACAGGTGATGCTGTCAAGCGTGAGCTTCTCCGTTCCATACCACATACTGACAGTTGTATTCCAAGTCTGTGAGGATACGACCTTCCCATCTGAAGTAAGGGCTGCATTGACCATCTCGTTATCGAAGTCCGCCATGATGGCATTCTCCCCGTCCTTACTCCAACGGTGCACAGGGGCCGGAGTGCTCCATTCACTCCATACTCCATCACGCTTCACACGTTTGCACGCCCATTCCACCTGATGGTCGGCATCCACGCCAAGAAAATCATCTGTCCAGCCTTCCGGTATATAATCATCCTGCTGCTTCGATTCCGGCTTGTCAGGGGTAAGGCCGATGATGTTGGTACGGGTGTAGATCCACTCGTAACCTTTGCCGTCCTTACCGTCAGTTCCGTCTTTGACCATGACCATCCACAAACCATTCCGGTATATGTAAGTACAATGGTCAGCCGTATTTCGGTAGCTGTCACCCTCCTTGGGATTGGACGGATGGGATGCGAATTCACCAAGGAAGGTGATGCTTTCGCCTTTCAGCTCACGCCCGTCCAGAAGCATCTCCCAGTCTTCATGCACGGTCCAGTCGGCTGACTTCCCGGAAAGGATATAACCGCCATCCTTTTTCTTTCGATAATTGCCATTCTTGAACCTTGCGATCCTGATGGGAGGATTGGATGTTTTCACCTTGGAGATAAAAACACAGCCCGCCAAAGTGACCATGGTATTGACCTCGTATGGGGTCTTAGAGGATTCCCAATGACCGCCACCTATTACAGACAGGCCCGGATCACCCTTGTCACCTTTGGCGGCTGATACAAGCCAGTCCGGATTGTTTTCGGATGGCTCGGAAGTAGTGCCCTTGTCATTGACGCACAACCATGTGGAACCGTTATGGGGCACACGGGAATAATACGCATACTTCCTGCCCGGCTCCCAGTTAGGGAAGTCGATAGGAACGCGGACTGTGCTACCGGTAATTTCATCAATTTGAAAAATCAATCCCGTCATGATGATATCCTGCAATACTGCCGAGAACCTGTCGCAGTTGATCCCATTGATGGTCATACCCTTCTTCTTGCCGAACCAGCTCTTCATCTGTGCCGACTCCGGGTCCCAGGTGTTGGCATTGTCAACAAGGGTGATGCAGCAGTTACCGTCACGCACGTCTATGATGATATAAGTCTGACGCTCCTTGTCGGTGAAGTTCCCCGTCTGTCCGAGACGCATCTCGTTATGGGGAACGAACTCATATCCGGGACGCGGAACCATCATGAATGTCTTCTCGTCATAATCTGCGGAAGTGATACGGTACTGTATTTTCCGGAAACCAATAAAGTCACCGGTAGTGACGCTTTTGTCATGCCAGAAGCCCAAAAGGATATCGTCCGGCTTCTGTCCCAGCGGTACACCATCCTCCAGATCGGGGGTGACAGTATAACTGCCGTCACTATTGGCGATAAAGCTTTTTATCTTCAGCCCTCCGCCGGGACTTATAGTATTGTATCCCTCAAAATAAGTCTGACGATTGAAACGAAGTTCAGGAACACTCAAAGAGCTGCGCAGAACCAAAGCCTCCAGCTCGGCACGGGCATCCTCACCGATGTAACCGCCCTGAACACCGGTGATAAAGTCACCGAACTTGGCGTATTTCTTGATGACGGTTCCGCCCAACAGGGATAATAGGAAACCGGTGCGTTCCTCCGTGTCCTTGCGCATGAACATGATCAGCGAGCGCAATGCGGAATACACGTTATGGTCTGTCGCAGGGGTGGAGTCGTGGCTTCCGATCACATACACACCGCTGCCACCACCGCCCGTATAGGTCTGTCCCTTCAGGGTAAGGCTCTCAACCTTTTCCTCCAGCTCCCCAATACGGGAATAGGCGGCGGTTTCCCCGACAGTATAAACAGGTGAGTCAAAGGAATAGTCAAGATTGAATTCAAATCCGATAACTCTTGACTGTCTTCCGTTCTCGAAATAAGCCCTGTTGATAAGGTTGACCTTTTGACCGATGCTGTAGAGGTTGTGAATGCCATCCTCACGGTATGCGTCATTTGACATCATCGTGCAGCCATAGGTACTCGGGTCTATCTTGGATTTGGCAGCGTACTTTTCAGTCTTTTCCTTCAGCTCCTGCTCGGCGGCACCCACAAGCCCAAGTTCGGTTATTTTCGTGCTGTCCCAGCCGGAAAGCACATATTCATCTCCATCCTGGGGAAAGAGCACATCACCGGGAAGCGGTCTGCCATAGTCCTCATTCCTGACTATCTCCCAAAGCTGTGCCTCAGGGTTCCATCCGCCATCCTCCAATTTCTCCGGCTTTCCCTCAGGATTGAACTTCACGGCGAACTCCAAACCGTTGAGAAGCCCGGACGCGAAACGTATCCTCAGCTCCTGACCGGGGAGGATATATTTCTCGGAAAAGTTAACACCCGTGTCCCTAAAGCGGTAGGCATTCCATTTTTCCTCGGTGGTTGTACCGTCCTCATTCTCCACCTTGTCCGTCACTTCGATAGTGGTGACATCCGACATGATGCCCGTTCTTCGGGGATAGACTTCATCGAAGATAACCACCTGCTCGACGGCTTCCTCGGTAGTCATATCAGGATAAGCGTCAATGTAAGGAGTGCCTTCGGGAAGCATCAGCCTGCGCTGCACCACGCCGTTCACAACCACGGTCTCGTCAACCGGACGGTAGCCAGATGGGATATTCTTTGTTGAACCAAAAGCGTAGATACGGGTGGCATAAGTGGACCGGGATTCTGACTGTGACATTTCCTGCACGTTTTTCCCGATTTCGAAATCCACCGCATCGCCAGACTCACAACGCCCGAAATGGATGATGTTTTCAGTCACCCAACATTCGCAATCCCATTTCTTTGCCATCTCAAAACAAGCGTCAAGGATGTTGATGTTATCGTAACTCATCAACTGGGACTTGTTTTCGACTGTGGAATCAATGGAGAAAACAAAATCCTGTCCTTTGTATGTGTAACCAAGAGCTTTCAAATTTCTAAGGACTATACCGGCTTGTACGTCAAGCGGGGCGGTCAGGTTCCAGGACGCCTCCTGTCCGGCCGTCTCCGGGGTATATTTGAAGATTTTGTTTTTCCATTTCCAGTAGTAGGCGTCAAGCTGAAGCTCATAGTCGTATGCCCCGGTTTTACGGTTGTACTTGGGTTTGTACAGATCGCATAGTTCGAACCGTCCGAAACGTGTGTCCTCCATCCAGTCGCCCAGTTTGAAAAAGACAGGAGATTTCAGAGAGAACTTCAAAAGTATAAAGTCCTCCTTCATCAGAGTGAACTTACGTTTGCTGCTTTTTCTGACAACATCCTGATAACATGGTGTACCAGCTGAATTTCTGATCTCAATTTTCATACAATATCTTTCCTGTCGCCCGGATTGGGTTCTTTGAGTTTGACCATAAACTTACCCCGGCATTTTCCGTAACTTCCATACTTGCCGCAAGACAGATAGTACAGATTGTAAATCTTTCCCAGTGCCGGGATTTTCAGTGCAATTTTACCCTTTACCAGTTCGGATACAAAGGACGAATATTTATCCAAGATAGTCACTTTGCGAGTTTCCCGTAATAAAAAAAGGCAGGGTGAGCTCCCTAGAATCCATCTTGCAGATCTCAGGCGATGAAGTAATCTGTATGCCATGTTCCAACCTGCTGTCATTTTCGATATAGTCCTTCACAGGAGGGGGTGTCAGTATAGCCTCCAAAGCTCCGTCCATCAATTCCGCACCCCATGTACTCCAGATATTCCTGCCATTAATAAAAGCATTCCTCTCCATAATCACATTCCTTTGTGTTTTTTTCTATCTCGGCAAGAGTGTCGTCCATGCCGCTCAATATGCCGGTATATTTTTCAATTTTCTCCAAATGATCGTTGCATTCATGCAATACATCGCGCATTTCCGTGACACACACCGAATGAGCAGCAAGTTCCTTTGCCATATTCAATGCTGCCGTGGAAATAATAAGCATATTCGCATTCATTTCCGTTCCTTTGGTTTCCAAACGTACATTAGACTCATACATGGCTGTCAGCCGTCCGCTGATCTCCTCACCTGTTTCCCTGGCTCATGGTGGTGGAATACCCTTTGGAAGAGGATTGGGAATAAGAGTCTCCGGATGCGTCCCATCCGAAGATATCCGCCAGACTGTCTCTCTCGGCCAGCACTGCTTCAGACAACTGTTCCTGCATCTCACGCAATGCATCAACCTCATCTTTCGTATAACCATCCTCACCATATTCTGCCCAGGTTTCATATAGTTTTCTGACCTGTTCCTTGTACTTGTCGGCCATCATGGCTCTGATAATGGATTTGCGGAGCTGTTCCTCCAGATTCTCGGCCAGTTCTTCATTTCCGTTCTCCAGATCGGATATCATCTCCCAGTAAGAATCCTCAAAACTGTCAAAGGATATACCGGTAACCTGTTCCTTCACCGCCTCCAGTATTTCCTTTTCCGTTTCGCCATATTTGATGATATTTTCCAGATGGTTCCTGAACTCTCCGTCCATAACAGACCAGAGGCCGGCATAATTCTCCCTGATGGACTGCAAGACTTCCGGGGACATATTGATCATATCTTTCATCTCGTTGAACGTCACACCGTACTCCCTGGATATCTCCCCAGCGACATCACGCCAGTTCTGTCCTTCCCATTTGTAGGAGCCTTTCCACATCCTGTAGCCCTGGCTGTGACTTCCGATACTGCTGCCGGCACTCAGACGTGCCTCGGCAAGTTTCTTTTGTACATCCAGCTCGTTTTTTGCAATATTCAGAGCTTCCTCTCCGGCTTTGGATGCTTCTGCACCGTAACTTTCATTTATATATGCCTTTTTTTTGTCAAGCAGCTCGTCCCAGATATCCAGTAGATTATCATACTGCGCCACCATCTCATTATAACCAGAATAATCAGCGCCATGGAAAATACCACCGGCCCCCTTGATCCCAAAAATGGACCCCACCGTATCGAAAATTCCTCCTACGGCATTGCTCACAGTTTCCAGTATATTTCCCACGAATTTGTCAAGCCCCTTGGTCACCGATCTGGTCAGTATGGCCAGGATGGCAGCAATAATCCCGCCTATCTTCGATCCGGATTCCGAGAGTACGTCAACCAATGACCCGACACTATCCCCGAATGAGGAAAGACTTACATCCGCTTCCCCGAGCTGTGCAATGGCATTGGTGACTCCGGTTATATTGTCTATAGCCTTCTTTGATGACTTGTCCACATTCGTTTTCGCATTCGTGACATTCTGGGATGCTGTATTAAGCTTTTTCTTCGCCACCTCCTGCTCGGCATGTGTTCCACTTTCCAAGGACATATTATATTCATCCTGAGCCTTGGTCAGTTCCTCCTGAGCTTTTCTCAGATTGTCCAACTGGTCTGGAAGATCACCAAGCAGTCCGCCTTTGTCAATAATGGCGGATTGTATCCCGTCTAAAGCTTCGTCAACAACCTTTTTTTGCTCTACAGCCATATTCTTATACTCATCGGATTCACGGAACAGTTTCAACTGTGCCCTAACTTTGTCAAGCTCTTTTTTAGACACCTTACTTAAATCCCCGAATATCAACTCCCAATTGATCTCCTGCTTCAACTTCTCAACATCCAGGGCCGACAGAGCTTCCTCAAACTCCTTTTGCAGGGATGCGATCCTGCCTGCATCAGACTCACTATCCATCAAATTCCTGTATTTGCGCGTCAACGCCTCCTTTTTCCCTTGGAAGGTGCCGTATTTGATCAGATATTCGTCCCATGCACTTTCCTGCTCACGCAAACCCTCTTTCCTCTGACGTCTGGTGGTGTTGCTGATGATCGTGTCAAATGCCGACGTATCCACGGACACCGAGTACGAGTCAAAGGATTTTTTTCACATAACGCTTGTCTTTCTTCGCCTTCAGTTCCTCCTCGGCCTCGAACTTTTTCTTTCTCAAATCGGATTACAGCCTCGGATATAGTCATCCTTCTGCCGCCGCAGAAGCGATATCTCCCTGCGGTTGTCAAGTTCCCGCTGTGCCAGCCTTTTCAGCCCCGGCCTCCATAGCATCAATACGGGTTTGGGCTATCCGGTATTCCAGTTCCTCCTCCTGACGCTGACGCTCCTGCAAATGTTTCTTCTGCAAGTCCTCCAGTTTCACACTCTGCGCATTAACCGCATTGGCTTTCTGAGGATCCACCGGATATCCGTCTTGCCGGAAAGAATGGTGCGGGCCATGTCCCTGTACTCGCTGTCCGCATTTTTTTCGTCTGCAAGCCATGTTTCCAGCTGTTTCTTGTTCATCTTGATGAACTCATCCCGCATCTTGATCCTCTTCTCGTTGTCCTCCAGGGACTTCTCCAGACTCTCACCCCGCAGTTCCCGGATTCGGAGCCTCAGCACCCTTGATCATGTCGCCATACTTCCTGACATCATCATCAATACGTGCCAGTGTGCCCGAGTATTATCGAACCGGAGGTGGAATATCCGGTATTGCTCATGGAAGAAGTCACATACACCCCTCCGGCCTGCTGCGCCTTCAGCGCGTTCTGGTATTTCTTCCTGTATTCCTCCAGATTATTCTCCTCTTCCTTGATGGCTTCCCGGTTCATATATTCCAACAGTACCTTCTGCTGCCGCACGAACTCCCTGGCTTTGCCGCTGGAAATATCCAGTGCCTGTCCGTATTCCCCCACTTTGGTTATCACTCCGGGAATATTGTCCGTGATTTTGGTGATGATGGAATTAAGTTCGGCCTGCTCATCCGAGGATAGTCTGGTCTTGGTCTTCAGCTCATCATACCGGTCCAGCAACGGCATATACTCGGAATAAAGGCTTATAACCCGTTCCTTCTGTTCATAAAACTTTTCATTGGCGGTGGATACTGTTGTATTGACAGTTTCAGCCATTCTGTTTTTCAGGCTGATCCATAAATCTCCAAGCCAGGACAACCGTCTTCCTAGTTTCAATTTGGCATTTTCCAACCTTGCATCAGCCTGAGCAGCCTTGTCAGATGCGGATACATACACTCCGGATTGTGTTAGCTGGCGGTCTATGATATTGGACACCCCTTTCATGAAATCACCAGTTTTGGCAACCTCCTCATTGATTTCTGCGGCGGAAAGTCCCAGGTTGTCCAGTATAAGAAGCGACTTGCGCCCCAGACCGGTCACAATAGAGTCTGTCATATATTCCACACTTTGGCCGGTCTGCTGCGCCTTCAACTGGGCGAATGCCAGATATTTTCCCATATCATCAACCGGGATCCGGAAATCCTTTGCCTTGACCGTTGCTTTCATCAGCTCAAGATCCGACAAGGTTTCCTTAGTGGCAGTACGAAGGTTTGCAAGAAGATCAGGGCGGTCCAACTTCTCAAATGCATGAAGAACTCCGTCAGCCTGAATGGCCACCTCCACACTTTCCCTGACAAATTCCTTTGCTTTGGACATGCCGTTTTTGAAAAAATCAAGGGCAGCCGCTCCGGCGGACGCAAAAAATCCCACCACCATAGCTTTCATATTCCCCAGTTTCAGGAATGACCCGGAAGTTTCATTGGTTCCGCCACGCAGACGGGCCATCGCCTCTCGTGTTTCCTCCAGCTGCTTTTCCAAACGGGCATATTCTTCCGGATGAAGGGACTTGACAGTATTGTCCAGCTGTTTTTGAAGCCCGCGGGCCTCTTTGGCCAGTTCCGCATAAGTTTTCTCGGTGCTCTTCATGGAGGAGCGAAGAATCTTCACTTTCGCATTATTATCGGATATGGCTTTGGAATTGGATTTCAGCTCTGCCTCCAGACGTTTGTACTCATCGCTGCCTTTCTTGCCGGAGGCTACCAGTTCTGTCATCGAATTGCGCAAACCATCATTCGTCCGTTGCAGCTCACGGGAGGACGCGTTTAGACGGTTCAGTTCCTCACGGGCCTCACTGGTATTCAGGGAGAGGGTGAACTTTATATAATCATCTTTCAGTTTCTTGTTCATACGGTTACTTTTCAGCAAAACTAGTAACCGGCAAGGAAGGGGCAAAGGACGGGAGAAACATGAGAAGCCCCGCATGTCCATGGACAACGGGGCAAAATATCAATGAGGACGGTATCCGGGACGATGCGCACTGTCATTCCCGTCCGGCCAGGGAAACAACTTCTCCAGCTGGTTGCGGATCTCCTTGCGGAGTGAATCGGACATGCCCGCTCTCAGATCAGGCAATGCGTTGTTGTACACTATCCCCCATATCTGACGGTTATAGATACGGAGATCGCGTTTCTCCCGCATGTCAAGAAAACGTATATAAAGAGGGTAGCCCGTTTCCAGCATTATCGGATCCACCCCCGTTATCTGGAACTCGGCCGCCGCAAGACGGTCACGCAGATGACCTGTACGGCCGGGCACAATTTTATCCGGGCGGAATCTCACCTTAAGTTGTCTTCCTTCCCGGTAAATACCTCTTTCCGCAATATCCAACTGCCGTTGATAAATGGTCTTGAAGTCACGGGACAGGGTTCTTTTGAAGAACTCCTCCCTCACAGGGTTCCATCCGTCACTCATTCCGTACCAAGTTTAAACGACACACTCCAACCGCTGTAATCCGTATAGAATCCTGTTTCCGGGGTAGTGGTCATCCGGTCAAGATTACGCATAAGACAGCACCCCCTGTTCCTGTCACCACGCATCACATTCTTGATGCTCTCGACAAGGGGCTGTGTATCTTCCAGCACCCGAACCGGACCACGGCGCTGCATATCCATACGGTCCATCAGAAATATAAGGCACAAGTTATCCTCCTCCACATTGTCCGGATCCGTACCTGTCTCCTGTGCGGACGGTACGACCACGAACAGAACCGGAAGCTCGTCAGAACTGATACTTTTCAGACAGTCGCTCATGTCCTGGTCCACATTCACTACTCTGACGGAATGTATGCCTGGTACACGCCGCACGACATTCTCGTAATACTCACGATAGGTTTTCAAACTGATCATAGGCTCTATCTTTTGGAATGTAATTTCTCAAACTTCTTTCTGTAGGAAAATAAGGATATCCCAGAACGGTGTCGCCCTCACCTCTGCATAGTTCCCGAATGCCCCGTTCTCAGCGATATCCATTCCAATGCCCGTCCAGCCGGTATGGTCATCCGCTTCCGGCTTCTCATCTTTTCGGAAAAGAATCCGCAAGTCAACCGTTTCACCGTCAATTTCCAAAGGCTCCTCCCGGATGATGGCGAACACATTCATAAAAAACAGATAAGCATGAAGGCAGAGCAGAATTGGCGGTTCCGCACCTTCCCTTCCCGTATAAAGAGCTTTTCCGAACTCCCGTAATATCATGTCCCTGTCGCCGCCACCCTCATCACCCATCCGTCTTACCAGTGCCATGCACTTGCAGAAGGTGTCAAACGATACCCCGTTGAGCATGTCTTCCGGTCCGTGAAAGCCGTTCCATTCCGGAAGGAGGTTGATTCCGGTACTCAGGTCCAGCCGGAAAGATTTTCCCTCACGAATAACGAACGGATCCGTCAGGGACAACAGTGCCAGCGTTTCCTCCCATGTGGATGGAGGAAGATGCCCCATATCAACTGGGAGTGCCAGAAAAAGAGACAGAATTTTCAAACGTATCCCGGGTTCCGACAATATATGCTGGTTAGCCATGGTGGCGATCTCCAGATAACGGTAATACTGGGCAGGTGTCAGTTCCTCAAGCGTTTCCGGCACACTCACTTGTCTGTTCTGATAATATATTACACGCATAAAAATCAAAAGGTTATCCCCTTGCTTTGAAGCGTGGGGCCTGAAACATAGAAATCAACCTCCTCAGGCGCGGCGTCCAAAGCCGCCACCGTATCCTGCAATTCCTGAAGATACCGGTCGGCATCGGCCTGAAGACTGTCCGCCACACTTTTCCGCGCCTCTTTCTCTGCCCGTAACTTTTCCTTTACAGTTCCGGTCTGCTGCACCTGTACGATACCTTCCGGAATAACCTCTACAGGCAGGCGATCAACCGCTTTCTTGATGGCCAACAGTGCCAGAGGTCGCTGGCATTCCTCCAAAAGAGTGTCACATACGTCCGGATCCCTTCTGACAAGCCAATCAAACCGCTCCTTTCCGACAACAGGCAGAATGTCTGTACGCTGTATTTCACGCAGGATGGGAACCAGTATGAGAAATAGACGGTGGCTGCCGATATGATAGAACTCGTCAAACTCGTCCTTGGTACGGATGAGCAATCCGTCCATCTGTCTTTTAGCCAGGCTTTTTTCCCAGAAGTCAAACTGCTTCTCCTCCAAGAATCCTACCAGAGCATCCACCGACTCATACGCCAGATTAAGTATGTTCATTTCATCCTTATATTCCTGAAGGGCAGTCAGCCCCTTCTCATTCTCTCCCAGTTTCCTCTGCCTTCCGCTACCGCCATGCTGTGCATCCAACGTGGGAACAACCTTTACCCATGCGAAATATGCCACGGCACGCTGCGCCATGAATACAAGTTCCTCTTTCTCTGGATCTAGGTCTTCATCCCAATAAAGGTCGACTATCGCCGAAAGCACGTCCGCCCCGATAATACAGGTCAGCTGGCGTGCGGCCAAAGGCAGTACCGGCTTCCACTTGGAATAGTCCAGGCTGTCGGAAATCATTCCCAGCGCCGCAACAAGCTCCTGGCGCCCTTCTCCGTTTCTGTCGAATATCATTTTCATAACTTATATATTTTCTTTCATACGGTTTCCCGGCGACACGTTCTCTTCCTGACTCACCACATTCCTGTACAGTCCGATACGTATATCTGTTCCCGGCCAGTTAGCATTGATATACTCCTGCACCGGCTTGCAGAGTATCATGTCCGGAATAGCCGTTTCAGACGCATTGTAGACCTTGATGGAATACAGTTTCTCGCTTCCACTGCTCAGTTTGTTTTCCAAAATGAGGTTCGCCAGCACCGGATCAATTCCGAACCCGGAGGTGGCAGCAGCGTCAGCCTTGTTGCTGATTCTAATCTGTGCCTCGATGTAATCCTTCACCTTCTTATCAATAGGAGTCACCTTCCATCCCTCAAATCGTTGGCTTCATCGCTCCAGAACCGGGTGGTGTGCATATATTTTCCCACATTCTTCATCCCGGTAATACCTCCGGCAAATTTCTCCATGCATTCATCCTTGTAATCCTCCAGCATCTTGGCCGTATAGGTTTCCCCACGCTTGCGGCATACGGATTTCAAACGTTCCTCCGCCTTGTCCCAATACCCTTGTGGAGATTCTATATGCAGACTGAGCGCGCTGGAATTCAGATTATAGTTATGCAGTAATGGTGCCAAGGTACCGGCTATTTCCAGCCAGTCAAAGGCTCCCAGAAAACGCGGGGTACTAACAAAATCCTTACAGAAGGAATAGATGTTGTAATATCTGGCCGACACCGGATATCGGAAAGGATCTGCCGGATCAAACATGGGATACCTCTCCATATATTCAGGATCCGGGAAAGGAAAATCTCCCACGACAATGCCTTCCGGATCATTTTTCCCAGGGGGAGGGTACAACAGTCTGGCACGCTGGTAAGGGATATGCTCCAACCTTAGTAGCTTCCCCCGCCCGCCAATACGGGGCGCACGGTTGCGGACAAACTTGATAAAGAAGCCCTGCATGTGGGTGAGATCAACCAGACAACGGTGCATACAAATCCGATAATCCCAGGAAGACATGTCCGACTCAATATCAGGTGCAAGCACCCATTTTTTGTAGAAACGGTTGTCCGTATCATCAATTGCATCCTCATAGAACCGGGGACCGTCCCCCCATTGCAGACCGGCAATCTTGCCAAGAATACCCTCGCCGGCATAGAACCGGTCAAGCAGGCGCATGACCTCTCCGGGCATGTCATTGTTATCCCCCATCGGAACGATATCATATCCGGCCACACTCATTTTCCTCGTGAAACAGGTGTTACGGTTATGGTTCAGCATGATACTGGAAGGTTCCCATCCCTTACCACGTCCTGATATGTCAAAGGAATAAAGCGATCCATTGCCGGGGTCCACAAAGCCGAAATTTCCGCTACGTCTTACCTCCATATTACAAAACTGTTTTCTGTCCGTTAAATTCCACTACCAGAATCTGCCAGCAGTTCAATGCGTTGCCTGTTTCCGTATCGACAAGAAACAGTTTATGACTGGCATTCTCTATTTTTTCATCAGAAGCCTTGGAACGAAGCCTGGCCGCTTTCAAAAACACCAGATCACCGCCAGACTGTTTCTGACGGTTGTATTTCCGGAATTTGATACTGAATGTCCCTTCAGCTTTGCTCACCGCTTTCATCTCCTCGACTGCGGTATATAAATTAATTTGTCCCATATTCGCTATTTTTCAAGCAAATATGGGACAAATGCAATATGGGATAAAGGACAGGACTACTTGCTTTGTGGATGCAATTTCTCTATCAGTCCTGCATAGAACCGAAAGAATTGCACCAAATCCAGATTTCTTTTCAAATTGTCCGGTTCCATCAACTCAAAGTCATCCAACAGAATATCCGTCAATTTCTCCGTATGCTCCCGAAAGGAACCGGGCTCATGATCCTGTATATTAGCCAGTGCATCTATCACTTGATCTGTTATGACAGCATTCGGGTTAAATCCTTCTTCTTTCATTTCAGGCCTCCTTCCAATATTTTAGGGTTTGTAGATTCACAGAAACGGAACTCGCCGCGTACTGGATAAATATGAACTATGAAGACAGTATTATACGGATTCTTATCGGGATAGACCTCAATATGTATATCATTGTTTCTGGAAACATCCACACGAAGCGGTTTGGTTCTTGGAAACTCTTCATCCAACATGGACGCTTTGGCACGAACAGCCTCAATAAAGGCATCACGTGACAGTTCATCAGGAATCAATACATGAGTGAAAGTGGAAATCCACTGGTTCATAGCCCTGCCTTTATTGTTGACAGACAGGTAAGTTTTGGGTTCATCAATAAAGAATTTCATCTCAGACCTCCTTTCCAAGCAAGATGTAACGACACAACAAACCAAGCCAGGCAAAGCAATGCAGGAACAGCCGACACAAAACCGGCACATACCAATGCAGAAAAAGCTAAGGAAGCATGAGCCATAAGGCACACCTGACGGTTAGACACTGATTCTTCAAGTACGGAAGAAAATAATTGATTTTCACGGTTCAGCCACATAGTTAGGACTGACGATTTGCTCACGACATTTATGTCGGTAGCAGGAATTGAAACTGTTTGTTTCATACGGTTTGATGTTTGACATTTTAGGCAGAAAAAGAACGGCTGCCATCTCCCGTGTCGTCAAACATCAAACCGTGTCACTCCGTAGAGCAATTAAGTTTTGGGAAAGGCAGCCGTAGACTTTGCACAACAAGTTGCGACTTCTACAATATCCTTTATATGTATTATCATTTTCGTGACTTTACGAAAATGGTTCTGTATAGGCATAAAAAAAGCCCATTAAAATATGAGCATTAACCGCGCTCTACGTACTTGACGAACAAGTTTGATGTTTGACTCTGCAAATATAATGATAATATTCAATAGCCCAACATTTACTAATGGATTTTTTTACTAGTTTTGTAACAACTTAAAAAGTAACCATCCATGGAACGATTAAATGACGAACAACTAAATGTACTGGATAAAGAAATTCTGGAGTTCTACTGTCAAGAAGCAGCAAAACGTTTGGAAGACTATATACGGGTGGAATCGACCATAACAGAGCGCTGTTATATCCTGTTCGGCATCTATTATGCCATTATTGCTGCCTCTATGGGATACGTACTCTCAAACTTAGACAAACAAAATGATCTTCCTGTCACGTATGGATGCCTTGCCTTATTCACATTCTCTTTCATATCCTTGATATATGTCACAAAAGCCATGAAGCCACACGATTTCTATGCTAAAGGAAGAGATCCGGAAGAATTCAGAATACCGGAATATGTAAAATATTTCCAAAAATGTCCGAAAGCGGATAAGAAAAAGAATGTATTGGCAGATGAGTTGGTCATGCTTCAAGAGAGCATCAGCAAACAACGTGCATTAAATGAGAAAAGAGCCGGGCAGATAAGCGCATCACTTTCTTTCCTCGCTACCGGCTCCTGTATAACTGCGATCCTTTTCATTATCACTTATATTATTTTGTGGTAAGAGGAATCTGGTCTGCTCCAGTGGATGTCTTTACTACCGGAATAGGAGGAGGAACTGGCTTATTTGGTTTACTTTTGCCCATAATATAAAATGGCGAATCCTCATCCAATGCGCGCCGACCGGTGATAAATCCGGAACCCGATTCTACAGGTTACACATCGAATGAGGAGTCATTTTTACAAAAATGTTTTTTATCAAGATTCGGCATCGCAAATATAGGGATAATATTCAACATCCCGAATTTCCTAGCGGATTTTTATTACCTTTGCTGATGCATCAAAAATATGAACCATGACAAAAGAACAGGAAGATATCAAGCGGTTACAAAAAGAAGTAAGCCTTATTTGTATGCACCTTTATCAGATCAAAAAGTTGATAATAAACAGTCTAATATTCCTTTTGCTTGGCCTGATAACAGGACTTCTGTTATAAATGCACATCCTGTTCACAGATTTCAATATCAGGCAGCCAAATCCGAAACATCTTTTTTACCTTGTTTACACAGCATTATATCAGTATAACAGCTACTGTAATTCACACAGGCATTGAATTCCACTTTCACACAATCCTTAAAAGGATTACCGATTGAGGGATTATCCCCAATCCAACTGCATAATTCAAGAATGGAAGATTTATTGGATGTAAAATACACAAACGAATGCTCCTTCAGAACATGCAGGACATTCAGATAATCAGCCAGATGCCAGTACATTTTATATGTTCCGACTTCTGTACTTAAATAAGGGGGATCAACCAGGAAAACTACCCCCGGAACATCCTTGTAACGTTTGAACACTTCCTTATAATCCTCACTGACAATGGTTAGCCCTTCCAGATAATCCTTCGCATCGGAATAGTCAGTCCGGTGGATAGTGTTATAAAACGTTTCTTTCCTCATATTATCCAGATTCAGCACATATTTCATGGAAAACAACAGGGATGACGACAATGTGATATAATCAACGTAGCCATGTTCCTTTTCCTCCTTTTCAATACGAGCCAATATTCTTTCACGGGCTTCACCGGTTATACGTTTCTTTCTGGGGAGTTCCGCTGTTATCCTTCGCAAATCTGCCAGCAACTGATTGGTATTCGGTATATTGTTAAGCCGTTGCCGGTAGTTGTCGAAATCATTATATACCACAACAGCATCAGGTCTTACCCGTTTGGTGATGTGGGACAGCAGCCCCGATCCGCCAAAAAGATCCACAAAAACGGTGCTGTCTGGGAATCGGTCCAATACTTTGATGAATTCTTTGGCAAACATACGTTTCTGCCCCACAAACGGAAGCGGGGCAGACAGATACATATTTCTCATGTTACTTTCCATTTAAAAAAACGCCGCAAAGATCTTCTGAATTTATGAGAAACAGGCAGGATCAGGAGCGTTACCCACTGCACGACATATGCAGCAGATCAGACATTCAGTTCGAAACGGACAGTCTCGTCACCGGCAAGCAGTGCACGGGTACCTGGGATATTGTTCTCGTAAATATGTACATTTCCCAGGTAGAGGGTGATCGACTTCAGGGGAAGTTCTATCTGCCGTGCCATCAGGTACAGATGATAAATGTCAGCAGGCAATCCGAGATTTGCATCACTGCTGCGCTGGTATGCGGACAACACCAGTTCTCCATTGTCAATCTGAAACTGCACCAAGCTCAGGCAGGGCGTCTGGTTGCTTTCCACACCGGTCTCACCCAGGAAAAGCACATAATTCTTACTGTTACGTTTCTCCCTGTTGATTTTGTCTATGAGTGGCGGCAGCTTCTCAAAATAGGTGGGATAAGAGTTCACAAGAATGGATCCGCAATAATCCCACCAATTGATGCCGGCCTCTCGGTACTTCTCCACGTTACGTTCCCCCTGCATGAACAGCTGGAGCTCGCTACGGAGCTTCTTACGGGCAATATTATGCCCCTCAAAGATATCCAACAGATCCGCTGGTGTAAGTACCAGAACCTCATTCAGAAGGTACTGTATGTTCCCCTTCCTGTTTGATTGCGTTTTTCCTGTGGCAAGTATCTTGTCCAGTACCTGATAATACTTGTTCATAGCCATTCCTCCTTATAAAAATGAAACATCCTAAAGATAGGAGAAACAGCACAGTTCGCCTGATAAAACGGTCCGCTCATACTGCAAACGTCTTACAGTCACTCCGAAACCGCTTAACCAGGGCATAAATCGTTCTCTCGCTGACCGAATATTTTTCAGAAAGCACGGCAACGACATAAGATACTTTCTCTCCTTGGCTTGTCCGGTACATGTATTCCGAATATAGCTCCACATACTGGACATCCTCCAGACGGACACCCGCCTCCTGCAACTTTTTCAGCAGTTCACGATTAAAGTTTATTATCTCTATCACTTTCATACAATAATATTTGATTATCTTTGCGCCATCTCACTCACATAACATACAAAATGCGTCACACCGCAGCAGAGGGTATTTGCCCCCGGCTGTGCGGTGTGACGCATCTTTGTGTAAGTATGTGGGTGAGATAACTACTTACAGGCCGGGGGTTCTTTTTCGCCTTCCCCCGCAAGGCATTCCACAAGATCCAGTGAAAAACCAGCCAAAAAATGACTGATTTTCCCCTTATTTTCGTATTTATCATTCAAAATGTGCGTATTTCAGCCTTGAATTTTGCTGTAAGAGCACATAAATATCTAGTTTTCAATAAATAATACCATAAAACCAAAATCTTTAAAACCACGTCTCTTGTTTCCGTGCGGGCCGCTCAGAAGTCCCGGGGCAATTGCCCCGGGCAATTTTCGTGAAATATGACAGAGAAAAACGGCGGGATGCCTGGTACGGACAGAAATCACTCCTCAAAACCGGGGATATAGGGATTTGCATTATTGCCACGGGCAATACGGACAACGCGACGCCAGTTTCTGCGCATCATCAGGTATTTGAAAGCGTCACTGAAATTGGTAGAAAACATGGGAAGTTTCTTCGGGGCAAGCTTTTCACTCTTCTTGATCTTGAACACCACCTTGGTTTCACCCTTATAGCGGATGCCGGCTGGGGCTTTCTCAACGCTGCTGACCATTTCACGGCAATTCACCGCATCAACCAGCAATCGGGGCAATTGCCCATTCTCTCCCTTCATCAACTCCTGCATGAATCCGTATTCCTCCGACTGGGGGATGATACTCTGTCTGCGGCTCATCAGAATGACGGTCCATCCGGTCCGCCGGCCATCGGCATCCTTCTCTATGGCATCCTTTATCTTCCTGGCATAATCCTCCCCCCTGTCTTTCAAAATTATTGCCGGCCCGGTCATAATACAACGACAGTTCCTTACATTCATGTGAAGCAAAGAAATCCAAGAACTGGTCAGCCAGCTCACGGAACCATCCGGGAGGTATCTCGAAAAAGTTTTTGTGGCATCGGTAATACGCTCCGTCTTCCTGCCCAATCACGAATGAAAGCATGTTGCCGAAGTCCATGCCGCCATCCAAAGGCTCGTCATGCCGCAGATAGCGCAACTCCCGACTATTTTCCGCCGGCTCCCCTCCAGGACTCCCGTCATAATACTTATGCCTTTGCCCGAATAATACATAGAAGCGGACATCACGCCGGAGACCGGGCCGCATACCCAGCACCGACTTGCAGAACTCATGCAGTTCAAGAGTACCTTGATATAAGTTTCGTATATATTCTGGGGTCAGGATATCAACATTGACCAGGGAGGATGCGTTAAGAAAAAAGGTTTGTCCGCGGCGCAATTTGCGCAAGGCCCGATCATAATAATCTATTTTCCTTTCCAGACGCGCCAGCACGGAGTGACTGGGATTGTCTTTCTTCTGCTCGCGCAGTTGCTTCAACAGCAGCCCGTTCCGTTCAAAAGCCGCCTGTACAATCAGAATTATACGGTCTGGATCCATATTGGGTGCATAACGGAAATACCAGTCATATTCCCCCTCGTTGACATCCGGCATATCAGTGGTGATCGTCAGACCAAGAAACAGATGCGATGCCCCGTAAGTGAGAGAATCGCCACGTAGAACAGGCATGGCACGGTTCACCTTCTCGTCCTTGTCATATTTTGACTCGTCATAAAACAGATGGACCACCGATTTGCCGGCAAGCAGTGAAGGGTTATCCAGCGAACCCATAAAAATAACACTGCCATTCCAGAAGGAATAGCAGTTCCGGTAATCATTGACAATTATGGAGCATTTCGCCTTCCAGGAGGCTGGCGGTTCCTTTCCACGGATATAATGCACCCCCTCGTACAGCCCCATCATTTCCCATCCCTTCTGTACGGCGGGCATGATGTTGTCCTTCAGATTGGCATAAGTGTTGGCGACAAAAGCGAAAGGCGCACCGGGCATTTCCCAGATACACCTGTATGAACGTCTGGACTGTATGACCGTACTCTTGGACATACCACGCCCGGCTATGACAACCAGAATGGTCGTATCCACGAAATCGGTCAGCATCTGGACATTATGGCTGAATTTTACATCCACATCCTCATCATTCGCTATCTTCCTCGCTAAATTCCTCGATATCATAAATCATACGTTTTTTCAAATCAAACTTTTTTATCCGTGCGTCCTCTTTCAGATTATCACGCACAGCAATAGGTATCTCCGGTATCGAGTCGATGAAACCCTCCAGTCCCTTTCTATCAATGGCGGGAACGCCCAGATCCTCACGGCTGGCCGTATAGATATCAACCTTTTTCTGGTTTAGAAGCTCTTCCGGTATCTCCGCCTGTTCCTTCCTGAAGCATCTGCGGTATTCACCGGCAAGTTTCAACAAGGCCCTTGCCTCCTTGATCTTGCCGGCCAGGAAAGCGGCGTCCGCCCACTTCTCGGCACGCTCGGCATACAGGGCAGCAAACGCCTCCGGACGGATGTTGTCTTGGGTATAGAAAAAATTGATGCTGTCATTATACACCTGCCGGGCCATCCAGTCAGACAGGCTGTACGGTTCCGACTTCAGCAGCCTGATTATTCCTGCCTTTGTCACCATCCTGCCATTAGTGAAACGCATCCTGGCACGCAGACCACGTACCATCTCCATTAGAGAGAAATACTCCCTCTCTTCCGGACGCAAAGAATCCAGCGTTCCGGTGGAAAGAATGCGCTGGATCTGATTCAGATCAACCTTTTCAAAGTCCACTCTTGAAGGTCTGACCGGCAATTCACTCATATTCATCCATATCTTTTAACAGATTCTCAAACAAACGGCGTTCCTGGATCTCCGTTAGCAGCTTAACGGCATCAATATTCCCGTCCTCAGCTGCTTCGTGCAGCTTTATCTCGGGAGCGGCCCGTGAGACAAGCACGCCTTCACGGATCAGCCCTCGAATGGTGGTTCCTGGAATACCGGCGTCATATACAAAAAGAAAGCATTCAGAAGCGTCAAGGCCAAGATAGGCGGCAATATCCTCCGGCGCATAACCTAAAGAGGCCATGCGGCGAACATCATTTTTTTGCTCTCCAGTTAGAGCCAGGCTGTCAGGGGGAATATCATTCATAAGATAATTTGTTCAAACATTCTTCTAGGTACGCCAACTCGCATTTTTTTGCAGACAGTAAATGGGCAAACTCGCCACGGTCACAAGGGTGGGAGAAACGCTCCATTTTCAGGAGTAGCCCATTGATCCCGTCCTCCAGCGTCCCCTTCCGAAATATCAGTTTTTTTTTTCTGTTTTCCAGTTCCTTCTCGGCGGCCGATTTCATAGATTCCCATTTATCCACTGCCGCCAATGCCTTCGCACGTTCCTCCTCACCTCACCTTCAACGGTTTCAAGACTTCTTCTTCCATTTGGACACGTTGCTGGCCGCATTCTTACGGATATTCATCACCTCAAGATCACTTTTGTTGGAAAGCTCGTCAGAAGCTAGATAGACGGCAATACGGGGATGTTTCCCGAGCAGCACATGATTGTCACGGTAATATTCCAACTCCTCCCAGATACTCCGGTCCTCCAGGTAATTCTCCACAGTTGTTTTGGCTATGGCAAACGCCTGTTCCAGCTCAACGTCATCCGGCAGTTCCCCCAGTTCCCTGAAAGTTTTTAGATAAAGGTCATAGGCCGTGAACATATCGGCAACCAGTATTTTCAGTACATCCGGACAATCCGGAGAGTTGAGGAAGGGGAAACGGTCACGGAAACGGATCACATTTTCCACAACCGGGGTGACAGGAACATTCACTGCGGTTTTCTCAGCCTTGATCTCTTCCACCACTATAGAAGCTGAAGATATGTGGGGAGAGTCCACTGCCTTCCGTTGCATTGTCCTGAAAGCCGTTTCCGAAATTCCGGCAAGCTTGCGCAGTTCCTCCATCAAGGTGGCACGAAGCAGGTCTGTTTCGGCATTCCGCCGGAAAGAGGCTTTCAGCATCAGATTAAGCCCGTACTCCTCGTACAAAGCAATCCCCTCACGATACGGACGGGGACCGCTCAGATAAGCAATAATTTTTTCTTTCATACGATAAAATTTACAATGTACCATACAAAGAAAAAGCCCGGCAATTGCCGGGCAAAAGACAGGTCGAATAAAAACAGCTTTCAATAAGAAAGTCTGAGTGAACCTATTTTTTGAGAAATGTCTTGCAGCGCATGATTGAATCTGTCCAACTCCTCTTTCAGTTCCCCATGGATGTGGTGAACACTGTTAATACTATATTGCCGCATCTGATCAAAACTGCGCCACCTCGTAATACTTGAAGAAATAATACAATGCCACCTTATGCCATTTGGTCAGGTCCTTGTCTCCGGAAAGTATGGACGATACCGTACATTTGTCAATCCCGGTATAATTACTCAGGTGCTTGGCCTTCAGCCCTAATTTTTCCATACGTTTCCTGACCCATTCGACAGTAATGCCGTCAATATCCTTGCGGTCAAAATTAACAGCGGAAACTGTCAGTTTCCAGTCTTCCGGAATCTCACCTTTAAACATTTCCCGGACACGTTCGTGAAGTTCCTTTTTGGAAAGGAACTGTCCATTCACCAGATCCTTCTGCTCCGCACGGACAATCAGACGGCCTTCGGAGAAGGAAACAATTTCAATTACAATATGCGCCATACGTGCATACTGTCTGGCAAACTCATCAAGTCTCTTTTTAACCTCTGGAGAAAGAGGAAGTAAATCCAAATTTTTCATACTGCATCAATTTACGATTGATTATCGGAATATTTGTTTTTAATCTGTAAAAGGAAGGGCCGAAGCCCTTCCCGTCACAATTTGACAAGTCTTAAATGCGTCAGGTCGAAAATCGCGATCTGTCTGTTTTCACGTCCGAAGCGCTTGGCTGCTTCCAGATCTGTGAAAATCCGGATGCTGTCGAAATAAAACTGTCCGTTTTCTTCATTCAGCCATCCGCCGACTTTCCTTTCGTGCTCTAAAGCATGGTTAAGAACTCTTCTCAGACCATCTTCCCCGAAACTGTCCTGAGTTTCAAGATAAGCGACTGAGATGCCTTTTGTGACCTTTTTTAAGGTTGTAAGGTCAACCGTGAACCCTTCCGGGTTCTGTCTTGCTATCTCCTGGATAGCCTTGAACAATTGTTCCATAATTAAAAGAACTTATGCGGACGTCACCCGCGTTTGTTATGACACTGCAAATATACGAAAAAGTTTGTTACTAGCAAACTTTTTCGTGTATTTGAATAATAAAAAAAAGCGGAACCGAAGCCCCGCTTTCCTGAAATAATGAAACCTCACTAAAATAAGAATATGACTTATGCCTGATAACGGCTCTGCTCAATCCATGTACATGTACCGGAACCGGATTCAAAAGCCTGAAGGGTTATCTGGCTGCCCGGACTAGCGGTGAAGGTTTCTCCGCCACGCAGCAGGAACTGGCCGCCGTGAGCAATTGTCGGAGCCACGCCTGACGCTACACCCAGCAGGGTCATCACTGCACCATGCCGTCCGCCGGTCACTTTATTTATTTCCGCTTCACCACCCTGAAGCTGATATTGCCCTTCCGCCGTAAACGGGATGGTAGTGGCAGACGCGCTCACACTCGCCACCGGTTCTTCCGAAGGAACAGTACCCTTATAAATGGCGATGTCATCCCCTTTACTGATCTGGGTAAAAGTGAATTCAGAGGAGTTGGCATCCTTGTTACCGGTATAATTGACTCCCATCTGCATGGGATTGCAGGGAGAACCGAACAAATCCTTGTCCTGACCGTCACAGTAGCTCATTATCACGATACATTTCCGACCGAGCCAGTTGGTCTTGAACTCACGGACCGCCTGCTTGTTTCCCGGATGGTTCCCCTTGACCGTAGGGGTGAAACCAAGTGCGTCAGGATCTCCGTCTGTATTGCTTGTAACCTCCACGGTACCGGGAGTGAAATAGATGTCAGTAGAATAACATCCAGGCTTCAATTGTATGTTCTCGGTCATCAACACACCGGCCGAGTCACGTGCCGGGAACACCAGAATATCATCCACATCAATGATACTCATCATGTCGCGCGGGTTGATCCCTTTACCCGGATTACCTTCCGGGCGCTTCACTGCTCTTTTAACGTATGCCATAATTATAACAATTTAAAATGAATAACAGGGGCGGATTACTCCGCCCGTAAATTTAACCACGTGCCACCTCATAGAATTTGCCACCTGCATAAGTCAGCATGATAAATTTGCCGGCGCTGAGCGTCATGGCATCAGTCAGGACAAAATTACCACTATTAGCGATAGTGGACGCATTCGTATTCCCGGCCCCGTGAATGGTATACACCTCACCTTCCACTGCATCTGTGAAATTCGTGATGGCCGTCGCTTTGGTATTGGTTCCCGTTACGAACACCGTGGCACCCGCCAAGGATGGAGTGGTTGCATCGTTGGCGAACTGTAATGCACCGGAAGCTGCCGTATCACGTCCGATTTCGATGAATTTCCCGTCAGAACGTTTCATCAGACGTATGGTGTCCCCTTTCTTCGGTATCCAGTCGGCACTGATCAAGCTGAACTTATCGGATTTGGTGATCTTTACCCCCTTGTCCTCGCTGCCACACTTGATGGTGACAATTTTACCTACTTCGGCGTTCTCAATATCCGTAATGGTGAACAGGCTGGTGTTGGCCACGGTCTGTACACTGGTATGCAGGGCTACGTTCGGGTTTTTGTCCTTCTCCCCGTCAATGAAGGAAGATGCAGGCCGGTCATACTCGTTACAGAAGATCATCTGGCGGCTGCCGTCCATATCCTCTTTTTCGTATATTTGAAACCTACCGCACGCGCCCAGATGGATTCCTTCCACAAGGACCATACCTTAAGCGTCCAGTCCTGTTGTTCCAAGCTGAAATTTGTCATTTCACCGGCCACATGCTCGAAGCATTTGATATTGCCCTCCATCGTCCAGAAAATACGCTGGTGATTGTCTGCGTTCGGAATCGGAATCAGCTTCACAGCCGGATATTCCTTAACGTACATCATATTGGCCTTGTAATCCTGGTTCACACCATAGTGCAGCTCGTTGTACTTGTGATACCATACTACCATATAGCTGGGAAGATACAGGGCCAGCTGCCCGCTGTCACGGTACACGGCAGGAATCATTCCCGTACCCTGGAACAGTTTCTCACCGATATTGGCTTCCGTGATCTCACCCAGCACAAACGGCTTGATCTGGTAAACGGTCTTCCCGTTATTAATGTCAATGAAACCGTCAACCTTCTTTCTCAGCCATTCATACAGCCCGTCGGCCGCTTCCATGGCGCGTCCCGGCTTGTTAAGGTCAGGATCCTTGCGCACGCCATTGATACGGCGCAGCTCACGCTCGTTATGCAACTTCTTGGCTGTTTCCGCCAGAATGTATTCAATGAATGACCATTTGATCGCTTGTGATCCTTCCTTGTTGAGAGAGCCGATCCAGGTTTTTTCCAGCTGCTTCAGGTCACGGAACTTATGGGCGAACATGACACTGAACATACGCAATGTCTCGTTGTCGAACTCATATTCACCTTTGGTCACATTGTCGAAATCACTGGAGGTGTTGTCAGCCTGCGAGAACTCACCCAGCCAAATGTTGACCAGAGTGGCCAGATCCTGATATCCGCTCTCCACCGGGAAGATGCTCTCGATACTGGGGAGCTTGGTCAGGAATGACTGCAAACGGTCCTGCCAGCGGATGCGGTAGAACGCACCAAGGTCCTCCTTCAGACGGCCGTAATCCACGGAACTTTCCGCACGGACCTGAATATTGATTCCCTGACTTGCGAGCAGAGCGGCACGGGCACGCATGTTATACGGACGATCCAGCGCGAACATCTCACCCTGCATACCTCCAAGCTGCTTGTCATCATCCAGGTTGAAGGCACCGGCACCCGTATTTTGTTTCAGACCGGCACCCGCACCATGGTCCGGCTCCGGCAATGCGCTCAGTACCGAAATCTTCTGCTTCAGCTCCGCTATTTCGGTATCTTTCCGGGTGATGGCCTGCGTCTTTTCCCCGTCTGTCTTTCTTATTGCATCCAACTGCTCCTGCAAGGAAGCCATTTCGGATACTTTCTGCGCCAGCAGACCACGAATCAGCGCCTCTCCCGAGTTCTCAACAGGACCGGCCTGCTGTTCCTCATCCTTAAAACCATTTTTCAACGCTTCCCCGAAAGGAGTTATGAACTTCTCATCGAAGCCAAGTTCTTTCAGCTTGGCTACATCATCGGCATCGAGGATATCCTTGTCCTCAGCCTTCTTCCACTCTTTCAGCCCCAGCAATCCAAGGATTGCGCCGGCAAAGGTGGACATTTTAGAATACTTTCCCATAAAAATAAAAATTTAAAAGATTTGATTTGTCTTGTTGATGACGGACTGCGCCAGAATCCAGCGCGCAGCTCCCTCCAAAGTGTTATAACCGTCCGCCAGTCCTTCCCTGACCGCTTCATCACCCATAAAGGTCGCCCCGCGGAACACGGGGGAGTCCTTGTCATAAGCGATGGAAAGGTTCTCCGAAACGGTCCGGCAGAACATCATGTGCAGTTTTGACAGCTTTTCCTTATAAGGTTCCTCGTTATTGTTTTCCGCAATCTCCCGGTGTTCCCTGTTTTTCAAGTCGGCCGAATCCGGGTAAATCTCCCGATAATCGATTCCTTCTTTTTTCAAGGCCTCCTTGGCATTATAATAGGTACCCACAACACCGATACTACCCACCTCGCACATCAACGAGCCAAGAAAGCGCTTGTCTGCGGCTGATGCCAGCCAAAAATGTGCGGAAGCACAAGCTCCGGCAATGTAAGCGACTACGGGTTTGGGACATTCGGATATCATTTTTGACGCATTGTCCAGACCGGTAATCATTCCCCCCGGTCCATTTATCCACAAAATGATGCCTGCAATACGGTCATTAGCTGCCGCCTGTGCAATATATTCCTGAAGGCGGAACGTCTCCCAGGCATAGAGCGTCCCTTCCAGCACAATAACGGCAACCGAATCGGAAGGAAGACCGCTGTCTTCCAAATTCCACCGCCCCACAAAATTCAGATCCGATGCGTATGCGGTCACGGTATCTTTTTCAAAAAATGCCTCTACCTCCTTAAAATTGCCGGAATGTATTGAAGGAAGGATCAGTGAGACCAGATTGTAATAATCCTCTCTAGCCATGGCCCATTTTTCATTGAATATTAACTGAATACGATTCATCCGTTCTTTTTTCCTGCAAAATAAAGAACAGATCCATCCATGAACAAGGACACGGAGAAGCGGTCATCACACCCGGTCATGAAAAGACCGTTTTTCCACATAAAAACACCTCCAAAAAGGACATGGAAAGGACAAAAAGACACGCTACGTCACATAAAATTATCTGTGTTTATATTCCCGAACGGAGGTTTTACGGCGCATCTTCCGCCGCCAGCGCTGGTAATCTTTCAGAAGTGCTTCCACGCTCAGACTCTCAATGCAATACTTCCGGAGAAAGTACCAGGCCGAATTGATGTAGTCTATACCATAGACATGTTTGTTTTCATCAAACAGGTCATGAAGCTCCGCACGCATCATTGTGTTTATCTTCCTGGAAAGTATTTTGGCTCCCCTCTCGCCTATATAATTATAGGTAGCCAAAGGTTTGCCACCCGGAAGGTGTGCCTCTCGGCGCTCCGGCAATACAAGCTCCAGATTTCCGCTATCCACAGGGCATCCGGTAGGACGTTTCTGCAAAAGATCATAGACGAAATGGTACAAATCAAGATCTGAAGGCAGGCGGACTACCTTGCTGTCCGGGGTTCCATACTTGCCTATTAGATATTCGGCTAAATAATTTTCTATCGTTATCTTCGTGGTAATCATATACTTATGTGTTTATACAAAAGTAATGATTTAAATTGAGATAGTCAAAGAACAACCGGCTAAAGATGGACCGGCTTCCAAAAGAATCATGAAGGCCGTTGCAATACCCCTTGAAAAACAAAGGGGGGATTTTCGTGCAACCGTACGATCTGATGATTAATGTTATTGTAATATATTGAATATCAATATATTGTACACTGCACAATTCGCGCACGATTTTCGTACGAAATGTAAAACCACGCACAAAAAGCCATAAAATACGTTTTTGGACAAATCGAACGGAATCGTGCAAAAATCGTGCAGACATAAATATTTATATATCAATATATTATAATCAAAAAAAACGCAGTTGCACGATTGCACGAAAATTTCTTCATTTTTTATAAGGGTATATTTTTTAAAAGTTAAAAAATAAAAAAAAAGAATATATAGGTCGCCCGTTTTCGAACAGATCGCACGATTGTCCAAAATGTTTTTTCTGGGGAAAAAGGGGTATGAGGGGAAACAAAAAAGTCCGGAAAACCGGACTTTTAAACTATATGTCTTCAGGATAAAATGCCTGCGTTATGAATTCGTATTCCCGGGGGAGCGACCGCACGCCCACAATAACACACAAGCCTCTGGCAGCCATTTCATAGAGCCTCTGGTTGGTCACAGGGGAGTTCCTGAAGTTATACTGGGCGCACATCACGAAATAAGCCGTGGACAGGTCACAGGAATAAAGATCCTCCTGTATCAGCTTGGCCGCATCACTAGGTATCAGGGCAAAGCCCAGCCTGACCGCAAGCCTTGAAATCATCTGTCTGCGTGTCCGGACATCAGGACATACCGCCACAAAAATTTTATTCTCTTTTTTCAGCATATTGCTTCCTTTTTATTTGCATATCTCACTAAAAATCACTAACTTTACAATGATATAAATTGGGATATATCATACATTTCTATCCGAGTAGAAATGCCTGTAAGGGACCGCAGGCCGCCAGGCCGGACAACGCCGGATCTCACTCCTGTCATCAGAAAACTCCAGCAATGCGTCATTAATGCTTTTGTGGAACAGCTCCTCTATGATACACATTTCGGCCACATCCATGAACAGTTCCAAAGAGCGGGCTGTGCAGTGCTCGGATACAATGATGGATCCTCCCTCGGGAATCCGGAGCAATAACTCCGTCACCCGGTCATAAAACCTTTTGAAACGGCCCGGATCACGCCCGGCCAGAGGCATTACCTTTCCCAATATTTCCTGATAACTTCGTGCCATGTCAGTAGTCTAGTCTCAAATTTCCCGGAAGATCAGGATCCAAGGGATCTTCTCCCGGTTGTATGATCTCCTTGCCGGTACCGACCGTGAAATACTCCACTCCGCCGGACTTGTCATCCACGACAGGACGTCCGTCCTTATCGACCTGATAGGGGAGTCCGGTCTTGCTGTCATATTTCTGGGGGTTAAACACAAAACCTTTCCATTTGCAATACATGACGAATTTTTTCTTGAATGAGGCAGGGGTATTATATTTCCGCTGGGCCGGATCATACAAGCACAAGGCGTCGAACAGCTCCTTCTTCACCAGGCGGCAACCGATATGCTCCGGTGCAGAGAAATACTCGTCAGCCCAGGAAATGAAGGTTTCCCCGATCTCCTGCCGCAGTTTGCGCTCCTCAAGCCGTTCTCCAGGAGCTTGGACCACGCCGAACGTCAGATATAGTTGGATACAGTTGGCCAGCAGGTTCCAGCACAGGTTCCACTGGTCAAAATCCCACTCGGTAAAGAACAACGCTCCGAAATCGTCAACCGGTTTGTGGCTTTCATTATAAAAATCGGAAAAGGCCAACAGCCACTGACGATCCGTGAAAGAGGAGCCGGTTCCGCGGATGGCATGGTTCGTGGCAATATAGATTTTGGGAGACTGCGAGAACGACAGCGTGATACGCCGCCCTCCCTTATAGTTAACACTCCAATCCCCGGTAATGTTCGGAAACAGAAACTCGAAGTTGAAGTTCTGAAGCACATCATCAATAAACACCAGCTTGGTTTTCTCCATCACGTCATTCCATACAAACTGGTCTTTGAAGATGTCGGAGTTCTTTCCAGGAATATAGGCTATAGGCATGACGTTCCTCATGAGTTCCCCTATAAGGGACTTTCCGGAACGCCCGTTTGACTCGCCGACCTCCGACTGCTTTCCATCCATACCGATCACCGCACGCGCCACATTGGAATCCTTCGCTTCCATCAGCATGTACCCGATGGCGCACAGTTTGGAAAGCAGATGGATATGGTTCTCGTTCTCCTCCTCGGGAGTCACCTCACCGCTTTTCTTCCTCCATGTGAAATTGCTGGCATTGATCAGGAATTGCAGATAATGGCAGCGGTGTCCGTCTTCGGTCAGCTCATAGGAATACGTATCAGCGTCCTTCCTGAAGGTGACAAGCTGTTTTCCCAGATATTTGGCCGGATAGTCACGTCTCTGCTCCTCCCAGATATGATGTGAGATATTTTCATAGCCCATTTCCTTTACGCTGTCACGGGTGACCAGCCAGCACGATTTATCGAAATAGAAATACTGGCCGTCCCGGGAAGGCTTAATGAAATCGGGCTGTATGTACTCCAGCAGTGATAGCTTGTCCGGTCCCACATACTGCGACACCCCCTTGATCAGCATCTCGTTCACTCCCACGCAGCAATTATGCTTGGCGAACTGGAACAGGTAGTCCCGGACGTCGCTCGCCTCCAAGGACCTAACCAAAGGAGGTTCCAGATGGATGAACAAGAAACTCTTGTCCTGTCTTCTCAGGCGCCCAAAACCACGGTTCTGTAAAAAGTTCTGGGAATTCACGTAACAAAACTCATAATCCGATCTTTCGTTATCTTTCCCCTCATTTCTCTTGACCACACGCCAGAACTGCTCGTCCGCGTCAAAGGGCTGAGCCGATACGACCTTGCCATCCTCATCGAATTTCCAGCGGTAACGGTTGAAAAGGAATTCCGGAAGATTCTTCAGCAGATCCTTGTGGCGCTCAGCAAACGCCTCATGGGAGTGAAGACACCAAAGCTCCATCAGCCTGTGGTCAGTGAAACCGGTAATTTTAAACATCTCTACATACTGGCCGGAACCCTTCTTATCATTACAGGCATAATCAAAATCCGCGGCCAGCTCGTCCTCTTTTCCCAAAAGAGTATTGGCCAGCAGGTCATCAAGCCCCTTGTCCCCTGCATCATTTTTGCGGATATGCCCTACAAATATCTCCAGATAGATGTCACGGTTCTTCAGACTACGCATATACTCCTTGAAATTCCTAGCAGCGGAATAAAAGTTCCTGGGACGTATCTCAACCGGATCGTTTATCTTGATATTACTTGAGATATCATCCCAGTCCGAATCAAAAACAAATGCCACCTCCCTGACCTGGCAACCGGTGACAATCCTGACGAAATCCTCCGGTAGCGAGCCATTATTTCCCAGATTCTGTATCCCTGACACGGCAATGGACGGGATGCCATGCTTGCACGCCTTCTCCGCTTTCTTCTCGCCCTCTTGGATATACAGGCGGTCTATCCTCGTACCGCTCTTGAAGGCGGTGCGTATCTTTTCCGGAATATATATAGGAGTACCGGACCCCCGCGGCGATTTGTATTTGAAAGGCTTCCCATCCTTGTCCAAATGCATTTCCGGGAACTGCCAACGAATGCGGTAGTATTCCTTCATCTCCCCGGCCGCCCTGCGCTTGGAATCCTTCTGGACATAACGGACAGGAAGACCGTCCAGATCATAATATTCTATGATGACATCATCCCCCCTTGGCCGTCAGCATTCCCCCGCTCATCAATCGTTCCCGGTTTGAAAGTACGGCACTTTGGAACACGGATTTCGTATCATCGGTCTTGTACACACTGGCGGTCACATCCTCGAAAGTCAGTCCCGAGGCGGCCAGCATTCGGGCGCAATAAGAACCCGTATCCAGCCCTTTGGCAGCCTTGCTTCCCTTCTTCATCTTCTGGACCGGTTTCCCAGCCGGTTTGTCCGGATGGGGGTCCAGCAGCACACAGAACTTCTTGGCAAGGTATTCTAACGCATCTGTATAACCGTATCCTTCGATATTCATCAGATACGACACGGCACCCTCTCCGCCAATCTGGCAGGAGAAGCACTTGAACAGATTCTTGCCGGGGCTGACCGTGAATTTCTTCGCGCTTCTGCACTTGGGGCATTCGCAAACATAATCCTTGCCGGATTTTCTCAGTTCCCGGAAATCCTGCACAACGTCAAGCAACCTGCCGTCCGACGCTGATTTTATCCTTAATATTTCGTTTTCATTAAAATACATAACAAATAATTATATAAATAAGCCGCAACTTCATAAGACAACACAAAATTACCGGATTGCAGCAACCCGGAATGGACCGGAAATGATGATGTTCCCGGAACACTTTGCACCTTTCAATTCATTGACATCTTGTCCCGGTTTACTGTTTTAGTCCTTTCGTACTCCAGCAGAGCGGACGTCACCGCCTTCCGAAAGTTCTCATTCACAGCTATTGCACCATAAAGCAGCCTATGTAGTCTTGCCCCCTTACAACTGGAACCATGTCCGGCAAATATCTCATAACCCTCCCCTGTATTCTCTTCTGACATTATTGTACAGGAAACATGTAAACCGATCTCCTTACTTTGTTCCAGTATAAAGGAGAGAAAAGCCTTTATTTCAGTTTGTTTATTCTTGGAATTCATAATCTTATATCTAGTGTATTCATTTTTAATCTTTATTTCCTTTCTTCAAACATCCACTCTGACCATGACCACATATATAGCTCACGTGTACCACTTCCTTCATTATCTGTTAAAATATATCTTCCGTTTTCACTAATATGTCTTACAGTAAGTTCTTCACCACAATGCTTTTGCATATTATAGCAAAATACATTCGTATCATTGTCGCTTAGTACCAAACCAAAACTATCTTTATTCTGATTATACCACTCTATAGATTTGATACGAACTTTATCGCCAATCTTATATTTACTCATAATTTTCTTATTTTAAAATTTCATCAATAGATGATAAAACACTCTCCAGTCTTTCCAACTGCTCAGAGTATTTCATAAGAAGATTTTCTTCTCTTTCCGTAGCCTCCCCTCCATTGTGAATATCATTATACTTTTCGTATTTTGATTTTACACTCTTATATGCTTTCTGAAAGAACGGAAGCAATATCTTACATTCCTCTTTGGTCATACAGACCGTTATCTCGTATGGAGATGAATACGATCTTCTTGTGCTATCTATGTAACTCATATCTGTTCCGTTATTAATTACCAATCTTCCAGTTCATCTAAAGAGTACGTATCAGCACTCATTGTTTCATTAATAAATATCTCTTCCTCAATGCAATCTACACATCGTCCATCTCCTTTTAAGATTTCATCCGAAATTTCATTACAACATCTACATTTCCCGTGCTCCAATTCGTCCGAGAAGTAAGTCGTTTCTGTTATCATAATTTAATACCTTTCTATCTTATTATGATTCTGATAAATATTTTATTAAACTCTCCTTATCTCTAAAAAGTCTTTTCCCCCATTGTGGATAATTGTTTCTGGGCACACTAAGTCCATCTGACAGCTTATAAACCATAAGAAAACTATCATCAGCATAGGATATTTCGATAATTATTTTGCTTATAGTCGTATGGATAATGTTATCACCGTTCAGATAGCATACGCTATCTCCTACGTTAAATTCAGTATCTATATTCATTTCTTTATTTTTATGAATTAAAAAGCTCATCCATATCTTGATAATCTATGCAGTTTATAGGGATATATAAATCAGGGTCATCTAATTTGATGTCAGGTCCCCAACATTCTAGTTGTTTTGCGCAATCAGCACAGAAATATTCTTCATCTTCCATTTTATTCCTTTCTTTCTTTAATATTAATCATCTTCAACGAAAGTGTTAGTCGTGTTTATCACACCAGCAGAATCAACGCTCTTACCATCCCGGATAAACACTTTTTCTCGCATTAACTCTTCATAGTCATATCGTGACATTCCGATTACACACACACGACCATCAACATACAATTTACATTTCATTAATTCAGTTTCTTCTATCGGACCGATAACATCTATTTGAATTGTTCTTTTATTCATAATTCATTCCTTTCTATTTAGTTTCGAATCAAACTAGACCAGCCCACTCCACTCATTAATCGTAGCATTCAAAGCCCCCATAACAAGCATCTTGTCACTTTCGTCATACTCCATAAGCACCTCCACTGTCCGGTCACCATTACAATCGTATTCCCTTCCTGTCTGAATATTGACAGGAAGACCGTTCTCGTGGACTGCTTCAAGCCATGCCTCAAGCAATCCTTTATTCATTTCTATTTTAGCACTTTTCATAATTTCTTTCTTTAGCAATAACAGACGATCCATTCTTCTTTATACCAATCTCGTCCAACACCAATACATCAGGATATTTTGTCACCCATTCCGGGAAATAATTTGTTGTCAGAACAACTGTAAAATCTCCTTGAAAATAATCCCCTCTGACCAACGCCTCGTAATACTGTAACTGCCATTCCGGGATGTCATCAAACACCATTACATCAACATTTGTATCAATATGTTCCAAGAAACTTTTAAGACTTGATGATCTGACATCATAAAAAACACTACGCTTGTTTTCGCACATTTGAAGTGCCAACTGAGTTTTTCCACACCGAGGAGCTCCTACTAATAATATTGCTTTCATATCATTCACAATTAAGTTTATCACATTCTTCTGGAAAAAGTTCTTCAAGAGGTTTGCCTAAATACTCAGCAATAATTTTCTTCTTTACCAACGGAGGTTCTGTCTTACCTGCAACCCAATTGTACACACTAATAGTTGATGAACACGTTAACTCAGCTATCTTTTTAATTTCTTCCACTTTCAAATTGGGAAGACTATTCACATACTCACTAAACAGCATATCTATTAATATTTTAAAGATTTATAATTCTGTTTACCGTTTAATTATTATATTTACAATGAAAATTTATCTTTCACAATGCAAATATAGAGATTTTTTCAATAAACTCAATATAGAATGTAGAATTTATTTCAAATAATTGTATGAGAATAATAGATCAGTTAGATAAATACATGAGCTTTAAAGGAATAAACGACAATCAAGTTACAAAAAAGTGTGGCTTGTCTGTGGGCTTATTAGGTAAAGCGCGGAAAGGAGAAAGTGATTTAGGCAAAAAAAGCAGTAGATAAAATATTGAATTTTTATCAAGATATAAATAGAACTTGGCTTCTTACAGGAGAAGGGAATATGCTACAAGACTGCATGATTAAAAAAGAATTTCCTAGTACAGAAAAGATTGAAGTTTCAGCTGAAGCTTGGAACGTTATCAAACAACAAGCAGAAAGCCTAGCCAAGCAATCTGAAATATTAGCTTCAAAAGAAAAGCAAGTAGAAGAGTTAATCTCCCTTTTGAAAAAAGTCAATGTCCCAATGGATGGCAATGTCAAATGTGCCGCTGTAAGCGGATCAGATTTGGTGGAATAGAATATATAGTTCCTAAATATTAATGAATTTAAAAGATATGGATATAATATTGTAATACTATTGGTTAAGAGAGAAAATAATTCAAGTTTTAATGAATAAATAATATTGTAATTATGATAGAATTAAAGGCTAGACCTTTTTACATTTAAACACTAGGACGTAATTATGATGCAATATAGCAATATTATATAATAACTATAATATTTTGATATATTTTTTACCACTTTAACTACGCTCCTTAATACACTGAACATGAACGAAATAATAGGCAATAAATTAAAGAAGATTTTAAAGAGAGAAGGTATTAACGCAAAGGAATTTGGAAAAATGATAGGAAAATCAGAGCAACGCATATATCAATACTATAATGCTACAAAATTTGACTCTGATCAAATTATAGAATTCTCTAATATATTTAAAGTACCTATTGCATATTGGTTTGATGATGAAGGTTACCGACTCAATCAATCAGTCGTTGGCGATGGGAGTGCAGCCTCTATATATGGTAATGCTACCGTTGGAGTTATAGCAGACAAAGATAAAGAAATAGAGCATCTGAAACAGTTACTCAAAGAAAAAGAGAGGCTAATTCAAGTATTAATGAATAAATAATATTGTAGTTATGATAGAATTAAAGGCTAGACCTTTTTACGCCTAAATACTGGGACGTAATCGGGACAGAAGTATGAAAAAAGAGAGATTATCCATATTATTAATCAGCCTATTAGTGGAAGCAAAATGTGTCAATAGCTCGCCTCATTCCGACACTGTAAAGGATAAGCCGCTAATAATTAGTGGCTTTCGTTTTTTTAGAGATAAAGCCAGAACAAATACGG
>VOFK01000037.1_pt1 | contig 38000 bp, 57 predicted proteins | sample 5384121 | NCBI WGS metagenome assembly VOFK01 (sample SAMN12384730, study PRJNA508395) | human gut metagenome | isolation source: healthy gut J | host: Homo sapiens | reverse complement strand
GCATGCTCGTGGACGACTACATCATTGCCACCAAAAAGACCGCGCTGCGCGAGGACGAGATCATCACGAAGGTCATCATTCCCAAGCAGGACTTCACCCACACTTTCTTCCGCAAGATCGGTATGCGCCGTGCGAACGCCATCTCCAAGCTGACGCTTTCCGCCGCCGCCATCGTCCGTGACGGCGTGTTGGTCGACTTCCGCGCATCCTCCGGCGCAGCGGGGCCCCCGTCGCCCGCTCCCGTAAGGCGGAGGAGCTGCTGATCGGCAAAAAGGTCAGCGAGCTTCACACCTGTAAGGAAGAATTCCTTGACGCATGGAATACGGTCATCAGCCCGCACGCCATGCCCGAATACCGCAGAAACACCACGCGCAGAATGCTCGCGTTCTTCATCGACGCGCTCGAAGCCGGCCATGCACCCGGCCGCGTGGATATTCAGGAATAAAAGGGAGGCAATGCCATGATCTACCATCCCGGATCCCGCAGGAGGCCGTGAACCTCCGCAAAGGAGCACGCCGACACGGCGGTCTATCTTGCCGACGGCACCGACGACCTCCGCCTCGGCGGCGCTGCCGAGGGCAAGGACCTCATCGACATCACCGGCTTCGACTTCAACACCATCGCCGAGAAGGACGGAAAGGTCTATATCGGTGCGCTCTGCACCCTGCAGGACGTGATCGAGAGCGAGCTTATCCCGGCATTTATTAGGGAGGCCGCCGGCTTCTGCGCCTCCTTTGCCAAGCGAAACAGTGCGACGGTCGGCGGCAACCTCGGCCTGCGCCGCTCCGACAGCTATCTTGCCGCCGCGCTGACTGCGGCGGACGCGGTGCTCAAATCCATCACGCCGCACGGCGAGAGGACAAGCCCGTCGGCGAATACCTGCAAAGCGACTGCAAGCGTCTGATCGAGTATGTCGTGGTCGATAAAGACCGTACCGGCTCCGTCAAGCGCTTCGGCAACACCTCGTCGAGCCACGCGACGCTCATCGCCGCAGAGAGCGGCGGCATCTACGCGCTGAGCGTGCAGGGCAGCGGCCTTGTCTACGGCACGACGCCGGACATTGCCGAGCAGGTCACCTATGTCGACGACCTGACCGGCAGCGCCGCCTATAAGAAGTATCTGGCGGGCATTGTTTTCACACTCGGGAGGTAAGGGCGATGGAACTGAAATGCAAGATCAACGGCGAAGAGGTGACCCTCCGCGCCGAACCCACCGCAAGACTGCGTGATGTTTTGTACCGTGCCGGTTACCGCAGCGTCCGCGACAGCGACGACGCCGAGGGCTTTGCCGGCAGCGATACCATCGTCTTCGACGGCAAGCTCAAATATGCGAACTTCATCCTATTCTATCAGGCTGAGGGCGCGGAGATCCGCACCGCCGAGGGCTTGCTGAATGGACGCGAGCTCAACAACGTGCAGAAGGCCATGATCGCCGCGGGTATCGTGCAGAGCGCGTACAACGCGCCCGCTGCCGCGCTCATTCTGACCTGGCTGCTCGAGCAGAAGCCGAACCCCACCCGCGAAGAGATCAAGGATGTGCTGACGAGCATCTTCATCCGCGACGCGGGCTATGAGCATTATATCTCGCCGTCAAGCTCGCGACCGAGCTGCGCGACTTCGGCGAATTCCGTAGCGAGATCGCGCCGTCCTTCCGCCCCAGCCTTGAGGTCGTCGGCAAGCCCTGCGGCAAGATCGACGGTGCGGCGCTGGTCTCCGGCGAGCCGGTGTTTGTCGAGGACAAGGTGCCCGAGAATGCATGGTGCCTGCACGTCCTGCGCAGCCCCTTTGCCAGCGCTTACATCAAGTCCATCGACACGAGCGAGGCGGAGAAGCTGCCTGGCGTCGCCGCCGTTCTTACCGCCTACAACACGCCCGAAACGCACTATATGCAGGCCGGTCAGGGCAATCCCGAGCCGTCTCCGCACGACCGCCGGCTCTTCAACAGGAAGGTCCGCCACGTCGGCGACCGCGTCGCGGGCATCATCGCCCGCACGCCGGAGATCGCCGATCAGGCCGCCGCGCTCATCAAGGTCGAGTATGAGCCGCAGGGCGCAGTCTCCTACACGGTCGAGGAGGCCATGGCAGAGGGCGCGCCGCTCGTCCACAACGGCGAGGTCATCTACAACGCGGGCGCGCCCGCGGACCTCGCGGAGTACAATAAGCTCGCGGGCGACGAGCGCGAGGGCAAGGTCGTCTACCAGTTCCCGCTGGGCGCGGACATCCATAAGAACATCGCCGCCTCCAACAAGGGCGGCATCGGCGATATGGAAAAGGGCTTCGCCGAGGCGGACGCCATTGTGGAGCGCACCTACCAGACCAGCCAGATCCAGCACACACCGCTCGAGCCGCACGTCTGCTACGCGCATATCGAGGGCGGGCGTCTGGTGCTCAACTGCGCCACGCAGGTGCCGTACCATGTGCGCCGCATCGTCAGCTGGGTGTGCGGCATTCCGGAAAATAAGATCCACGTCATCAAGGAGCGTGTCGGCGGCGGCTACGGCAGCAAGCAGGACATTCTGGTGGAGGATCTGACCGGCTACGCTGCATGGGTCACCGGCAAGCCCGTCTACTACCGCAACACCCGCGCCGAGTTCTACGCCAACTCCACTCGTCACCCCATGCGCGTGAAGGTGAAGATGGGCGGCAAGAAGGACGGCACGATCACCGCTCTCTTTATGGAGGTCTGCGCCAACACCGGCCCGTTCGGCAACCACTGCCTGACCGTTCCGATGAACAGCTGCTCCAAGACGCTGCCGCTCTTCGCCGTGGACAACATGGCGTATGATCTGAAGGTCTTTTACACCAACACGCCGCCCGCAGGCGCGTATCAGGGCTACGGTACGCCGAAGGGCACCTACGGCATCATGATGGCGATGGCGGAGCTGGCGGACAAGCTTGGCGTGGACTACCGCACGATGGTGGAAAAGAACCACGTCAGCGAGGGCTATATGCTCGAGATCCTCAAGGGTCTCGGCGAGGGCCGCGAGGGCAACGTCGTTCCCGTCGGCTCCTGCGGCCTGGACGAGGCCATTGCCAAGGGCTGCGACATGATCGAGTGGGGCAAAAAGGAAGTCTCCGACGATCCCGACTGGAAGATCGGCAAGGGCTTTGCCATGATCATGCAGGGCAGCGGTCTGCCCGGCTTGGACCATGCCGAGGCCATCGCCAAGCTGGAGACGGACGGAACAGTCATTCTCAACAGCGGCGGTGCGGACCTTGGCACGGGTCTCGACACCATCTCCGCCAAGGCGGTGAAGGAGGTCCTCAAGCTCCCGATGGAGAAGATCACGGTCGTGTCCGGCGATACCGACTCCTGCGTGTTTGATACCGGCGCTTACGCCTCCTCCGGCACGTTCTTCAGCGGCAACGCTTCACTGCTGGCGGCGAAAAAGCTCAAGGAGAAGATTTTGGCAGAGGCCGCTTTGCAGATGAACGAAAAGGTCGAGGATCTGGACGTTCGCGCACCCGGCGAGGTCTATTCCAAGACGAGCGGCAAGTCGCTCACCTACGGCGAGCTGTCCCACGCGGCGATCGCGGGCGACGGCCGCGGGCAGATGGTCGCGCACGGCAGTTACGTCACCACCGCATCCTCCGTGCCCTACGGCGCGCACTTCGCGCAGGTGGCGGTCAACGTCAGGACCGGCGAGATCAAGGTGCAGAAGTTCTACGCCCTGCAGGACGCGGGCACGCCCATCAATCCCGAGATCGCGCTGTGCCAGATGTACGGCGCCGCGATGAAGTCCATTGGCCACACCCTCTATGAGGATATGAAGCTGGACGAGAACGGCAAGTGCATCAACGCGAATCTGACGGACTACGGCGCGCCGATGATCGGCGAAGCGCCCGAGGACTTCAAGTCTGTGCTGATCGACGTCAACGACGAATTCGGTCCCTTCGGCGCGAAGTCCATCTCCGAGATCGCCTGCAACGGCGCGGCGCCCGCCATCGGCATCGCCATTCACGACGCCTGCGGCGTGTGGATGCGCTCCTGGCCGATGACGCCGGAGAAGCTGCTGCACGAGCTTGGCAGAATCTGAACGACTCGCATCGTAAAAAAGGATTGAACCGAAAACAAAATGGTGCTATACTTTCTATAGCACCATTTTGTTTTGCGATAAAGGAGGAGTCCTTATGGTCATTACCGTTGGAAGACAGTACGGAAGCGGCGGCCGCGAAATCGGCACGGCGCTGGCGAACAAGCTTGGCATCGTCTATTATGACGATTTGCTGCTCAAGAAGGCGGCGGAGGAAAGCGGCCTTTGTGAGGAGCTGTTCCACAGCTTCGACGAGCGCCCCAAGAGCTTTCTTTATTCCATTGCGATGGACCCGTATTCCTTCACCATGCACCATGTGACGCCCAAGGGCAGCATCGAGCAGCAGGTGTATCTTGCGACCTATGACACCATCAAGAAGCTCGCGGACAAGGGCCCCTGCGTTCTCATCGGCCGCTGCGCGGACTACGCGCTCAAGGACCGTGACGATGTGATCAACATCTTCGTTTCCGCGCCGATCGAGAGCCGCATCAAGCGTGTGGCCGCGCGCAACAACATCTCCGAGGCGGAGGCGAAGGAGCGCATCAAGAAGACGGACAAATCCCGCGCATCGTACTATAACTACTATTCCTCGAAGGACTGGGGCGAAGCCAAGAGCTACGACCTGTGCATCGACTCGTCGCTTCTCGGTATTGAGGGGACAGTCTCGCTGCTTGAAGAGCTGGTGAAGCTCAAGGGCATGAAGTAAAAGCCAGAAAATGAAAAAAAAGGGAGCTTTGCGCTGCGGCGCAAAGCTCCCTTTTATCGCAATAATGTTACTTGTCCTCTTCCAGCTTTTCCAGACCCGCGCGCAGCGCGTTGAAGGCGGCGGGCAGGGGGAGGAGATGCTGTTTTCAGCGCGCCGAAGCTCGCCGGTCACACTGATGCAGGTGTTGCCGAGCGTCGAAAGCACGCTGTCGCAATGGGCGCGGCAGTCGCCGATCATGGCGGCAAGCCGCTCGTGGACGCCGCGCTCGTACTCCCTCGGCGCGCTGGTGCGCGTCGAGCTCAATGCCGGCAAAGGTGCTCCTTGATGGTGGAATACTGCTCGGCCATAGGGCGGAGCTTATCATTCTCCGCGCGCAGGGAAGCGTTCTCCGCGCGCAGCGCTTCGGCCTCAGCACGCAGCGCGGTCAGCTCATCATTGGCTGTATCCAGCGCGGCACGCAGGGTGTCGCGCTCCGCCGCGGCGTCGCTGTGCTCTTGGGTGAGGCGGTCGTTTTCGCCGCGCAGGGTGCTGACCTGCGTGCGCAGCTCCTGCTCCTGTGCGCAGAGCTTGTCGATGTCGCCCTCGAGCGACTCGATGCGGGCGGTGCTCTCCGCCGAGGTCTTTTTGATATAGTCAATGACGTCCTCACGGTTGAAGCCGCCGAACAGGGAACCCTTAAAGGTATTGTTTTCCATCCTGAATCCCACCTTACTCATACTCTTTCGATAGTGTAGCACAGTTTTCGCCCGATGACAAGCAGAAAAAGAGCAGCCTTAGCCGGCTGCTCCGTTTTCTTTTTTGCCTGACTTCACGGTCCTTTTCCTGCGCTTGCGGTGGACGACGCGAACGATGAAGAAAGCCTCCGCGGCGATCAGCGCGAGAAAGATCGCCCAGAGCCACCAGACGGCCGCCGTGGTCAGCACGGCGAGCTGCACGTTCTCACCCTCCGCGGTAAGAGCAGGTAGCTGCCCATTGAGGTCGTCTCGACCGGCTGCCAGCTTCCGTCGGACCGGCGGACAAAGACGGCGCAGTGATCCATGCTCACCTCGGGCGGGAGATAGCGGATCGTGTGCTCGGCCAGCGCGTCGCGCGGGAAGGAAAGCTCCCACTGCTCGGCAACGGAGCGGTAGACGGTCATGGCAGGCAGCGTCCGCTCGGAGAGGAAGGAGAAATAATTTTTAAGCGCGGTGCGGCGGTTATCCGCAAGCTGCGGGAACGCGCCGGGATCAGGCGTCTGCGCGGCGGCGGTGAGTGTGTCCGTTCGTTAAATTCGCCCTCGACAAAGAAGACGCTGCGGCCGTCCGCGCGCTGCGCGTCGCTCTGGAGGGAGGCGCGGTAGGCGGTGTATTCGGCGGTGACGACGGTATCAAAGCGCAGGTCGGTCAGGTCGGTGCGGTCCCAGACCGGATAGCTCCCGCTTTGCTCCGTCAGACTGGGGAAGATGGAGAAATCGAAGGAGTCGCCGTAGTCAAAGCGCAGCGTTTTGAGCGTTCTGCCGTCGCAGACAAAGCGGAGTGTAAAGCTGAGAAAGTCCTCGGGTACGCTGTCGAGCGCACAGAAGGCGGCGTAGTCCATCGGCTCGGCCTGACCGGATAGGCTGCGGCGGTCGATGCCGCGCAGCACGTCGGAGACGAAATAATTGCCGCGGAAGACGCCGAGGTCACGCCCGGAGATCGCACCGGAAAACTGGTCACAGTCCTCAACGACAACGAGGCTGCGGCAATCTGTCACCGTGCAGCCGGAGCCGGCTGACGAGGAGGTGTCCTCGCTGCCGGAGCCGACGATGCCGCCCACGCTGCTCTTGCCAGAAAGCGTGAGCTTTGCCCAGCTGGAGCGGATGCCGGCGGAGGACAGTCCCGCGATGCCGCCGACATAGCTACCGGTCTCGCTTCTTGCGCTGCCGTAGGCTTCGCAGGAGAGCACGATGCCGAGGTCCATCTCGCCGACGATGCCGCCGATGCAGTCTTTTTTGCCGCTGATGCTGCCGCGGTTGACGCAGTGCTGCACGACCGCCTTCGTCTCATATACGCGGTCAAACACGGAGGAGGACTCTTTGATCGCCCTCGGGGTCCAGCTCGTATTCAATGGCCATGGCGCCGGCGATGCCGCCGACATTCAGGTCGGCGTCCACGGCGCCGTAGTTCGTGCAGCTGCGGACCTTGCCGAAGGTCACAGCGTCGATGTTCTCGTCGGAGGTATCCTCAAAAATATCCGAGGCGTCGGCATCGGTCATATCCACAAAGATGTCAAGGCACAGATTGACGACTGCGTTCATCTGATCGTTCACCGCGCGCAGGTCGGCGGTGAGCGTTGTGCCGTCGGCGGAGACCTCATCGCTGAGCGCGTCGAGCGTATCCATCGTGCCGCGAAGGTTGGCGAAGAGGCTGTCCATTGTGCTTCGATAGCCGTCGCCGAGCGGATAGAAGCTAAGGCTGCCGCGTGCGTTGAGATCTTCGATGAGACGGCGCGTTTTAGCCCGTCGCCGTGTCAAGGCTGGCGGCGGCGTCGCTCAGCGTCGAGCGCGCGCTGGATGTCGTCGTGCGCCTTGGGCGCGGCGTCCTTGAGAAAGTCGGAGAGGATGGCGGCGATTTTTGCCATGTCCGTCGAGATCTCCGCCAGACGCTCACGGCGTCAGAAAGCGCGGCAAAGGGCGTCGGAGAGGAGACGGCGCACTGCGTCGGTATCCCATGAGCTTGTGCCGTCAAGGTATTCCTTTTGCAAAGCGTTGACAGCGGTATTCAAAGCTGTCCGCCGCAGCCTTGAGCTTGGTGCGCTGTTTGTCTGGATGTCCGCTGGCCGCGCTGAGCTCAGCGCGGTCAGCAGCGTTCAGCGTGAGATCCTTGTCGCACTGGCGGAGCGCGTCGATGGCGTCGCCCGCGTGCTTCTCCGCTGTCTCGAGCGCCTTGAGAATGTCGGGCAGCGCGTCCGTCACGGTCTTGGCGCGGTCGGTCAGCTCGTTGACCGTGCCGATGTTCTTGTCGATGAAGTCCGCGGTCTGACCCGCGAGCGAATCGGCGTCGTCCACTGCGGCATTGGTATAGGCGGAGACCGAATCGAGTCGGGAGGAGATGTGATCGTTCGTGCTGTCCACATCGTCCAGCGTGGAGGAAACGAGGGCGTTGAGCTTATCCAGCTCCGCGCGCAGCTTGGCGATCAGGTCGTCACGCAGCGAGAGATGGAGATAGGGCTCCATCTGACCGACGATGCCGCCCACATCCTTGCGGCCGTAGATCATGCCGTAGTTGGAGCAGAAATCCACAAAAGCCGTCGCTGCGGCCCGCGCCGCCGCCAACGTTGTAGCCGAAGTGCGGGTAGCCGACCGCGCCGCGGTTGATGCAGGAGAGCAGGCTGCCGGAGGAGTAGCCGGCAATGCCGCCGGTATCCGAGGTGGCATTCCGGCTTTCCACTGCGCCGACGGAAAACAAGGTCGGAGAGGGAGGAGGCGGGGTCGATGCTCAGATCGTCAAGGCTGAGCGTGGGATCGACATTTGCCGTATTCACGCTGGCGGAGTTGATGCACGCGCGCAGCGTGCCGAGGTTATAGCCGGCGATGCCGCCGGTGTAGCGATTGGCGGAGACGCTGCCGCTCACCGTGCAGTTGGCGACCAGCCCGCCCGCCTCATTGCGGCCGACGATGCCGCCCACGGCGCTCTCACCCTTCACAACGCCGAAAAACGAGCATTCCTCGATCGTGCCGTAGCTGCGTCCGGCAATGCCGCCGACAAATTCCTTCGTGCCGCCCGGCGCGACCTGCCCCTCGACCTTGAGCGCGTGGACGAAGGCGCCGCGCTCGAGCGTGAGGAAAAGACCGGCGGGGAGAGCGAGTCCGTCAGCGTTAGACCGCTGATGGTGTGCCCGCCGCCGTTGAAGGTGCCGCTGAAGCTGGCGATGGGCTCGAAGTCCACGCCGCGCAGGGAGATGTCGGCGGTCAGAAGGACCGTCTTGCCGCGCGACCAGGCGTCATAGGCGCAGCTGTCCGAAAGGGCGCACAGATCCCTTCGCCGTGTGGATGTAGATGATGTCATCCTCTCCGGCAGCGAGCGCGGGCAGGGACAGGGAAAGGCTCAGCACGAGCGACAGGGCGAGCGCGAGCAGGCGGGAAGAGCGCTTATTCGGTTTCATCGTCTGCACCTCCTTCCTCGACCATGCTGCCGGAAATGACGGTCACGTTCACATCGCCGTCCACGATCGCGCGGACCACGCCGCTGACCGTGCCGTGGATCTCGCCGTGCACCACGCCGTCGAGCCGGATGCGTCCGTCCGCCGCGTGGCGGTGAATGACGTTCGGCACGGCGAATGAGGTCCGGTCAATGACCTTGGAGCCGATGAGCAAGATCTGCGGCAGGGCGAACATGACCATGATGATGGAGATGACCGTGCCGCGGCCGAGGCTTTCGCCGATGCCGGCAATGACCGGCTCGGAGGTCATGCGGCCGATCAGAAAGCCGCTGATCGACAGGATCGAGCCGGAGGTGATGATGGTCGGGAACGCGAAGTTGAGCGTTTCAATGATGGCATCGCGGTGGTGCATCTTGGTCTTGGTCTCCTGAAAGCGGCTGGCGATGACGATGGCGTAGTCGATGTTCGCGCCCATCTGGATCGAGCTGACAATCAGGTAGCCAAGGAAGAAGAGGTACTTGCCCGTGATGGTGGGGAACGAGAAGTTGATCCAGATGCAGCCCTGAATGACAAGAATCAGCAGCACCGGCATACCGGCGGAGTTGAAGGTGAAGAGCAGCACCGCCATGACGATCAGGATCGAAACGATGCTCACGACCTTATTATCCACGGCGAAGGACTTTTCAAATTCGTACTCGTTGGTGGAGTCGCCCGCCAGATAGACCTTTTCGCCGGGGTAATACTTCTGCGCGATCGCGGTGACGGTGTCGGTGAAGGCGTAGGTCTCGTCGCCGCTGACCGGCAGCGTGGAGTAGATGAGCATACGGCTGTACTGCTCGCTTTGAAGCTGGAGCTTGGCGTTCGTCATCTGCGTGTAGGCGTCGTCCAGTGTGCTTTGCAGCTCGTCGTCCAGCGTGACATAGCCCTGCTGCACCTCGTCGTAGAGAAAGAGGAACATATCGATGAGCGGAACAGAGTAGGTCGAAAGCCCGCCGACGATCTTGCCGTAATTTTCATGGTTTGCGGCATAGGCGCCATAGAGGAACTCGGCGACCTCATAATCGAGGTCGGTCAGCTCGGAGAACTGACGGGGCGTGAGCCTGTCGGTGAGCATATAGCCGCCCATGGCTTCGACGTTGGAAAGCCCCAGCGTGGAGTCGACCTCGTCGTACTGCTCAAAGCTCGTCGAGAATGGCGCGCTCCTTGTCATAGTCGCCCGCGGGGACGAGCGCCATGGGTTTTTGGTGCTGAAGTTGTCGTCGATCATATTCTCGGCGATCTGTGTTTCGTTGAGCTTGGGCGCGGAGATCAGCCCGTAGCCATAGGCGTAGGGACAGTCGGACGAGAGCCGCCAGCCGATCACAGCCAGCGCGACAAAGAGAATGGGAACGACATGGCGCGTGGCGTAGGCAAACTTGCCGACAAAGGAGATCTTGGGGACAAAGCTGCGGTGGCCGGTCTTGTCGATAAGCGGGCCGAAGAGCATCAGCAGGCCCGGCATGACAACGAACGCCGAGAGCAGCGCGAAGAGAATGGATTTGATGAGGCACAGCGCCATATCGGGGCCGAGCTTGAACTGCATGAAGAGCATGGCGACCAGACCGCCGATGGTCGTGAGCGAGCTGGCGCCGATCTCGGGGATGGACTTGCTCAGCGCCACAATGACCGCCTCGCGCAGGGGCAGGGAGCGGTGCTCCTCCTTGAAGCGGTTGCAAAAGATGATGGCGTAGTCGATGGAGAGTGCCAGCTGCAAGATGCTCGTCACGGAATTGGAGATGAACGAGATCTTGCCCATCATGAAGTTCGTGCCCTGATTGAGCACGAGCGCGACCACAAAGGTCAAAATCAGGACCGGCACCTCGCCGTAGGTCTCGGAGGTGAAGAGCAGCACGGTGACAATGACGATGGCGACATAGACCATGATGACGCTGATCTCGTGGTCGATGGTCTCCTCCTGCGTGTTGCCGAGGTCGGTGGAGACATAGAGATCGTAGCCGGCGAGCGAGTTCTTGACGCGCTCGAGCGCGTCGAGACAGCGCTCGTCGTCCTCGTCGTAGTCAAAGGTGACGGAGAAGAGCGCGCTGACGTTGTTGTAGTGCTCGTCGCTCTCGTCGAACGCCACGCCCTGCACGCCCTCGACATCCTCCAGCTTCTCCTGCAGATCGAAGGCGTCGGCGAGCGGGAGGTTGGCGACCATCACGCTCGCTGTGCCGAAGGTGGTGAATTGCTCGTCCATGACGTCGAGCGCCTGGCGGGTCTCGGAATCGGCGGGGAGATAGGCGGTCAGGTCGTTTTCCACCTGCACCCAGCTGCAGGAGAAGACGGAGAAGATCAGCCCGATGATGACGACAAAGAAAGACAAGGTTGCGTTTATCGACGATGAAGCGGGCGAGCTTGAGCATAAAGCTCTCGCCGCTTTGTTCCGTTGGCTTTGCCATAGACGGACCTCCTAGTATCGTGATATGCCCGGCGCACCGTGCGCCGAGGCGGAAAAATCAACACCTATTATATAGCACAGACAATATAAAAATGAAATATGGAAAACGTGAAAAATCTGTGAATAAAGGGAGTCAGGCTGTGCCTGACTCCCAAAAAACGAGAGAAAATCGGACTTATTGCGCACTTTGCCCAAACAGCAGGGGATGCCGCGCGGGACGTTACTTTTTCCACGATGACCTTCTGGGCGTTCTTCTCGCGGATGGCGGCGTAAATGCGGGCGATGATCTCGTCCGGTGCGCCCTTGGTCTGCTCACCGGTGACCATGTCCTTGCAGGTGACGACGCCGGAGGAGACCTCGTCCTCGCCGAGGAAGAGAACGTAGGGGGATCTTCGTCTTGTCGGCGTAGTTCATCTTGGCCTTGAACTTCTTGTTCTCGGTGTAAGCTGAGCGCGCAGGCCGCGCTCGCGCAGTCGGGTGGCGAGGGAGACGGCAAAGCTCAGATCTTCCGTCATCGGCAGAAGCAGCACGTCCGCGGGCGCGGTGTTGAGCGCGTCGTTGAGAAGGCCCTGCTCGCCGAGCACATAGAACAGGCGCGTCACGCCGATGGAGATGCCCACGCCCGGCAGCTTGCGGTCGGTATAATACTCGGCGAGGTTGTCGTAACGGCCGCCGGAGCAGACCGAGCCGATCTGCGGATAGTCGAGCAGAGCGGTCTCGTAGACCGTGCCGGTATAGTAGTCGAGGCCGCGGGCGATGGTCAGGTCGACCTTGAAATTCTCCTGCGCGACACCGAAGCCGCCGAGGTATTTGATGACGGTGGAAAGCTCCTCATAGCCGCGGTCGAACAGCTCGTCACGGCCGCAGTAGCCCTTGAGGGCGGCAAGGACCTCGTCGTTCGTGCCGGTGATGGCGATGAACTTGAGGATCTCGTCGGCCTGCTCGTCCGTGAGCTTGACGTCGTCGACGAGAATGGCGCGCACCATGTCGGGACCGATCTTTTCGATCTTATCCACCGTGCGCATGATCTCGCCGCTCTGCTCGGTCAGGCCGAGCATGGAGTAGAAGCCATTGAGCACGCGGCGGTTGTTGATGCGGATCTGGAAGCGCTTGAGGCCCATCGCCGAAAAGACGTCGTAGATGATGGCGGGGATCTCGGCGTCGTTCATGATGTCCAGCTCGCCGTCGCCGATGACGTCGATATCCGCCTGATAGAACTCGCGGAAGCGGCCGCGCTGCGCGCGCTCGCCGCGGTAGACCTTGCCGATCTGAAAGCGGCGGAAGGGGAAGGCGAGCTCGTTGTAGTGCAGGGCGACGTACTTCGCCAGCGGCACGGTCAGGTCAAAGCGCAGGGAGAGGTCGCTGTCGCCCTTGGAGAAGCGGTAGATCTGCTTTTCCGTTTCGCCGCCGCCCTTAGCGAGCAGGATCTCGCTGGCCTCGATGATGGGGGTATCGAGCGGGGTGAAGCCGTAGCGGCTATAGGTCGTGCGCAGAATGTCCATCACGCGCTCCATCTGCTGCTGCTGCGCGGGAAGCAGCTCCATGAAGCCTGAGAGGGTCCGGGGCTTGATTCTTTCCATATCTATCTTCCTCCGTGAAAATCGTTGTGTGCGAATCTGCCAAAATCAATAATAATGTATTGTACAAGTTTACAAAGAAAATGTCAACCCCTTATTTGCTTATAAAGTATCACAACAGCGCATTAGCATACGAAACTACGGCAATACCCGTTGCGTTTTGCGCAAAAGGGCGGTATAATAGCGGCAATATTGAAACAGGAGAAGGCTATGACCGATTATTTTTCCTATACGCTCGATGCCGACGCCATCCGCGCCATCAGCAGCATCGGGCTGGCACACCTCGGCGACGCGGTGTACGAGCTGCTTGTGCGCACCTATCTCTGCGCGCACGGCAAGGCGACGGGCAAGGGCTCTGCACCGCGCGACGGTGGAGCTTGTCTGCGCGCACCGAAGCAGGCAGAGCTGGCCGACGCCATTTTTGGGGAGCTGACGGACGAGGAGCACGACGTGTTCCGCCGTGGGCGCAACGCCAACGTCCACACGATCCCGCACAGCGCCGACCGCGCGCAGTACCAGAAGGCCACGGCGCTCGAGGCGCTCTTCGGCTGGCTCTATTTACAGGGACGGCACGAGCGCATCAACGAACTGTTTAACCGGATGATGGAGGCGAACGATGCCGCTTGACGCGATCTGCCTGCGGGCATTGACAAATGAATTGAAGGGGCAGCTCCTCGGCGCGCGCATCGACAAGGTGCAGCAGCCCGCGCGCGACCAGATCGTGCTGCTCCTGCGCGGCAATCTGCGCCTGCTCCTCAACGCGGGGCCGAACCAGCCGCGCGTGCAGCTTACGGAGGTCCTGCGCGAGAATCCCGCCGAGCCGCCGATGCTCTGTATGCTGCTGCGCAAGCACCTCGTCGGCGGACGCATCACGGAGATCGAGCAGAGCGGACTGGAGCGCATCGTGACGTTCACCGTCCGCAGCGTGAATGAGCTGGGCGAGTCCGGCACGAAGAAGCTGGTGCTCGAGGCGATGGGCCGCCGCTCAAACCTCCTGCTGCTCGACGAGGACGACCGCATTTTGGATTGTATGCGCCGTGTGGAGTTTGAGGTTTCCGGTGCGCGGGCGCTGCTGCCGGGGCTGTACTACCAGCTTCCAACGCCGCTTGACAAGCTCTCGCTGCTGACCGACCCTGAGGGGCGGTCGAGCTGGCCCGTCGCGGCGGGGGAGCGGAGGAGACCGTCGAGCGCTTCCTGCTCGACCGGTATCTTGGTGTCTCGCCGCTCATCGCGCGCGAGCTGGCGCTTCGCGCCTTCGGCGCAGCCGACGCCCGCTTTCGCGGACCGGAGCGACGGCTGCGAGCGCCTTGCCGCGGAAATGGAACGCCTGGCAGAAGCTGTGCGGGAGAATCGCTTTACGCCGACCATGCTCTCGCGCGAGGGAAAGCCGGTGGATTTCACCTATTGTCCCATCACGCAGTACGGCGCGGAGACGGTGCGGACGACCTTCCCGACCTTTTCCGCGCTGCTCGACGCTTTCTACACCGAGCGCGACCGGCAGGAGGCCGCGCAGCGCCGCGGGCGTGAGCTGACGCGCACGGTGACCTCCGCGCATGACCGCGTGGTGCGCAAGCTCGGAATGCTCGAAAAGGAGTACGCCGCCTCACAGGACCGCGATACGCTGCGGCTGTACGGCGACCTCATCACCGCGAACCTCTACCGCATGGAGCGCGGGGCGGCGCGGCTGACGGCGCAGAACTACTACGACGAGAACGGCGCGGAGCTCGACATTCCGCTCGACCCACTGCTCACGCCGCAGCAGAACGCGGCGAAATACTACAAGCGCTACACCAAGGCCAAGACCGCGGAGAAGCATCTGCGCGAGCAGATCGACAAGGCCATCGGCGAGCGCGACTACCTCGAGAGCGTGCAGGGCGAGATCGCGCTGGCGCAGACCGAGGCGGAGTTCGCCGAGCTGCGCCGCGAGCTGCAGGAGACCGGCTATATCCGCCGCAGCGGAAAAGAAAAGAAGGGGCGCGAGAAGCCCATCGCGCCGCGCGAGTTCCGCTCGTCGAGCGGGCTGCGCATCCTCGTGGGCCGCAGCAACGTGCAGAACGACGCGCTCACGCGCAAGGCGGACAAGCGCGACCTGTGGCTCCATACGCAGAAGATCCACGGCAGCCATGTCATTCTCTGCACCGAGGACGGCGCGTATGACGACGAGAGCCTGCACGAGGCCGCGCTGCTCGCGGCGTATTACTCACAGGCGCAGGGCGGCAGCAATGTGCCCGTGGATTACACGAGCGTCAAATACGTCAAAAAACCCGCGGGCGCCAGGCCGGGCATGGTGGTCTACGAGACTTACCGCACCCTCTATGTCACGCCGGATGAGGAAACGATCCGCCGTCTGGACCGCAAAAATAAGTAAAGAAAAAGAGGGCCGGCCGCCCTCTTTTTTTCTTCTTATGCGTGTTATGCGTGCGCGTCGCCCTCAATGGGCTCCGTTTCGCGGAAAAGCATCGTGATGCACCATACGCCGGCAAGGCCCACGAGCGTGTAGATCACGCGGCTGACCGTGCCCATCTGACCGCCGCAGAGGAACGCGACGAGGTCAAAGCCGAACAGGCCGATGCTGCCCCAGTTGAGCGCGCCGATGACGGCGAGCGTTAATGCCACTTTGTCGATGACCATGGATCTCCCTCCTAATCGTGTTTGGTTGGCTGTGCATAGTGTCCGCAAAAGGCAAGAAAATATACATCCTTAAAAATTTTCAGCAAAAGCAGAAAAATAATCAGGTAAAATTTGCCGCAATGGATTGCTTTTTGCGCGGGGGATATTGTATAATCTACACGATATCTACCGCACGCAAGGGGCGCCGCCCCGTTTCAACAACGAACATCAGGAGGAAACACCATGAACGAAAAATTCAGTAAGCTCGGCTTCTATCCCGCTGACATCCTGCTGCCCAACAAGGACGTCGATATGGAGAAGTGGGCCGTCGTCGCCTGCGACCAGTTCACGTCCGAGCCCGAGTATTGGGAGCGCGTGGAAAAGACCGTCGGCGATGCGCCGTCCACCCTGCGCCTCATCCTGCCCGAGGCCAACCTGAAGGCCCCCAACGTCGACGAGTTCATCGCCGACATCAACGCCTCCATGGACAAGTATCTCAAGGAGAACATCTTTGAGACGCTCAAGGATTCTCTCATCTACATCGAGCGCGGCCAGAGCGACGGCAAGATCCGCCACGGCCTGATCGGTATGGTCGACCTCGACCAGTACGATTTCACCCCCGGCTCCGGTGCGCTGATCCGCGCCACCGAGGGCACCGTGCTCGACCGCATCCCGCCCGCGCGCCCGCGTGCGCCGCAACGCGCCCATCGAGCTGCCCCACGTGATGCTGCTCATCGACGACCCCGACAAGACTGTCATCGAGCCCCTGACCGCCGCGGCCGACGGCATGGAGAAGGTCTACGACTTCGACCTCATGGAAAACGGCGGCCACATCAAGGGCTTCAAGCTCTCTGCTTCTCAGATCGACGCCGTGGCAGACGCTCTGACGGGCCTGACCACCGATGAGGCGATGAAGAGTAAGTACGGCGTGTCCGGCGTGGCTCCGCTGCTGTTTGCGGTCGGCGACGGCAACCACTCCCTCGCCACCGCCAAGGCCTGCTACGAGGAGCAGAAGAAGGGCAAGACCCCTGAGGAGTATCTCGCCCTGCCCGCCCGCTACGCGCTCGTTGAGGTCGTCAACAACCATGATGACGCACTGCAGTTCGAGCCGATCCACCGCGTCCTCTTCGGCGTGGACCATGAGAAGTTCATGGAGGAGTTCAAGAAGTTCTATCCCAACACCCACGAGGGCAAGGGCGAGGGCCACACCATCGAGGTCTGCTGGGCCGGTCACGACGATTTCATCACCGTTCCCGATCCCAAGGTGCAGTTGGCCGTCGGTACGCTCCAGGCGTTCATTGACGAGTACCTCAAGAAGTTCGGCGGCGAGGTGGACTATATCCACGGCGACGAGGTCACCCGCGAGCTTGGCTCCAAGGAGGGCAACATGGGCTTCCTGCTGCCCGCGATGGGCAAGGAGCAGCTGTTTAAGACCGTCATGGCCGACGGCGTGCTGCCCCGCAAGACCTTCTCGATGGGCCACGCGCAGGATAAGCGCTACTACGTCGAGGCCCGCAAGATCCGATAACCGATATACCGAAAAAGCGCCCCTCGGCGGGCGCTTTTTCAAATAGGAGGACCATTCGATGAACTACAAGAAAGCCAGATTATGGCAGGACATTTTTCTCTTCGGCGGCGCGTTCGTCGCCGGCGTCGGCGTGTGGGGCTTTGACAGCACGTTTTTGGGGCTTCTGGGCCTGGCGATGGTGCTGCTGTCCATCCTCGTGTGGTGGCTGTACTACCGCTGCCCGCAGTGCCATGAGAGCCTTGGGCGCGGAAACCCGAAGCATTGCCCGCACTGCGGCGCGTGGCTCGGCGACGAGCCTGAGCCGGAGGAGAAGAAAAAGATCCAGCACAAGAAAAAGAGAAGATGAAAAACACAAACGGTCCCCGCCTATGCTAAGCTCAACCTGACGCTGGACATCTTGGGCAAGCGGGATGACGGCTATCACGAGCTGCGGATGGTCATGCAGACCGTATCGCTCTGCGACGATGTGACCGTGACGCTCACCGACGGCACAGGCGTCGCCTGCCGCGTCGCGGGCGCAGAGCTTCCCTGCGATGAACGCAACCTTGCCGTCAAGGCGGCGAACGCCTTCTGCGAGGCGCTCGATCATCACGGCGGCATCGACATCACGCTCACCAAGCGCATCCCGTCCGAGGCCGGGATGGCGGGCGGCAGCGCGGATGCTGCCGCCGTGCTGCGCGTGCTGCGCGATCTGATCGCACCCACGCTCACAGACGAGCGGCTCGAGGAGATCGGCGCGCGTGTCGGCAGCGACGTACCGTTCTGCGTCCGCGGCGGCACGCAGCTGGCAGAGGGCCGGGGCGAGACGGCTTGACTGTGCTGAACGCGCCGAGGCTCTATGCCGCGGTCTGCAAGCCGGACTTTCCCATCTCTACGCCCGCGCTCTTTCAGCGGTCGGACCGCGTGGCGCTGACCGATCGACCCGACACGGCGGCGTTGCTCGCCGCGCTGGAAGCGGGCGACGCGGCGGCGCTGTGCGCGAAGGTCAAAAACGTCTTTGAACAGGTACTCCCGGACGGGCAGCGCGCGCGCATCGAGGACATCAAGCGCGCTTTGCTTGCCAGCGGTGCGGAATGTGCCGCGATGACCGGCTCGGGCAGCGCCGTGTTCGGACTGTTCCGCGAGGAGGACGCCTGCCGCATAGTGTGCGAGGCGCTGCGAAGCGTGGAGCTGCAAACCTTCTGCACGATTTTTGTTTGAAAAACGAAAAAACCGTCCATACTCAAGCTATTACTTGAAACGGACGGTTTTTTCTTATGAAATTTCGGAAGATCGAGATATCCCTTGCCGTCGGCCTCCTCTGCGCGCTCGTGTGGTGCGCGCTGGAGCCGCGGCTTTCTGCTGAGCTGGTGGGGCGCGGCGTTCGAGCCGCTGTGCGACGGTGTGCTGACCGCCGAGGGCGAGGGCGGCGAGGTCGTGCTGCGCTCGTTCTTCGCCGAGCTGCTGGAAAAGCTGCTTTCCTGAAAGAGCCGCCTGCAGGCGGCTTTTTCTTATGCCAGAACGTTGAAGAGCATGATGACCACACCAAGGATGACGAGCACCACGCCGGTCGCGCGGTTGAGCGTTTTGGGAGAAGCCTTGTTGGCGAACATGGCGGCAATGCGCGCCCAGACGAGCGTGAAGAGCACGCAGAGCGCGAACACCGTCCAGTCCGGCGCGCCGCCGATGGCGAAGTGCGAGACCGCGCCGGTGAGCGCTGTGAAGGCCATGATGAAAACGCTGGTGCCCACAGCGGTCTTGAGCTCGTAGCCAAGCACGGAGGTGAGGATGAGCAGCATCATCATGCCGCCGCCCGCACCGATGAAGCCGCAGATAAAGCCGATGAGCACGCCGCAGAGAATAGACTGCACGGCGCGCTTTTTGCGCTCACGCCGGCCATGGCCTCCTTGGTCGTCATGACCGGGACGGACGATGAACTTCACGCCGAGCAGGAACGTCATGAAGACGGAGAAGCCGCCCATCGTCGCCGAGGGGACGAGGCTCGCCGCGTAGCTGCCTATGATCGTGAACAGCAGCACACTCGCCATCATGATGAGGCCGTTGCGGATGTCAAGAGATTCTTGTTTTTGCCGTAGGTGTAGGCGGACACGGCGCTCGCCAGCACATCAGACGAGAGCGCGATGCCGACCGCCATATAGGGGTCCATGCCGAGGAAGGTGATGAGCATCGGGCTGATGACCGCCGCGGCGCTCATGCCGGCAAAGCCCGTGCCGAGACCCGCGCCCATGCCGGCGAAAAAGGTGACGAGAAGTGTGATGACAAATTCCATTTTTAAGGCTCCTTTTCTAACATGGCGTCAAGATCGGCGTCCATAACAGCGAGCGTCCGGAAGAAGCTCGCGCGCATTTCTTCATCTGTGTGAGCAAAGAGCTGCTCAAAAAAAGCGGATTGCACCGCGCGGCCCCGCTCAATGACCGGCTGCGCCCGCTCGGTGCAGACGAGCAGGGTCTTTCGACGGTCGCCCTCGACCGTCTCGCGCCGCAGATAGCCCTCGCGCACGAGCTTATCAACATTCACCGAGACAGGCACCGAGGTTGGCCTTGATGCGCCGAACCCTCCACGATGTCGCCTGCCGTCCGGTAGCCGGGGTTGTTGGCAAGAAACATCAGAATGTCAAAGGCGGTCTGCGGCAGCTTCAGCTCGCGGCAAAGCTGCTTGCAGGCGGCGGCATAGGCACGGGCAAATTTATGGGCAAATTCCATACCGGCGTTCATACGCAGGACTCCTTTCCAAATAATGCAAAATTGAACAGTTCAAATTTGAACTAAAAGATAGCACACATCGGGACTCCTGTCAAGAAAAAATTGACGCTCGTTCAATTCAGGGCACGGCGGAATATCCACGGTTGCCGAACGGCGGGAATGATGGTAAAATAGAAAAAAACGACGAAAAGGGGGCGGTATCATGCTGCGTATCCTGCTGGGCCGTGCCCGCACGGGCAAGTCCGCGCGGGTGCTGGAGGAGATCCGCGCGCTGGGCGGTTCCTCGCAGCAGATCCTGCTCGTGCCGGAGCACGCTTCGCACGTCGCGGAGGTGGACGTGTGCCGCGCGTGCGGTGTGACCGCGAGCCGTCACGCGGAGGTGCTGACCTTCAAGCTGCTGGCCTCGCGCGTGCTGACGCTCACCGGCGGCGCGGCGGAGGTGACGCTCGACAACGGCGGCAAGCTCCTACTGCTCCAGCGTGTGCTGGTGTCGCTTGCGCCGAGCCTGCGCGTCTATCGCCGACCCTCACAGCGCGCGGCGTTTCTGGAAAGTCTGCTCGCGCTCATCGAAGAATTGCAGGCCTATGCCGTCGCGCCGGAGGTGCTGGCGGAAAAGGCCGAGGCCATCGCGGGCGAGAGCGGCGAGCGGCTGCGCGATTTGTGGCGCTGCTCTACGGCGCGTATCTTGCCAAGCTCCACGAGGGCGGGCGCGACGCACGCGACCGGCTGGAGAAACTGGAAGAGAACCTTGCAGCCTCCGGCTACGCCGACAATAAGGACATTTTTCTCGACGGCTTTTCCTACTTCACGGGCCGCGAGTGGAACATCCTGCGCATTTTGCTCAAGCGGGCAAAAAGCGTCACCGTGACGCTGCTCGGCGACGGCAGCGACAGCGAGCTGTTCGCCGAGGGCCTGCGCGTGCGCGAGCAGCTTTACGCTCTTGCGCGGGACGCGGGCGTTCCCTGCACGGAGGAGGTGCTGCGCGGCGGCGCGCCGCGCGATGCGCTCGGCCATGTGGAGAAGCATTTCTTCGGCGGTAATGTCCGCTGGGACGAGCCAACGGAGCAGCTGCGGCTGTATGAAGCCTCCACCGCTTACGACGAGGCGGAGCGGATCGCCGCGGAAATTCTGCGTCTGGTGCGCTGCGAGGGCTACCGCTTCCGCGATATCACGGTCACCTCGCGCGATATGGATGCCGCGGAGCCGGTGCTGCGCACCGTATTCGCGCGCTGCGGCATCCCGCTCTACTGTGCGCGGCGCAGCGATATTCTGCGCCGCGGCGTGCCCGCGCTGCTGCTCGGCGCGCTTGACGCGGTGAGCGGAGGCTTTGAGTACGAGGATGTGTTCCGCTGCCTCAAAACCGGCCTCGCGGGACTTTCGGCGGAGGAGTGCGACCTGCTGGAAAACTACGTTATCAAGTGGGACATCCGCGGCGCAATGTGGATGCGCGATGTTCCGTGGACGGCGCACCCCGAGGGCTACGGCGTGCCGTGGCGTACAGAGCATGAGGAAATGCTCGCGCGGGTGAACGCCGCGCGGGAAAAGGTACGCGCGCCGCTGAGCCATCTCTATGAGGGCGTGCGCGGTATGGGAGACGTTGAGGGTAAAGTAACAGCGCTTTACAATTATCTGACGGAGATCGCGCTGCCCGAGGAGCTGCAGCGGCAGACGGAGACGCTTTGGCAGCGCGGCGAAACGCAGCGGGCGGAGGAGCTGGCGCAGCTTTGGAACGTTCTGTGCGGCGTGCTCGACCAGTTTGTGGAGATGCTGGGCGGTACCGAGCTGGACGCGGAGGAGTTCGCGCGGCTCATGCGCCTTGTGCTCACGCAGTATTCGGTCGGCACGATCCCGGTCTCGCTTGACCGGGTGAGTCTGGCTGAAATGACGCGCAACGACCGCCACGCCGTGCGCGTGCTGTTTCTCATGGGCGCAAACGACCATGTGCTGCCCGCTGTGGGCGGCAGCGGCGGCATTTTGAAGGACGAGGACCGCGCGGCGCTCGAGGCGCTCGACGTGCGCCTTGCGCCCTACGGTATGGCGCAGTTCCGGCTGGAGCTGCAGAATCTCTATGCCGCGCTCGCCCAGCCGACCGACCGGCTCTACATCTCTTATCCGCGCTTTGATAACGCGGGCGCCGAGCTGCGCCCCAGCTTTGTCGTCGGGCGCGTGCAGACGCTTTGCCCGTCGGTAAAGGTCGAAACGGAGGATGCCGACAAGGCATACCGCCTTACAACGGAGAGCGGTGCGCTCGACTATGCGGGCGAACACGTCGGCGGGGAAGCGTGGCGTTATCTGGAGCGGCGCGGCGGCTGCGCCGAGGCGCTTGCCGCCATGCGCGACGCTTCGCACTATACGCGCGGAAGGCTCTCTCGTGAGGCCGTCCACACGCTCTATGGGCGCAGCATCACGCTCAGCGCCTCGCGCATGGACAAGGCGCGGAGCTGCCATTTCGCCTACTTCATGCAGTACGGCCTGCGCGCGAAGGAGCGCACAGCTGCGGGCTTCGACGCGCCGCAGGTCGGCACCTTTGTCCACGACGTGATGGAGCACACGCTCCGCGCGGCGAGCGAGCGCGGCGGCCTCAAGGCGCTGGAGCGTCCGGCGCTGCACGCGCTTGTGCGGCAGGCGATCGGTGCATACATCGAAAAAAATCTCCCCGACCTTGACGGGAAGAACGCGCGCTTCCGCTATCTTTTCCGCCGGCTGTGCGAGTCGGTCTACCGCATCATGGATTCGACGGTGGAGGAGCTTTCCGACTCCGATTTCGAGCCGCTGGCCTTTGAGCTGGGCTTCGGCGCGGACGGACAGCTCCCCGCTGTGACCATCCGCGAGACGGGGGAGGAGCTGCGCGTGGTCGGCAAGGTCGACCGCGTGGACGGCTGGCTCAAGGACGGCAAGCTGTATCTGCGCGTGGTGGACTACAAGACCGGCGCGAAGCGCTTTTGACCTCGCGGAGCTGCGCTACGGGCTCGGCCTGCAAATGCTGCTCTATCTCTTTACGCTGCGGGACGAAGGGGGAAAGCTCTTCGGTGGCTATCCCATTGAGCCGGCGGGGGTCCTCTATCTTCCCGCACGGGAAAAGCTGCTGAATCTGCCGCGCAATGCCTCGGAGGAGGAGATCGAGCGCGCGATGCACAAGGAGCTGCAGCGCAGCGGCATGGTGCTGAACGATCCCGCGGTGCTGCGCGCGATGGAGCACAGCGCGCTGGAAGCGCCGTGCTATCTCCCGGTGCGCGTGAAAAAGAGCAAGGACGGCGAGACGGAGATCACCGGCAGCATCGCCACGAGCGCTCAGCTCGGCAAGCTGGGCCTTATACGTCGAGGAGCAGCTGCGCCGCATGGTGCGCGAGCTGGCGAGCGGCAACATCGACGCCGACCCGTGGGCGCGCAGCGAAAGCAGGACAACGCCTGCACCTATTGCGAATTCGCGCCCGCCTGCCACTTTGAAAACGGCTGCGGCGGCGACCGCATCGAATACATCCGCGCGACCGGAGCCGAGCAGCTCTGGGAGCACGTTGACCGGACGATCGGGGAAGGGGGAAAACGCGATGGCTGACATCCTGACCGCTGAGCAGCAGGCGGCGGTAGAGAACCGCGGGCGGAGCCTGCTGGTGTCCGCTCCGCGGCGGGCAGCGGCAAGACGAAAGGTGCTCGTCGAGCGGCTTTTTTCCTACGTCGAGAGCGGCGAAGCGAACCTTGACGACTTTCTCATCATCACCTACACCCGCGCCGCGGCGGAGACTGCGCGGCAAGATCGCCAAGGTTCTCGGCGAAAAAGCTGCAGGAGGCCGCTCAACGCGCATCTGCAGCGCAGCTGCTGCGCGTCTCTACCGCGCGGACATCAAAACGGTGGACGCCTTCTGCACGGCTCTGCTGCGCGAGAACTGCCACCTGCTGCGCGAGGACGCGCGCGGCCACGCGCTGCGGCCCGATTTCCGCGTGCTCGACGAGAATGAGGCGCAGCTTCTGCGCGAGCGGGTGCTCGCGCGCACGCTGGATGAATTTTACGAGACGATGCGCGACGGCGACGGCGCGTCGCTCCTGGCCGATACCCTCGGCGCGGGGCGGGACGACCGCACACTCGGCGCGCTGGTGCTCGAGCTGCACGGAAAGCTGCAGGCGCAGCCGTACATGGACCGCTGGCTCGCGTCGCAGGAGCAGCTCTGGCACGATCTGCCGCCGCGCGTGGAGGATACGGTCTATGGACGCTGTTGGCGGTGCGGCGCAGGCGCTCCACTGCCGCACTGCTGGCGGCGCGGCGCAGGAGATGGCGGGACACCGCGCTTGCGGATAAGTACGCGCCGCTCTTTCTCGGCGTGGCGGAGCAATTCGCGCTCCTCGCCGCGGCAGCGGAGGAGGACTGGGATGCGGCGGCGAAGCGCCGCGTGGATTTCCCGCGCCTGACGGCGGTGCGCAAATGCGGGGATGAAGCGCTCAAGGCCAAAATGCAGGGCGTGTGGAACGGCTGCAAAAAGACCGCCAAGGGCTTTGACGAGGTGTTTTCCGTCACCTCTGCCGAGGCGATGGAGGACCTGCGCGCGATGGCGCCCGCCATGCTCGCGCTTCTTAAAGCGACGGCGGACTTCTCCCGCGTCTATCAGGAGGAGAAGCGGCGGCGCAACGCGGCGGACTTCTCCGACCAGGAGCATGAGGCCATCGACCTGCTCCTCGGTGCGGACGGACAGCCCACCGACCTTGCGCGGACAGTCTCGCAGCACCGCGAGATCATGGTGGACGAGTACCAGGACACGAACGAGGTGCAGAACTGCATCTTCTCCGCCATTTCCCGTGAAGGAAACCTTTCACCGTCGGCGACGTCAAGCAGAGCATCTACCGCTTCCGCCTCGCCGACCCGCGTATTTTCCTCGACCACTATCTGCGCTACCCGCACGCCGCCGACGCGGCGGAGGGCGAGAGCGCAAAGCTCCTTTTGAGCAAAAACTTCCGCTCGCGCAATACGGTGCTGGACGCGGCGAACTTCGTGTTCCGCAACGTCCTTTCCCGGGAAATGGGCGAGCTGGACTACGGCGAGGACGAGTCCCTGCACGTCGGGGCGAGCTATCCCGAGAACCCCGACTGCTGCACGGAGTTCCATTTTGTGGAGATGTCCGCGCAGGAGAGCGATACGGAAAAGCTCCGTGCAGCCCGGGCCGAGGCGAGCTTCGCCGCGGACTACATACAAAGGCTCATCGCCGGCGGCTTCACGGTGCAGGACGATAAAACGCACGAGCCGCGCGCGGCGGGAAGGACATCGTCATCCTCATGCGCTCGCCCCGCACACGGCTTGCCGACTATCGCCGCGCGCTGGAGAGCCGCGGGCTGCACTGCCGCCGAGAGCGACGGCGGCTTTTTACGAAACGATGGAGGTCGCCGTGACCTTCGCGCTGCTCGAAATATTGGACAACCCGCGGCAGGACGTGCCGCTCATCTCTGTGCTGCGCTCGCCGCTGTTCGGCTTTACGCCGGACCGTCTCGCCGAGCTGCGCGCGAAAACGCCGGGCGGCGATTTTTACGATGCACTCGCCGCGGACGGGGGTGAGGACTCCGTGCGGTTCCTCGCGCTGCTGCGCGAGCTGCGTGAAAGTGCGCAGACGCTCACGCTCACCGAGCTGGTCGCGGCGCTCTATGAGCGCTGCCATATCCCGGCGGTGTTCGGCGCGATGCGGGGGGGAGCGGCACGCCGGGAAAATCTTCGTGCGTTCTTCTCGCTGGCGGAGGAATTTGAGCGCGGCGGCGGGCGGGGGCTCTTCGCCTTTGTCCGGCATCTGCGCGAGCAGCTGGAATCCGGCGAGCCGCCCGTGCCGCAGACCACGCGCGCCGCGCAGGGCGTGCGCATCATGAGCATCCACAAGTCCAAGGGATTGGAATTTCCGGTCGTGATCCTTGCGGACCTCGCGCGCCCGTTTAGCCGCATGGACTTCCAGAGCTCCGTGCTCGTCCACCCGGAATACGGCCTCGGGCCGGTCTGCGTGGACACGAAGCGCTCGATCAAATACCCCACGGCTGCGCGGCTCGCACTTGAGCGTCAGCTGCGCCGCGAGGCCAAGCCGAGGAGCTGCGCGTGCTGTACGTCGCCATGACGCGCGCGAAGGAGAAGCTCGTCATGGTCTGCGCCCGCGCGGGCGCGGCCAAGCATCTTGCCGACCTCTGCGCCGTGACCTCCTGCCCCGTGCGGCCGGAGACGGTGGAGGAGCAGAAGTGCATGGCGGACTGGATCCTGCTGCCGCTTTTGTGCCGCCCGGAGGCTGCGCCGCTGCGTGAGCTGGCGGGCGCGGACGCGGCGGCGGTCACGGGAAGCGATGCGCCGTGGCGCGTGGAGGTCCACAACGGCTACGACTTTGCGCCCACCGAGCGCGCGCGGCAGAGCGCCCGGAGGAGACTGCCCCCGAGCTGCCGCTGGACACGGCGGCGTTGGAGTGGCGCTATCCCTACGAACCGGAAACGACGCTCAGCGCTAAGCTGACCGCGACGCAGCTCAAGGGCCGCGCGCTTGACGAGGAGATCGCGGAGAACGCCCCACTGCCTCCGCGCCTGCGGAGCCTCGCAAGCCGAGATTTCTGGAGGGAGCGGCGGCGCTCACGCCCGCCGAGCAGGGGCACCGCGATGCACGCGGCGCTGCAGTTTCTCGACTTCTCGACGCCGGCGGAGGAAGGTGCGGTGCGCGCCGCAGTCAAAAGCATGGAGGAGCGCCGCCTGCTCACGCCCGAGCAGGCGCGGGCGGTCGACGCCGCCGCGCTGACGCGGTTCTGCAAAGCCCGCTGTGCGCGCGCATCCGCGCGGCAGGGGAGCGGGCCAGGCGGGAATACCGCTTCTCGCTGCTTGAGAGCGCCGCGCGCTTTGTGCCGGAGGCGAGCGCCGGAGACGAGATCCTTTTGCAGGGCGTGGTGGACTGTTTCTTTGAGGAGGACGGTGCGCTGGTCGTAGTCGATTTCAAGACTGACCGCATCGCGCCGGACGCGCTCGCCGAGCGGGCGGAGCATTACCGGCCGCAGCTCGAGGCGTACTCGCTCGCACTCGCGCAGGTGATCGGAAAGCCCGTGAAGGAGAAGATCCTATACTTCCTCCGCCGCGGCGAGCAGATCATACTCTAGTTATAAAAACGAAAAAACTTTGCAAAAATGCAAAAAGTGCTTGCATTTTCCTGCTTGATGTGATATTCTATCCGAGCTTGAAAAGGGCGGTCCTCTGCCGTGCGCGGGTGAAAGAACCCCGATGCGCCATGGAAAAGCGGTCACGAACGCCTATAAATTAGGAGGAAATATCCATGGATCTCATCAAGGAACTCGAAAGCCAGCAGATGAAGGCTGAGAAGCCCGTTGCCAACGTCGGCGACACCGTCCGCGTCCACGTCAAGATCAAGGAAGGCTCCCGCGAGCGTATCCAGGTCTTCGAGGGCATCGTGATCGCCAAGAAGCACGGCGGCATCGAGGAGACCATCACCGTCCGCCGTCTGGCCTATGGCGTCGGCGTCGAGAAGGTTTTCCCGCTGCACTCTCCCTCGATCGAGAAGATCGAGACCGTGCGCACCGGTTTTGTCCGCCGCGCGAAGCTCTACTATCTGCGTGACCGCGTTGGTAAGGCTGCCAAGATCCGCGAGAAGCTGTAAGAAAAGCAAAATAGAAACGACGTGGGCGACCGCGTCGTTTTTTATTTTTGTTGTTTTTTTGCGTGGCGCGTGGTATCATACATCATGAAATATTCTGCGGCTCTGCGCCGCCTGAGCGATGGAGAAACGAGTATGAACGATTTTGATAACGAGATCCTGCCCACTGATCCCGACGAGGGAGAGGAGATCACCGAGCGCGTCGCCGGGCGCGAGACCTACGAATGGGTGCGCTCGCTGGTGGGCGCGGTGCTGGTCATCACGCTGCTCTTTACCTTCGTGGTGCGCCTGATGGGCGTTGACGGCCATTCGATGGTGCCGACGCTGCAGGACGGCGACCGCCTGATCGTGGTCAGCGGCTGGCTGTGCGGCGATTACAAATACGGCGACATCGTCATTGCGTACAAGGAGAGCTTCGATGCCGAGCCCATCGTCAAGCGCGTTATCGCCACCGAGGGGCAGACCGTGGACATTGACTTCACGCTCGGACGCGTGTTCGTGGACGGCGAGCTGCTGCAGGAGGATTATGTCAACGACCTGACCTATCTCGACGAAGGGACGCAGTTCCCGCTGACGCTCGGCGAGGGCGAGCTGTTCTTGATGGGCGACAACCGCAACCGCAGCAGCGACAGCCGTGACGAACGACTCGGTGCGGTGGACGAGCGGCTCATCATCGGTAAGGCTGTGCTGCTTGTATTTCCGGGCAGGGATAGCCTGACCGACAAGCGCGATTTCAGCCGTCTCGGTTCTTTGAAGATGAAGGTAAGGGGGAGACGTTCATGCAGCTGGAAAGTCTGAGCTGGTTCCCCGGACACATGACAAAAACGCGCCGCATGGTCGCCTCCGAGATCGGCAGCATGGACGCGGTGTGCGAGATCATCGACGCGCGCATCCCTCGCGCGAGCCGCAACCCCGACCTCGACGAGCTGACCGCAGGCAAGCCGCGCATCGTGGTGCTCAACCGCGCCGATCAGGCGGACCCCAAGGCGACAAAGCAGTGGGCGGCATGGTTCCGCGCGCAGGGCTACGCGGTTTTGGAGGTCGACGCCAAGTCCGGCGCGGGCGTGAAGCAGTTCGCGCCCGCCGTGCGCACGCTGCTTGCGGACAAGCTCCGCGCTTACGAGGAAAAGGGGCAGGTCGGGCGCGTGCTGCGCGTGATGGTGCTCGGCATCCCGAACGTCGGCAAATCGACCTTCATCAACAAGGTCTCCGGCCGAAAGACCGCCAAGGCGGAGGACCGCCCCGGTGTGACGCGCGGCAAGCAGTGGGTCCCGGTGGATAAAACGCTGGAGCTTCTGGACACGCCCGGCATCCTCTGGCCGAAGTTCGAGGACCCCGATGTGGGCGTGCGCCTCGGGTTTACTGGCGCCATCCGCGACGACGTGATGGATATGGAGGATCTGGCCTCCCGCCTGATGGCGTACCTCGGTGCGCATTATCCAGACGCGCTGACCGAGCGCTACAAGATCGCCGTCGAGCCGGGAGAGCCGGGCTGGGAGCTGCTGGAGAAGGCAGGTCGCAAGCGCGGCTTCCTCATGTCCGGCGGCGAGGTGAACACCGAGCGCATGGCGCGCATTTTGCTCGACGAATACCGCGCCGGCAAGCTGGGACGCTTTACACTTGAGCTGCCGGAGGAGAACGCATGAGCAAGCATATTTCGCTCGCAAGCTATGAGCTGGAAGCCGCCGCCCGCGCAGAGGGTATGCCCATGTTCGCGGCGCGGACGAGGCGGGCGCGGGTCCCTCTGATGGGGCCGGTGTACGCCGCCGCGGTGATCCTGCCGGAGGGCTGTGTCATCGAGGGGCTGGACGACTCGAAGAAGCTCAGCGAGAAAAAGCGCGAGGCGCTGTTTGACATCATCCGCGAAAGGGCGGTCGCTTACAGCGTCGCGTCCGTGGACGCGCGGGAGATCGACGAGATCGACATTTTGAACGCCCGCATGAAGGCGATGCAGCTTGCCATCGACGGTTTGAGCGTCAAGGCGGACTTTGCCCTCATCGACGGCAACCGTGACCATGGGACGAAATACGCCGTCTCCACGCCGCACCGCACGGTCGTCGGCGGCGACGGCGTGAGCATGAGCATCGCCGCGGCGTCGATCTTAGCCAAGGTCAGCCGTGACCGCTTCGTGACCGACGTGCTGGACAAGCAATATCCGCAGTATCAATTTGCAAGGCACAAGGGCTATGGAACCAAGCTGCACTACGCCATGCTCGACGAGTACGGTCCCTGCCCCTGTCACCGAAGGACTTTTCTCAAAAAGTGGGAGGTGGGGAGACCATGAGCACGACCAGAGAAGCCGGCGACCGCGGCGAAGCGATGGCCGCGGAGTATCTGCGCGAGAACGGCTATGAGATCCTTGCCTCGCAGTTCCGCTGCCGCTTCGGCGAGATCGACCTCATCGCCCGGCGGGGCGATATTCTCTGCTTTGTAGAGGTCAAGCTGCGCAGCGACCGGCGCTTCGGTCTGCCGCGCGATTTTGTTACCACTGCCAAGCAGCGGCGTATCCGCACCACGGCGGCCTTTTACATGACGCGGCACGATCCCGACCTCTGCGCCCGCTTTGACGTGGCGGAGGTCTACGACGATGAAACGCCGCCGCGCATCGAGTACATTGAGAACGCATTTGAGTGATCGGCAGGAAAGGGGGCGGCTATGGCGCTCTATACGATCGGCGATCTGCACCTCTCGCTCGGCGGGAGCAAGCCGATGGATATTTTCGGCGATAAGTGGGCGAACCACGTTGAGCGCCTGCGTGAGTCCTTTTCGCACCTGACGGCGGACGACGTGACGGTGCTTGCGGGCGACCTCTCCTGGGGCATTTCGCTCGAGGAGTCGCTGCCGGACTTTCAGTTTATCGACGCGCTGCCCGGGCGCAAGATCATTCTGAAGGGAAACCATGACTACTGGTGGGGCACCGCCACGAAAATGAAGAAATTTTTTCGAGGCGCACGGCATCGAAAGCATTGACATTTTGTTCAACAACTGCTTCTTCTACGGGGACTATGCCCTCTGCGGCACGCGCGGCTGGTTTTATGAGGAGGACGCCGCCGGCACGCACACGGGCAAGATGCTTGCGCGCGAGGCGCTGCGGCTGGAGGCCTCGTTCAAGGCGGCGGGGGAGCGGCCCATCCTCTGCTTCCTGCACTATCCGCCGCTCTACCAGGGCTACCGGTGTCCGGAGCTGCTCGAGCTCATCGACCGCTACCGCGCCGAGCGCTGCTATTACGGACATCTGCACGGCCCCACGCACCGCCGCGCCTTTGAGGGACGGCGCGGAGAGACCGACTATGCCCTCATTTCCGCGGATTATCTGGGCTTCGTCCCAAAAAAAAATCTGCGATTAAAGGAAAAATGATAAAAAAAGGGTAGATATTTTCCAAAACCTATGGTAAAATACCGCTTTGCAATGAGCATCATTTGCTTAATACGGAGGAAAAAAGAAACATGAATGTCAAGTCTGTTGAAAAGCTCGAAAAGAGCCAGGTCGCCGTCACCGTCGCAGTGACTGCCGAGGAGTTTGAAGCCGCCGTTCAGAAGGCGTATCTCAAGATGCGCAATAAGATCAGCGTGCCCGGCTTCCGTCCCGGCAAGGCGCCCCGTAAAATGATCGAAAAGCTCTACGGCGAGGGCGTGTTCTACAGCGACGCTGTGGACGCTGCGCTTCCCGATGCATATACGCAGGCCATCGGCTCCAGCGGCCTCGATGTGGTCGGCTACCCCGAGGTCGAGATGGTGGACGATCAGATCGGCAAGCGACGGTTTCACCTTTCAAGGCGACCGTCGCGGTCTATCCCGAGGTCGAGCTGGGCCAGTACAAGGGCGTGAGCGCCGTGAAGGAAGAGGTCAAGGTCACGGCGGACGATGTCAAGGAGCGCCTGAACCAGATGGCCGAGCGTGAGGCCCGCCTCGTTTCCGTCGACCGCAAGGTCAAAGGGCGATACCGCCGTCATCGACTTCGAGGGGCTTTGACAACGGCGTTGCCTTCGAGGGCGGCAAGGGCGAGAACCACGAGCTGGAGATCGGCTCGGGCAGCTTCGTTCCCGGCTTTGAGGATCAGATCATCGGCATGAAGGCCGGTGAGGAGAAGGACATCGACATCACCTTCCCCGAGAACTACACCAAGGATCTCGCCGGCAAGCAGGTCGTGTTCCACGTCAAGGTCAACGAGGTCAAGGAAAAGCAGACCCCGGCGCTCGACGATGAGTTCGCCAAGGACGTGTCCGAGTTTGAGACGCTCAAGGAGCTCAAAGGACGACACCAAGGCCAAGATCACGGCCGAGCGTGAGCAGTCCGCCAAGATCGCCTTTTGAGAACGCTCTGCTCGAGAAGGTCGCCGGCGACATTAAGGCCGATATCCCCGAGGTCATGATCGAAGAGCAGTGCCGCCGTTTCCTCGACGAGTTCAAGCAGCGTCTGCAGGCGCAGGGCATCCCCTACGACCAGTACTGCAAGATGACCGGCATGGACGAGGCCAAGTTCATGGAGGACGGCCGCGAGCCCGCCGTCCGTCAGGTCAAGATGGACCCTTGCCATCGCCGCCATCATCAAGGCGGAGAACCTCGACGTCACCGACGAGGAGATCGAGGAGAAGTACAAGTCCATGGCCGAGCAGTACGGCATGGAGCTTGATATGCTCAAGAAGTATCTCGACGCGCCCACCGTCCGCAATCAGCTTCTGAACGAGAAGGCCATTGCCGTGGTCGTTGACAGCGCCAAGGCGGAGAAGCCCGCCAAGGCCGAAAAGACCGAGGGCGAGGAAGAGAAGAAGCCTGCCAAGAAGACCGCGAAGAAGGCCGCCGAAGAAGAGCCGCCGAGGGCCCGCCGCCAGAAGACCAGAAGGCCGCCGAGGGCGAGGAAGAGAAGAAGCCCGCCAAGAAGACTGCGAAGAAGCCGCCGAGAAGGCTGAATGAGCCGGAAAACGGTTATACTTCAGCAGAAAAAAGTAAACAGGCATAAATAGAGACAGCCAATCAACCACAAATGAGGAGCATTTGTGGTTGATTGCATACATACCGGAAATTTGAACAGGGTATGAACATTTTGAACGGACACCAAGGAGGTAACCCTATGAGCTTAGTCCCTTATGTTGTCGAGCAGACCAGCCGCGGCGAGCGGTCCTATGACATTTTCTCCCGCCTGCTCAACGACCGCATCATTTTCCTCGGCGAGGAGGTCAACGACACCACCGCGAGCCTCGTCGTCGCCCAGCTCCTCTATCTTGAGGCGCAGGACCCTGACAAGGATATCCAGCTTTATATCAACTCGCCAGGCGGCAGCGTGACCGCCGGCATGGCGATCTATGACACCATGCAGTATATCAAAGTGCGACGTTTCCACCATCTGCGTCGGCATGGCAGCGAGCATGGGCGCGTTCCTGCTCTCCTGCGGCGCGAAGGGCAAGCGCATCGCGCTGCCCTAACGCGGAGGTCATGGATCCATCAGCCCTCCGCCGGCACGCAGGGCAAGGTCACCGATATGGAGATCGACGTGGAGCACTTCCTCAAGATCAAGCAGCGCATCAATAAGATCCTTGCCGACAACACCGGCAAGACGCCCGAGCAGATCAAGTCGGACTCCGAGCGCGACAACTGGATGACGGCGGAGGAGGCCAAGAGTACGGCCTGATCGACAAGGTCATCTACAAGCGGTAATCAATACCTGTAAAGGGAAAGGTCATTACACGAATGAGTGAAGAAAAAAGCAAGAAGCAGCTTCTCCGCTGCTCGTTCTGCGGCAAGTCGGAGAAGGAAACGCACCGCATGATCCAGGGCCCCGCCGGTGTGCGCATCTGTGACGAGTGCGTGCGGCTGTGCATGGAGATCGTGGAGGACGGCTATGAGGCCGAGCAGCACGAGTTCGATACGCCCGACGAGATCCCCACCCCGCACGAGATCCGCGCCGTGCTCGACCAGTATGTGATCGGACAGGACGAGGCCAAGGTCGCGCTGAGCGTGGCGGTCTACAACCACTATAAGCGCATCTTTTTCGGCGGCGGAGACGACGTGGAGCTGCAAAAGAGCAACATCCTGCTGCTCGGCCCCACCGGCTCCGGCAAGACGCTCTTTGGCCCAGACGCTCGCGCGCACGCTCCAGGTGCCGTTCGCCATCGCGGACGCCACCACGCTCACCGAGGCGGGCTACGTCGGCGACGATGTGGAGAATATCCTCCTGCGTCTTCTGCAGGCGGCGGATTACGACGTGGAGCTCGCCGAACGCGGCATCATCTACGTTGACGAGATCGACAAGATCGCCCGCAAGAGCGAGAATACCTCCCATTACGCGCGACGTCTCCGGCGAGGGCGTGCAGCAGGCGCTGCTGAAGATCGTCGAGGGCACGGTCGCGAACGTTCCGCCGCAGGGCGGACGCAAGCATCCGCACCAGGAGTTCATTCAGATCGACACGCGCAACATTCTCTTTATCTGCGGCGGCGCGTTCGAGGGACTGGACAAGATCATCGAGAGCCGTCTGGACCGCAAGAGCATCGGCTTTGACGCGGTCATCGAGGGCAGAAAAGAAAAGGATCACGCGAAGATCCTGCGCGAGGTGCAGCCGCACGACATCCTCAAATTCGGCATTATCCCCGAGCTGGTGGGCCGTCTGCCGGTCATCGCCGCGCTCGACGAGCTGCGGCGCGACGATCTGGTGCGCATCCTGACCGAGCCGAAGAACGCCTTGGTCAAGCAGTATCAGAAGCTCCTGAGCTACGACGGCGCGGAGCTCGTGTTCGATCACGACGCGCTTGAGGAGATCGCCGACAAGCGCCATCGAGCGCAAGATCGGCGCGCGCGGCCTGCGCGCGGTGATGGAAGCCTGCTCACCAAGGTGATGTTTGAGGTCATTCCGTCTGACCGCACGATCGACCGCGTGACCATCACCCGTGACTGCGTGGACGGCAAGGAGCCGCCGCAGCTCGGACACAGAAAAGAAGCATTGCAGCGAGGGAAAGCCCGGCGGAGCTGCCGCCGGTCGAGCCGCCCTCCCTGACGTATAAGGAGACCCTATGGAAACCATCACCAAAAACATCCCGGCCTGCGCTGCGCGGACTCACGGTCTTCCCCCGGCATGACCGCGAGCTTTGACGTGGAGCGCGAGATCTCCGTGCGCGCGCTGGAGCGCGCGATGGAGACGGGCAGGAGATCTTCCCTTTTGTCACGCAGCGCGAGCTGGGCGTTGAGCTGCCGGAGGAAAAGCCGACCTCTATGAGGTCGGCACTGTCGCGCGCGTCATTCAGATCCTGCGCGCGTCGAACCCATGATGCGCGTCGTCATGGAGGGCGGCAGCCGTGCGCGGCTGCGCCGCCTGTGGCAGCGCGAGCCGTTTCTGCAGGCGCAGGTCGAGCTGATCGGCGAGGAAAAAAGTCGCCGCGGCACGGCACGCGCACCGAGGCGATGCTGCGCCAGACCTACGCGCTCTTCGGCGAGTACAGCGAGCTGCTGCCCAAGCAGCCCGAGAGCATCTTCACCACGGTCATGGACGCGACCGACCCGGGCTTTCTCGCTGATTTCATCGCGCAGAACAGCAATCTGCGCTATCAGGATAAGCAGTCTGTGCTTGAGGAGCTGCGCCCGCTGATGCGTCTGCGCCGTGTGAACGAGATCCTCAAGCGCGAGATCAGCGTCATTGCGATGGAGCAGGACATTGAAAGCAAGGTGCGCGAGCGCGTCGGCCAGATCCAAAAGGATATGATCCTGCGCGAGCAGGTCAAGGTGCTGCAGAATGAGCTGGGCGAGGGAGACAGCGACGCGGAGTTCGACGAATACCGCACGAGGATCTGTGCCTGCCGCCTGCCGGAGGAAACGGAGAAAAAGCTCCTCAAGGACGTGGACCGCCTGTCGCGTCAGCCGTTCGGCAGCGCGGAGGCCAGCGTGCTGCGCAACTATCTCGACACCGTGCTCGATATGCCATGGGGCGTGGAGACAAAGGAGCGCGTGAGCGTGGAAACGGCGCGCCGCCGTCTTGACCGCGACCACTACGGTCTGGAGAAGGTCAAGGAGCGTATTCTGGAGTTCATCGCCGTGCGCAGGCTCAATCCCGACGCCAGAGGGCAGATCATCTGCCTTGTCGGCCCGCCGGGCGTGGGCAAGACGTCCATCGCGCTGAGCATCGCCAAGGCGATGAACCGCAAGGTCGCGCGGCTGTCGCTCGGCGGCGTGCGGGACGAGGCGGACATCCGCGGTCACCGCCAAAGACCTACATCGGCGCGCGATGCCCGGCCGCATCATCGAGGCCATCTCCCGCAGCGGCTCGATGAATCCGCTGCTCGTGCTCGACGAGGTGGATAAGCTCGCGAGCGACCAGCGCGGCGATCCCGCGTCGGCGCTGCTCGAGGTGCTCGACAGCGAGCAGAACAGCGCGCCCGCGACCACTATCTCGAAATCCCGGTCGATCTCAGCCGCGTCATGTTCCTCATGACCGCCAACACGACCGAGACCATTCCCCGCCCGCTGCTTGACCGCATGGAGGTCATCGAGCTTCCCAGCTATACGGACGAGGAGAAGCTACATATCGCCGTGGACTCTGCTGCCCAAGCAGAAAAAAGCGAACGGCATCGCGCCCGCCGCGCTGCGCGTGGACGAGGGGGCGCTGCGGACGGTCATCGCGCGACTACACGCGCGAAGCGGTGTGCGCAGTCTGGAGCGTGAGCTCGGCAGACTTTGCCGCAAGGCGGCAATGGCTTTTGCCACAACGGATGTAAAGCGCATTCCCATTACGGCAGAGAATGTGGAAAGCTATCTCGGCACGCCGCGTTATACGCGCGACGAGGCGGCAAAGACCGATCTGGTCGGCGTGGTCAATGGCCTTGCGTGGACGCAGGTCGGCGGCGAGATCCTGCCGGTCGAGGTCGGCGTGATGGACGGCAGCGGCAAGCTGGAGCTGACCGGCAACCTCGGCGAGGTCATGCAGGAGAGCTGCAAGGCCGCTATGTCCTGCCTGCGCCAGCGCGCGGCGGAGCTGGGCATTCCGACGGACTTCTATAAGACGAAGGATATTCACATCCACTTCCCCGAGGGGCGATTTTAAGGACGGGCGAGCGCGGGCATTGCCATCACGACGGCGCTGCTCTCGGCGCTGACGGACCGCGGTGCGCCACGATGTTGCCATGACCGGCGAGGTCACGCTGCGCGGGCGCGTCATGCCCATCGGCGGGCTGCGGGAGAAGACCATGGGCGCGCTGCGCGCCGGCATCCGCACCGTCATCCTTCGAAGGAGAATGAAAAAGGACCTCGACGAGATCGACCCGAACGTGCGCGCAAAGCTGCGCTTTGTGCCGGTGGAGACGGTGGACGCCGTGTTCGCCGAAGCGCTGGTCTATCCCGAGGCGGCTCCCGCCGCGCGGCTCGACACCGAATGCTGCCGGGCGGCTGCGGAGGCGGTAAGCTACCCGCGCTGCGGGTCTGAAAATCAACAGAAGCGGAGTGACCCCTTATGGCGATCAACTTCAACAAGGCGGAATTTATCCTGAGCGCGACCGTGCCCGCGCAGTTCGTCCATGACGGACTGCCGCAGGTCGCGTTCGCGGGCGCTCGAACGTCGGCAAATCGAGCGTCATCAACCGCGTGGTGAACCGCAAAAATTTTGCCCGCGTCGGCGCGAGTCCCGGCAAAACGACGCAGATCAACTACTTCAAGATCGACGGCAGGCTCTACCTCGTCGATCTGCCCGGCTACGGCTACGCGAAGGTCTCCAAGGCCGAGCGCGACCGCTGGGGCGCCTGATGGAGAACTTACTTCCAGAGCGCGGGGCTTATTGACCTCGGCGTGCTGATCGTCGACGCCCGCCACAAGCCGACAGCGGACGACGTGACGATGCGCGAGTGGTTCCGGGGAAGCGGCTGCCCGATGGTGGTCGTGGCGAACAAGCTCGACAAGCTCAAAAGGAGCGAGATCGAGCCGAACCTCGCGCTCATCCGCGAGACGCTTGACCTCGGACCGGACGATGTGCTCGTGCCGTTTTCCGCCGAGAAGGGCGAGGGCAAGGACGCGCTTATCACCGCCCTTGCCGGGCATCTCAAACGATAAAAGGAAGGTCTTCCCGCGGAGGCGCAGGGGAGACCTTCTGAATTTGAAGAAAGGGTCATGCATGGAGAGAAAGAATTACCGCATCATTGCGTTGGATATGGACGGAACGCTCCTGACATCGGACAAGACCATTGCCCCGGACACTGTGCGCGATATCCGCGCGGCAAGCGATCGCGGCATTCATGTGGTGTACTGCACGGTACGCCGCCGTGCCGGAGCTGAAGCTGTATTTTTGATATGGTGCCGATGATGCGCTACGCTGTATGCAGCACGGGCGCGCTTGTCTATGACCGCGTGGAAAAACGCTGCATCGACCGCCGCCCGGTCAGATCGGAAATGGCTGCTGCGTTGGCGGAGCTGCAAAAACGGTATCGCGCGATGCCGCATATCCTCACGGACGACAAGACCATTGTTGCCGCAGACGATGCCCAACGCATATGAAGGACTTTCACGCGGGGGATCCTATCCAGCCTATGTTTGAGAGAATCACGCGCAAAGGTCGCTATTATAGCTGAGGCACGGCATCTTAAAAGCCATCGGCAAAGGTGAACATTTACTTCTCGCCAGTTGCCATGCGTGTTATGAGGGCTCAGGACGCTTCCCACTTGTCGCTTTGCAGTACCGGAGGAGACATTGGAATGACGGCGCAGGGCGTCACGAAG
>VOFK01003742.1_pt1 | contig 38015 bp, 45 predicted proteins | sample 5384121 | NCBI WGS metagenome assembly VOFK01 (sample SAMN12384730, study PRJNA508395) | human gut metagenome | isolation source: healthy gut J | host: Homo sapiens | reverse complement strand
CTCCTTGAGGTACATGCGCACGGGGGTCGTCGGTGGCGAAGGAGTCCATCAGCGCGTCGGTGTCGTTTATCTCCTCCTCCGTGACCTCCTCTATCCCGGCCAGATCCTCCACCTCGGGCAGGATGTCATCTTATCGGGGGCAGCAGATCGTCGGCCGCGCCGACGTCTACGTCAACGCCGTTGGCCTCAGCGTCTCGTAGAACTTGTCCACGGTCTCCCCGTCGAGGTTCATCTCCTCCAGCACTTCCAGCTCCTTGGTGGTCAGGCTTCCCTTCTTCTTGCCCTTTTCAAGCAGCTCGTTCAGGCGCTCCTCATTGGTCTTGGCAGCTGCTCGCGGGTCGGCCTCCTTTTCTTCGCGGCCTTTTTTTTGCCGCGGTGGCGCTCCAGCTCTGCTGGTTTATCTCGCTCATCGCCGCCTGCTCCAGCAGCTTGTCTGCCATGCTTTCGAGTTCTTCTTCCTTGAATTTCATTTCGTCTGACATAGTTTATCCCTCGTATCCTTTTCTTTTTTTCTTGTCGTAGGCATGTGTTCTGCTTCTGGCGCAGTATCTCCGCGAAGTCGAGCCCCGCGCTGCGCCGCGCGCTCTCGCTTTTTATCCTCTGCGTATAATCGCTGAGAGTCCGCCGGGCGTTTGAAAGCAGCTCCGGCTTCTGTATTATATTGACCACAAGGCTCATCTCCTCGCCGCTCAGCACGCGTCGCGCTGAGCGTGGTGGTGCTGACCTTCTGCCCGCTGTCCAGCATCTCGCGCATCTCCGTGTATATGTGCGCAAGCACCGGCGAGGAAAACTCCCTCGCCTCCGGCAGTGCCTCCGCAGCCAGCTCCGGCTCGAGATATAAAAGCCTTATCACGCCCTCCTCCGCCACGGCGGAAGCGGGGTTTTCGTATCTTATGCCCTTCTCCGCGGGCTGACTCTGCCTCTCGGGGCGCGTGGCGTCTCTGTCTGCGCGGTGCGCCTGACTCAGCAGCTTTTTGCGCCGCCGCTCGGCCTCATCCGTGACGACGCGCGCGTCAACCCCCGCCATGGACGCCACGCGCATGGCGTATACCTGCCGCTCCACCGAGCCTGGCAGGCGCGCCACAAGCTCAGACGCTTCCTTGAGGAATTCCACCTTCTGCTCGTCCACGGTCAGGTCGTACTTGTCCGTGACCGCGCGCAGCCGGTAATCCACCTGATTTTCCGCCGCGTCTATGAGATTGCGGAACGCGTCCGGCCCCTTGAGCTTTATGAACTCATCTGGATCCTTCGCCCCGCTCATGCGCAGCACCTTTACTCTGAGGTCGAGCTTTTCAAGTATTCCTATCGCGCGCTGTGAGGCCTTCATTCCCGCGCCGTCGTTGTCATAGGCGATGACGACCTCGTTGGTATAGCGCGAAATGAGCCGCGCCTGCTCCGGCGTGAGCGAGGTGCCGAGCGAGGCGACCGCGCTGTCGAAGCCCGCTTGGTGCAGACTCACAACGTCTATGTTTCCCTCTGATAGAATTATATATCCGCTTTTCGATTTTTTAGCCAGATTCAGGGCAAAAAGGTTCCGGCTTTTGTTGAATACAAGTGTTTCGGGCTGTTCATGTACTTTGGCTCGCCGTCGCCGAGGATACGCCCCGAAAAGCCTATCACGTCGCCGCGCACGTCTATCACCGGGAACATCAGCCGCCGCCGGAACGTGTCGTAAAACCCGCCGTTTTTCCCCTGGCGCACAAGTCCCGCGTCGAACATCTCATAGTCAGTGTAGCCCTTGGCGCGCATCGCGTCCAGAAGCCCGCTCCACCCGTCCGGCGCGAAGCCCAGCCCGAAGGCCGTCGCCATTTTGCGTCCTATCTGCCGCTTTGCTATGTATTCGCGCGCGATGCCGCCGCCGGGCGTGGAAAGCTGCTCGTAAAAACCGCGCCGCGTCCAGGGGCCAGCATCCTTGCGCGCTTGCGGCTCTCGCGGCTGTCGGTCTGCTCCGGCAGAGGCCATACCCGCGCGCTTTGCAAGAAACTCCACCGCCTCCGGGAAGCTGAGGTTCTCAATTTCCATTATGAAGTTTATCACGCCCCCGCCCTTGCCGCAGCCGAAGCAGTGATAAAACTGCTTGTCCGGCGACACAGAGAACGACGGCGTCTTTTCACTGTGGAACGGGCACAGGCCGAACAGGTTCGACCCGCTCTTCTTCCCAAGGCGCACATATCCGGACACGACGTCCACTATGTCGTTTCTCTCCGCCAGCTCCGTTATGAAGCTTTCGGGAAATGCCACGCGCTCCTCCTCCCTTCTCTCCGCTTCGCGCGGCGCGCTCTCCGGTCATTTCACCGTCCATGCAAAGGGGATGAATATCTCCCCGTATTTCTCCATCGCGTACCCGTCCGTCATGCCGGAGATATAATCGCAGGCGGCGCGCTCTATCCCGTCATGCTCTATCACGCCGCGAAAATCATCCGGCAGCGCGTCGGGATGCGACGTGTAGTACGTATACAGCCCGCCGAGTATGCCCTTGACCTTGTTCTCCTCGCTCTTGGCGACGGGATTGGTGTAAACGTCGGAGAACATGAACGCGTGGAAGATGTTGAAGGTCTCCTGCATCTCGTCCGACATTTTGAGCTTGCCTCCGCCGCTGTTTGCGATAAGGTCCGATATGAAGGCGTTTATGCGCCGGCTGTTCTTGTCGCCGCAGTTTTCGCGCACGCGCGCCGGAACGTCCTCCTCCGTCAGTATGCCCGCGCGGATGGAGTCGTCAAGGTCGTGGTTGACGTAGGCTATCCTGTCGCACAGGCGCACGGTCGTCGCCTCCAGCGTGTCGTCGGGCGCGCCGACGGTGTGGTTAAGTATGCCCATGCGCGTCTCATAGCACAGGTTCAGCCCCTGCCGTCGCGTTCCAGCACGTCCACCACGCGCAGACTCTGCTCATAGTGCTTGAAGCCGCCGGGATATATCTCGTTGAGCGCGCGCTCGCCCGCGTGGCCGAAGGGCGTGTGCCCCAGGTCGTGCCCCAGCGCGATGGCCTCCGTCAGATCCTCATTCAGCGACAGGGCGCGCGCCACCGTGCGCGCAAGGCGGCTGACCTCCAGCGTGTGCGTCAGGCGCGTGCGGTAGTGATCCCCCTCCGGCTGCAAAAACACCTGCGTTTTGTGCTTTAACCGGCGGAACGACTTTGAATGCGTTATCCTGTCGATGTCGCGCTGAAAGCAGGTGCGGATGCTGCACTCCTCCTCGTCCTTCAGCCGGCCTCTGGAGCTGTCCGCCAGCACCCCGTAAGCGCCGACGATGTAATGCTCAAGTCTTTCCCTTTCCTCTCTGGGACAAAGCATACGCGTACACCTCCTCTTTTTCATCAGTGCCGCGCTTCATTGCAAAATAAAGCGCCGCACAGGGAGCATGAAATGTCTTTCCATTACTCTTATACGACGCCAATTTATATTTCCCTCTATTTTCTTAAAAAAATTTTTCGCGGCCTTCCTCTTACCTCACCGGCACGGCGCGGAAGTCCTCGCCCGTTACGACGGGCTGCACGCTGCCCGCGCTTATGTCGAATATGCGCGCGCAGAAGTCCTCCGCGCGCTCCTCCGGCGCAAAGCGCCTTTATCGTCACGCCCGCGGCGTAGTCCATCCGCCACGACACCGCCCGCCGCCGGCGACCTCGAGCTGAGCTTCTCGCTCTGCGCGTAGGGAGCAGGGTATGTCCAGCTCCACCCAGCGCCGCACGGCCGACACGCCCGCCGCGGTCAGCGCGTCCTTCGCGCTTTTCGTATACGCCCGCAGCAGTCCGCCCGCGCCCAGCAGCACCCCGCCGAAGTACCGCGTCACCACGCACACGACGTTCGTCACGCCCTCGCGCCGGAACACCTCCAGCATCGGTATGCCCGCCGTGCCCTGCGGCTCGCCGTCGTCGCTGTAGCGCTCCGCCCCGCCGCGGATGATGTAGCACCAGCAGTTGTGGCGCGCGTCGTAATACTTCTTCTTCATTTCCGCGATGAACGCGCGCGCCTGCTCCTCCGTCTCCACGCACCGCACATGGCCGAGGAACTGTGAGCGCTTTTCCGTCAGCTCCGCCTCGCCGGGAGCGGTCGGGATATAATACTCAGTCATCCTCCCACTCCTCTTTTTCCTCCTTGTAATCCGGGATGAACTCCTTCACCCGGCCTAGGAGCGCCGGCGTCAGCACGGCCTCTGCTTTTATGCCCTCGTCGGTGTATTCCATGCTCAGCACGTTCGCCTCGCGCTTTAGCGCGTCCACTACCCCCGCCTTTGCATACGGGATGGACAGCATGACGCGGCGCTTTGCCTGCCCCAGCATACCGGCGAGCTTTTTTTCACCAGCGCGTCCGCGCCCTCGCCGCTTTTTGCCGACAGGCACACGACGTCCTCCCCGTGCGGCAGAATGCCGAAGTACGCGTCGCACTTGTTGTATACGCGGATGCACGGCGTGCTCTCCGCGCCGAGCTGGCGGATAAGATCGTCCACCACGCGCGCCTGCGCCTCCCACTCGGGGTTCGAGATGTCGATCACGTGCAGCAGCACGTCGGCATATGTTCAGCTCCTCGAGCGTGGCCTTGAACGCCTCTATAAGATGCGTCGGCAGCTTTCTTATAAAGCCGACGGTGTCGCTCAGCAGCACCTCCTGCGTCTCGTCCAGCCGCAGGCGGCGCGTCGTCGTGTCCAGCGTGTCGAAAAGCCTGTCGTTCGCCGGGATGCTCTCCCCCGTCAGGCAGTTGAGCAGCGTGGATTTTCCCGCGTTCGTGTAGCCGACGAGCGCCACGACCGGCAGGGCGTTTTTCTCGCGGCGGCGGCGCTGCGTGCGGCGCACCTTGCGCACGGCGGCCAGCTCCTCCTCAAGCTTCTGGATCTTGCGGCGAATGTGGCGGCGGTCGGTTTCGAGCTGGGTTTCGCCCGGGCCGCGTGTGCCGATCGGCGACGAGCCGCCCGAGGCCGTCTGGCGTACAAGGTGCGTCCACATACCGGTCAGGCGCGGCAGCAGGTACTGATACTGCGCCAGCTCCACCTGCAGCTGGCCCTCGCGCGTCTGCGCGCGCTGGGCGAATATGTCCAGAATAAGGCCCGAGCGATCCAGCACCTTCACGCCCAACTCCTCGCTCAGCACGCGCATCTGCGACGGGGAGAGCTCGTTGTCAAACACCGCGAGGTCGCAGTCGTTCATCTCTATTATGCCCTTAAGCTCCTGCACCTTGCCGTCGCCGATGAAGCTGCGCGGCTCCGGCGTGGGGCGGTTCTGTATAAGCATCGCCACGGTCTCCCCGCCGGCCGTCTCCACAAGCGCGGCAAGCTCCTCCATCGACGCGTCGGAGGAGCGCTCCCGCTCATCCATGCTCGCCGCGGCAAGCCCCGCAAGCACAGCCCGTTCCTTTTTTATCTCGGTGTTTTCTATGGTTATCAGTCCTTTAAAGCGCCGTGTAACGCCGTATTTTTATATATCCGTATTATTATACTTCATCCCCGGCATTTTGAAAAGCACGATTTTGCCCCCTGTGCCGCGGCCGTCATACAAAGGGAAGCGCCGGCTGCGCTTTCCTGCGGCGCAGCTCCTCCTTGGCGTCTATAAGGATGATGTCGCTGCCAATGCGCACTATGCACTTCCACGGCAGGACATAATCGTCCTCGCGGCCGAAAAGGCCGAACCACTTCGCCCTGCCGGGCGTTATCAGCGATATCATCTGCCCCTGCGCGTCGTCGAACTCCGCGTCGCACACATAGCCCAGCCGCAGCCCCGTGTGCACGTCTATGACCTCCTTGTATCTCAGTTCAGAAAAATAGTTTATCATATATGTCTTTTCACCCCTTCCCGGCAAAAAGCCGCCGTCTCCATAAATATACGGAGACGGCGGCCCGTCCTATTCTTCGCCCGGCTGTCCGCCCGCCGCGCCTGGCCCCGAAAGGGCCGTGGCGCGCGCCTTTGGTATGGATATCGTGAGGATGAGCGAGTCGTCCGTCTCCTCGCGGCGCATCCCGGCGTCTATGCCGCCCTGCTTCATCAGGTCTATGCTGCGCGAAAGCGTATTGAGGAACACCCGCACATCCTTCAGCACAAATGTGCGCTTCTGCCCCTGGCCTCCGGCTGCTCCGGCTCCGCCGGGGCGGTTCAGCAGCGCCTCTATGTACGCCTCCGTCGCGGCGACGTTCAGCGCGTTATCCACGATGTACTCCAGCGCCTCGCGCTGGCGGTCGGCGCGCGTCAGGCGCAGCAGGGCGCGCCCGTGGCGCTCAGTCAGGCCGTTTTCGCGCAGGCCCTCCAGCACGTCCTCCGGCAGCTTGAGAAGCCGCAGCTTGTTCGCTACGGCGGACTGCGACTTGCCTATGCGCCGCGCGGCCTCCTCCTGACTCATGCCGAACATGCATATAAGCTGGTTTATGCCGTTGGCCTCCTCAATGAAGTCCAAATCCTTGCGCTGTAAGTTCTCTATAAGCGAGATGAGGCTGGCGTTTTCCATGTCCACCTCTATGAGTATGCATGGCACCTCCCTCAATCCTGCAAGCTTTGCCGCGCGCAGCCGCCTCTCCCCCGCGACGAGCTCATACTTCCCGCCGCGCGACCGCACCGTCAGCGGGTTCAGTATCCCGTAGCTTTTTATGCTTTCGCTCAGCTCCCTGAGCGAGTCGTCGTCGAATATCCTTCTCGCCTGCACCGGACACGGGGCAATGTCCTCCGTGCAGAGATAAATAATGCCGCCCCGCTTCAGTCCGGGGCGCGTGCGCAATGCCTGCATCGCAAATCCTCCTTTATCTTCTGACCGTGCCGCGGCGCGGGTCGCTCCCCCCGTGCCGCCGGATATTTTCAGCAGGAAAAGCATACACTGGCCGCGGCAAAAATACGGGCGAATCGGCGTGCCGGGCAAACTTTCGCTGCGCACGGGTATAGAAAAGCGGCTGTCCCGACACATGCCGGAACAGCCGCCGTTTTTTCTTTTTACTTCTTCTTTGAGAATATTGGGGTCTTTACGCCGTCAAGCTCGCCGGTGCTGGCCGCGTACTGGCGCAGAAGCTCCTTCTGTGAGCCGGTCAGATTCTTCGGCACGGAGATATTCACCGTCACGAACTGATCCCCGCGGCCAGAGCCGCGCAGATACGGGATCCCCTTGCCGCGCAGACGGAAGGTCGAGCCGGGCTGCGTTCCCTCCGGGATGGGCATCTTCACCTTGCCGTCAAGCGTCAGCACCTCTATCTCCGCGCCGAGCACCGCCTGCGCAAAGCTTATCTGCTGGTTGAGCAGGACGGAATTGCCGTCGCGCTCAAAGCGCGCGTGCGGCCGCACTATCACGGAGACGAGAAGGTCGCCCGCCGGGCCGCCGTTCACACCGGCGTTGCCCTTGCCGCGCTGGGATATGGCCTGCCCGTCGTCTATACCGGCGGGGATGGTGACCTTTATCTTGTGCTGGCGGCGTATCGCGCCCATGCCGCGGCAGGTCTTGCACGGCTGATGGATGATCTTGCCCGTGCCCTTGCACTTGGAGCACGGCGCATTGGACTGTACCATGCCGAAGGGAGTGCGCTGCGTCGTGCGCACGGAGCCCGTGCCCTTGCAGTCGGGGCAGACCTCGGGCGTCGTGCCGGGCTGGCAGCCCGTGCCCTTGCAGTCGGGGCAGGACTCCACGCGGCCGACTGTCACTTCCTTCTCGCAGCCGAAGGCCGCCTCCTCAAAGCTTATGCTGACGCTGGTGCGTATGTTGTCGCCCCTGCGCGGGGCGTTGGGATTGGCGCGCTGGCCGCCCCCGCCGAAGCCGAATATGTCGCCAAAGCTGCCGAATATGTCGCCCAGATCGCCGAAGCCGTCAAAGCCGAAGCCGCCGCCCCCGCCGAACCCGGCGTTCGGGTCGAATGCCGCGTGGCCGAACTGATCGTATTTCTTACGCTTATCCTCGTCGGAAAGCACCTCATAGGCCTCGTTGACCTCCTTGAAGCGCTCCTCGCAGGCCTTGTCGCCCGGATGCAGGTCGGGATGATTCTCCTTTGCAAGCTTTCTGTATGCCTTTTTTATCTCATCGGCGCTCGCGTCCTTTGAAACGCCCAGCACCTCATAATAATCACGTTTGTCTGAAGCCATTTATACTCCGATCCCGCGTAGAGAAATACACTTTACGCGCTGAAAAAATACATGCCATTGAGGCGAGGGTTCATTTCCTCGCCTCAATGATGGAAACATTAACATGCCGGGATATACTGCAAGGGTCGGGCATGGATCACTTCTTGTCGTCGTCCACCACGGTGTAGTCCGCATCGTAGTAGTCCTGACCGCCGTTCGCGCCGCCCTGTGCGCCGCCTGCGGCCTGATTCGGGTCGAAGCCTGCGCCCTGCGCGCCGCCCGCGGCCTGATACAGCTTCTCGGACACCTTGTAGAAGGCCTGGGTCAGCTCCTCCGTCGCGGTCTTGATGGCGGCGGTGTCGGTGCCGGTCAGCGCGCTCTTGAGTGCGGCCAGCTTGCTTTCGACTTCGCTCTTGTCGGCGGGGTCGAGCTTGTCGCCCATCTCGCTGAGGGTCTTTTCGGTCTGGTAGACCATCTGGTCGCCCTGGTTGCGGGTATCGACCTCTTCCTTGCGCTTTGCATCCTCCGCCGCGTACCATCTCGGCTTCCTTGACTGCCTTGTCGATGTCGTCCTTGGACATGTTGGTGGAGGCGGTGATGGTGATGTGCTGCTCCTTGCCGGTGCCGAGATCCTTGGCGGAGACGTTCACGATGCCGTTGGCGTCTATATCGAAGGTGACCTCGATCTGCGGCACGCCGCGGCGCGGCCGGGGCAATGCCGTCCAGCTGGAAGCGGCCGAGGCTCTTGTTGTAATGCGCCATCTCGCGCTCGCCCTGAAGGACATTGACCTCCACGGAGGTCTGGTTGTCCGCGGCGGTGGAGAACACCTGGCTCTTTCGCGTCGGGATGGAGGTGTTGCGCTCGATAAGCTTGGTGAACACGCCGCCGAGCGTCTCTATGCCGAGGGATAGAGGCGTAACATCGACGGACTATGCCCTCAACGTCGCCGGAGAGAACGCCGCCCTGGATGGATGCGCCGATAGCCACGCACTCGTCGGGGTTGATGCCCTTGAAGCCTTCCTTGCCGATGAGGGACTTGACCATCTCCTGCACTGCGGGGATACGGCTGGAGCCGCCGACGAGCAGCACCTTTGGTGATGTCGCTGGGCTTGAGGCCGGAGTCGGACAGCGCCTGCTTGACAGGGCCGCTGGTCTTTTCGACGAGGTGGTGCGTCAGCTCGTTGAACTTTGCGCGGGTCAGGGTCACGTCGAGGTGCTTAGGGCCTGTGGCGTCGGCCGTGATGTAAGGCAGATTGATGGTGGAGGTGGTCACGCCGGAAAGCTCGACCTTTGCCTTCTCCGCCGCCTCACGCAGACGCTGCATTGCGACCTTATCGCCGCTCAGGTCTATGCCGTCGCTCTTCTTGAACTCGTCAACGAGGTACTTGGTGATGCACTCGTCGAAGTCGTCGCCGCCGAGGCGGTTGTTGCCGGCGGTGGCCAGCACGTCGATAACGCCGTCGCCTATCTCAAGGATGGACACATCGAAGGTGCCGCCGCCAAGGTCGTACACCATGATCTTCTGGTCGTTCTTTTCCTTGTCCAGACCGTATGCCAGCGCGGCTGCGGTCGGCTCGTTTATGATACGCTTGACCTCAAGGCCCGCGATCTTGCCGGCGTCCTTCGTGGCCTGACGCTGTGCGTCGGTGAAGTACGCAGGAACGGTGATGACGGCCTCGGTGACGGTCTGGCCGAGGTATGCCTCGGCGTCGGCCTTCAGCTTCTGCAGGATCATCGCGGAAATCTCCTGCGGGGTGTAGGTCTTGTTGTCTATGTTCACCTTGTAGTTGGAGCCCATTTCACGCTTGATGGAGGAAATGGTACGGTCGGGGTTGGTGATGGCCTGACGCTTTGCGACCTGACCCACCATACGCTCGCCGGTCTTTGCAAACGCAACGACGGACGGAGTGGTGCGCGCGCCTTCGGCGTTGGGGATGACGACGGATTCTCCGCCCTCCATAACTGCCACGCAGCTGTTAGTAGTACCAAGATCTATACCTATTATCTTACTCATTGTTTCTTCCTCCTGTATATACGATTTGATTTTTTACTTGAATTGAAAATATATACTAAACCGCTTTCGCGGTATTAGCCGTTTTAATTTGCGACCTTGACCATTGCGAACCTGATGACCTTGTCGCCCAGCCGGAAGCCCTCCTGAAAGACCTCGACTATCTCGTTCTCGCCCTTTTCCTCGTCCTCCACATGCATCACGGCATTGTGCAGCGCGGGGTCGAACTTCGCGCCCAGGCTTTCTATCTTTGTCACGCCCAGCTTTTCCATCGTGGTGTTGAACTGATTCATCGTCATTTCAACGCCCTTCTTGTACGCCTCGTCCTCCGTCGGCGTGTTCAGCGCGCGCAGGAGGTTGTCGTACACCGGCAGGAATTTCAGCAGCGTGTCGGCCTTGACGTCGCCGTAAAGGCTGTCCTTCTCCTTCTGGGAGCGGCGGCGGAAGTTGTCGTACTCGGCGCACAGCCTGAGATACTTGTCGTTCAGCGCGGCCATCGCCGTGTCCAGCACCTTTTCTGCGGCCTCGGCTTCCTTCTTTTCCTCGGTCTTCTTTTCCTTCTTCGCGCCCTTCTTGTCGTGCTTCTTTTCGTCCGCGGCGGTCTTGGGCGCGTCGTCGGACTTTATCTCTTCGGCCTTGACATCGGCCTTGGCCTCGTCCTTTATTTCCTCGGTGCTCTCCGCCTGAGCCGCGGCGTTCTTTTCCTTTTTTATCTGTGCTCATTCGGTTCATCCCCTTGATGATTAGTTTGTTGTGCAGCCCCTCCGGCGGAGCTCTCCCCCGCCAAGCCTGCGCGAAAGCCCGGCTGCAAGGGCGCTCAGCTTCGCGGCCACGGCGGAATAATCCATCCGCGTCGGCCCGACTATGCCGATAAGCCCGCGGGTGTTGTCCCCCGCGTCATAGCTTGCCATCACGACGCTTGAGCCTTTCAGCTCCTCCGCCACGTTCTCCGGCCCTATCAGGACCCGCACGCCGTCGCCGCCGTCTATCACCTCATCCGGCGGAAGCACGTACCCGCCGCCCGAAAGGTAATTCATCAGCGCGTGCGCCTTGTCCGGGTCGCGGAACTCTCTGGCTGGTTGAGGAGCCTGTTCTCGCCGCTTATGAAGGCGGCGGGCTTGTCGGCCTCGCTCAGCACTTCTATGGCGAAGGCGGCAATGACCGATGATGCCCATGGTGTCGTCCGCCGCGCGCTCCGCCGCGCTTATCATCAGCGGCGTTATCTGCCCCTCGGAAACGTTTGTGAAGCTTGCGTTGAACAGGGATGAAAGCTTTCATCATGCTTTCCGTCACGGAGACGGGCAGGTGCACCAGCTTGTTCTTCACGCTGTTGTTGGAGAGCATCACCACGATTATAAAGGTGTTCGCGTCAACATATATGATGTCGAAGCGCTTTATCGTCACGGTGCTGTGCGTCGTCAGTGCAAGTGCCGGGTAATCCGTGAGCTGTGAGGCCAAGCGGCTCACCGCGTCTATCGTGACGTCAAGCTCCTGAAGCTTCGAGTTGAGGCGGCTGTTCATTTCCTCCGTCTCCTCAAGGGAAAGCTTCTGCTTTTCCATCAGCTCGTTGACGTACATCCTGTAGCCCATCGGCGTGGGCACGCGCCCGGCCGAGGTGTGCGGCTGCTCAAGATAGCCCATGCTGACAAGCTCTGCAAGCTCGTTGCGGATAGTTGCCGGCGAGCAGCCCAGCCCCGCGTTCTGCGCGATGGCCTTGCTGCCGACAGGCTCCGCCGTGCGGATGTATTCATCCACGACCGCGGCGAGTATTTTCTTTTTTCTATCGCTGATAGACATTACTCATAAACCCGCATTTCCCGCATTGCCGTCCGGTTTAGCACTCTGCGCCCTGGACTGTTAGCACTCTCTGCTTTCGTGCTAATATAACACCGCGGGCTTTCATTGTCAATAGCTTTGCCTGCGCTTGTGCGCAAAATTCACATTTTGTACAAGAAAAAACTTTTCCCCGCGCCGGGGCGCTTTTGTGTTTACAAAAGCGGATATCTGCGTTAAAATGAAAGCCTATCAACAAGCCAGACGGCCGGGGGTATTTTCATGCTGCAAGAGAATTTTTCCAAGGTGTACGACAAGTTTAAGCTCCAGTTCTACCGCAAGGTGTTTGAGCTCGTGCGCGAAAGGGACGGGTCGCTTTCCGCGATGGAGGCGTTTTCGCTGGAGGTCATCCAGATGCTCAACACGCCCACCGTCGGCCAGTTCGCGGATTTTCTGAACATTTCCCAGTCGAACGCCACCTATAAGGTCAACAGCCTCATCAAAAAGGGCTATCTTGAGCGGCAGAATTCCCAGCTCGACCGGCGCGAGTACCACCTCATTCTCTCCGAGAAGTATTATAACTACATCGGCCTGCTCAGCTCCTATGAAAGCACCGTGACCCAGCGCATGATAGACCGCTTCCCGCCGGAGGATATCGCCAAGTTCGACGAGATGCTGCGCATCATCTCGCAGGAGCTCATGCCTGAGTGCGGTGATTGACGTCAGAAGAAGTTCGCGCCATTGCCGTTTCCACCTTGCGGTGAAAACTCCATTATCTCTCCCTTCTTCCTTTTTTCCTCGCAAACCCGCTTCGCTGGGCTTTGCTCGGAGGACGGGGGAGATAAAGAAGCTCGCGCCGTTCCGTTTCCGCCTTGCGGTGAAAACTCCATTATGCTCTCTCCTTCTTCCTTTTTTCCTCGCAAACCCGCTTCGCTGGGCTTTGCTCGGAGGACAGGGAGATAAAGAAGCTCGCGCCGTTCCGTTTCCGCCTTGCGGTGAAAACTCCATTATGCTCTCTCCTTCTTCCTTTTTCCTCGCAAACCCGCTTCGCTGGGCTTTGCTCGGAGGACGGGGGATAAAGAAAGTTCGCGCCATTCCGTTTCCACCTTGCGGTGAAAACTCCATTATGCTCTCTCCTTCTTCCTTTTTCCTCGCAAACCCGCTTCGCTGGGCTTTGCTCGGAGGACGGGGGAGATAAAGAAGCTCGCGCCATGCCATTACGCCATCGCCATAAATAATGTAATATAATTTGATAATATAATAAAGTAGAAAAGGAAGAGGTTTTATGAAATCAAGCGGCTCCGGCCTGAAGCTGAACTACAAGCGCACATTTCTGATAGGCTTCGCCTTCTTCGGCATCCTGCTTCTCTGGCAGGTGTACGACTCCTGGTGCCCCACGTTCCTGACGGACATATTCGCCCGGCGCATGTACGGCATCTCCTCGGCGGAGCTCAAGGCCGGCGACCCGGCGAAGATACTTGAGGTCCAGTGGCTCGTCGGCATAATCATGGCGTGCGACAATCTCGCCGCGCTTATCCTCCTGCCCATCTTCGGCAACCTCTCGGATAAGACCGTCACGCCCATCGGCAAGCGTATGCCCTATATCCTCACGGGCACCTTCGTCTCGGCGGTCGCGTTCCCGTTTATCCCGCTGTTCTTCCACAATAACAACATTGCCGGGATGGTCGCAATGATGGCCATCGTTCTCATCTTTATGATGATGTACCGCAACCCCGCCGTCGCTCTCATGCCCGATATCACGCCCAAGCCCCTGCGCGCCAAGGCCAACGGCATCATCAACATCATGGGCTATCTCGGCGGCGCGTTCGCCACGGTGCTCGGCATCTTCCTCAAGCTCAGCGACTACATAAATGCGGCCGACGAGGCGCGCAAGGTCTGGATAATAGAGCTTCCCTTCATCATCGCCTCCATGCTGATGGTCATTTCCGCGCTGGTGCTGTTCGCCACGATAAAGGAGACCAAGCTGGCGGAAGAAATGAAGGACGAAATGGCCGAGGGTGAGCGCCTCGCCGCCGTCGCCACGCCTATTGACGACGACAAGCCCATGTCCAGGGAGAACAAAAACATGCTCCCTTGCCATTCTCGGCGCGGAGTTCCTGTGGTTCATGGCCGACAACGCCATCGGCACCTATATCGGCAACTACGTTATCTATTACCTCAACTCCTCCTCCAGCGCGACCATGGTGCTGACCATTGCCGGCGGCCTCGCCTCCGTGATAGAGCTTCGCCATTGCCGGCGCCATCGCCGACAGGATAGGCCGCAAGTGGACCATCGCCTCCGGCCTCGCGCTGAGCTTTGCCGGGCTTGTTATCATGTGCTTTGTCGCGCCGACGGGCATCGTCACGGGCGCGCACGGCGAGTACGCCTTCCCCGCGCTGCTGTATGTTGTGTGGGCCATAAAGGGCTTCGGCATGGCGCTGGTGCACAACTGCTCCTTCCCGATGGTCGTGGAGCTGTGCTCCTCCAAGAAGATCGGCAACTTCACCGGGTATTACTACACCGCGAGCATGTCCGCGCAGACGATCACGCCGGTGTTCCTCGGCTTCGTGTTTGACGCCACGGGCGCATGGCGCGCCCTGCCCGTGTAGCTCCAGCATCCTTATCCTTTGCAGCTTCGCGGTGTTCTCCCTGCTTGTCAAGAACATCAAGGCCAGCAAGGTGGAAAACGTCGTCGGTCTTGAGGCCCTCGGCGACGACGACTGATATATGCATCCCAAGCGGGCAGACCCACGCCGGTCTGCCCGCTTTCTTCCCCGCCCCCGCGGTTCAGCTTGTCAAAAAGCCTCGCAGAGTTTCGCGTCCGCAGACGCGAAAAGGATCCGTTTTTGTGCGTGGCGGAAAACACCTGCGCGGAGTGAGCGTCGAATTGTCCGCTATCAGCGGACAGCTGAGGCGCAGAACGCAGCGAAACTTTCTCGAAAAAGTGGCTTTGCCACTTTTTCGACAGCCCCCCGCGGTTTATATTACACTTGCCTCAAACTGCCCCAGTTGCTCGCAAACATTTGACTGCACAGCGCAAAAAGTGTTAAAATAGTAATGTAAGTTATATGGTTCTTTATGGAGGTATACAAAATGAAGGATTATTTCAAGCTTGCCGCACAGGCCGCCGTGCGCGGCGCTGTCATCGGCGCGGCTGCGGCCGGTACGGTGCTCTTCGTCATGGCTCCCGGCGCGTCCAGCCGCCGTCAGCGGGCGCCCTTCATGGGCACGAATGTGGCGCACCGCGGTCTGCACAGCCGCGATAAAAGTGTGCCCGAAAACTCTCTGGAGGCTTTCCGTCTCGCGGCGGAGGCCGGATACGGGATAGAGCTTGACGTGCAGCTTTCAAAGGACGGGCAGGTCGTCGTGTTCCATGACGACACGCTTGACAGGGTCTGCGGCGTGTGCGCGCGCGTGGATGAGCTGACCCTTGCGGAGCTCAAGGCCCTGCGCCTTTGCGGAACGGAGCAGACCATCCCCCTCTTTACTGAGGTGCTGGACGTTATCCGCGGCCGCGGCCCCATCATATGCGAGCTGAAGGACGGCAAGCGCAACCGTGAGCTGTGCGAAAAGACCTATGATATCATCTCCGCCTACCGCGGCGAGATATGCGTCGAAAGCTTCAACCCCATGATCGTCGCGTGGTTCCGCTTCCATGCGAAGGATCTGCTGCGTGGCCAGCTTGCCCAGCCGACGCGCTTTTATGACGCGGAAAGCCTTTCCGCTCCGCTTGCCTTCGCGCTGGGGCACACGCTTTTCAACTGCGTGGCGCGCCCGCAGTTCATCGCCTACCGCATCGGCTTCCGCCCGCTGTCCGTGCGCATTTCGGAGTTCATGGGCGCAATGCGCGTCGGCTGGACGTCGCATGAGCCGCGCAACGAGGCCGGCCGCGACACCGTCATCTTTGAGTTCTATAAGCCGAGGGTGAAGTTCAAATAAGCCCCTGCATAGCTCAGGTTCGGGCTGTAAGAACCGGACTGTCAAGCCCGGACTGCCAGCCCAGAACCGTCAACAAGCCATGCGCCAGTGCAAAACGCAGGCCGCACCCCTTGCCTCCCTTGCAAAGGGAGGTGGCTCGGCGCAAGCCGAGTCGGAGGGATTCTTCTCCCGTGGAAAGGTACAACTCACGTTCTTAAATATTAGGACACAAGTGGCCGCCGCAGCCGCACGGCCAATCCCCCAGTCATTGACATATAAACATGTAATGACAGCCAGCCCTTTGCAAGGGGGCCGAGACTGTCGAAAAAGTGGCTTTGCCACTTTTTTGAGAAAGCTTCGCTGCGCTCTGCGCCTCAGTTGTCCGCTGATAGCGGACAATTCGACGCTCACTCCGCGCAAAGTGTTTTCCGCCACGCACATGTCGCGGCAGAAAACGAATTGTATTGCTTTCGCGTCTGTGGACGCGAAACTCTGCGAGGCTTTTTTCGACAAGCTGAGCCCCCTTTGCAAGGGGGCCATGAAATGGCAATGGGCGCCCTGCGCACATTTGATCCGCTGATGAATGGCGGGAATGTACCTTTGCTCTTTTCAGCGGATCGCATTACAAGACTTCATCGCACCCTTGCCTCCCTTGTAAAGGGAGGTGGCTCGGCGCAAGCCGAGTCGGAGGATTCTTCTCCCGCAAAAACACCACGCCGCCCGTATGCTGTGCATACGGGCGGCGTCAGTATGTCCATTATATTTTCAATTTTCAGTCGTCCATGGAGCATATGCCCTCGGCGATAGCGACGAGCTTGTCCCCGATATCCTCCGGCAGCGTGCCGTCCTCCTCCCCGGCCGCGGCCGCGCCGCCGTCCTGGGTGTACAGCCCGCAAAGGAACTCCTGCCACTCGCAGTTTATGGCCTCGATGGCCGCGAGGTGCTGCTCACGCAGCGTGGAAAAGCAGCTTTCCACACGCTTGACGGCGTATTCCTGCTGGCGCAGATTCTCCGCCTGTATCTCCTCGCGCCGCTTCTCCGCCCCGGCGACTATCTCCGCCGCGCGGACGTTGGCCTTGTCCACGATCTCCCTGTATATCTGCTGCGCCGACAGCACAGCCTCGCCGATCTCCGCCTTCTGGCCGTTCAGCCGGGCAAGCTGCGCCCTCATCTGCTCGTTCTCCTCCAGCAGCGTCTGCGCCTGCGCCTGAATATCGGCAAACACAGCGTTGACCTTTGTTGGCGTTATAATACTTCTTCTTGACGAGGTCGATCTGTATCCCGTCAAAATACTCCTTTGTCGAGAGCCACTCAGCTCCCCCCTGTTCCTCGAAGATGGCGCAAGGGGCCGCCCGGCCCCTGCCTTATGCATATTATAGCACTGTGCGCGTGTCACATCACGTCGCAGCAGCGTCCGTTACGGAAACCGTCGCCTGTGCGCTGGACTTCGTGATGCCGTTCGTGTCCTTGATGACGCAGCGGTACGTGCCCTCCGCGGCCTTGGTTATGCCGTTGGCCCACAGGATGGACTCATTACTCGCCGTCCACCGGCGCCTTATTCTCCAGCCGCAGTCCGTACTCCTCGTTCGACGTGGCCGCGCCCGTGAACACGATATCCGTCCAGCCGCCCGTCACTTCGTTGTACTTCTGCCATGTGAAGGACGTGTTGACGCTCAGCGAGCCCTTCGCCTTCACCGTGAACATTATCGCCGTCTTGTTCAGCGTCACCGGCCCCGTCAGACTCAGCAAGTCCTTTGTGACGGTGATGGTCTGGCTGGCAAGCTGGTTGTACGCATCCTGCTGTACGTTTGCCACAGTGCTGTCCAGCCCGCTTATCCTGTCGTCTATCGCGGTGATGGAGCTCTGAAGCTGGCTTATGCCGTTCATCGTCGTCTTGGTGCTGTCGCTGATGTTCGTCTTGAGGGAGCTGACCGTCAGCAGGCATATAAAGCTGAATATCGCGCTCGCCAGAGAGATTATCGTGGACATCGGCAGATTGGGCAGCTTTATCCCGCCCTTTTTCTTTCTGCGGCTGGGCATAGCTCTGCCCGTCGTCCTCGTAATAATTCTCATTCGCCGCGTCGTCATAGGCCGGGGTGCTCTGGTCGTATGCGTCGTCGCCGCCGTCATAACCGGCGGGGGCGTTGTAGCCCGTCAGCGTGCTGCCGCAGTAGGGGCAGACCTCCGCGTCGGCGTCCACCACGTTTCCGCAGTATTTGCAAATCATATTGACACCTGTCTTTCTGGTTGGTTTTACAATATATTACAAATTAATATAAAGCCAATTTGTCCTATATATAATTATTATAACATTAAAATGTCATTCCGTCAATCATACCGGCCAATTCTTTTGCTCAAAGTCCTTATTTTGCCCGACTCTACTAATAGTATACACGAAATTGCTACAATTTTCTGAAATAATTCTTGATTTTTTCAAGCCATAGGCTTTAGAATCCAACTTGGCAGTTAAGGCAGAAAAAAAAAGAGATAATATAAAAATAGAGAAAGAGAAGGAGTAAGAGAATGAGCGAGACGAGAAAGCGGCGCTGGGGAGACCGCCGCGACGCACGCTGGGTGAAGGAGGTCACCGGCCTTCAGACCGTCATGGCCAACCTCATGCCCAACCGCGCAGACTGCGAGGTTTATCTCCACGATACCTTTGACGCGACCGAGCTTTGTAAAGTTCCCTTGATAAGAAGAACGCCGAGCACCCCGAGTACAAGACCACCGTGTTCCACGCGTTTTTTTGTGCCTTGCCCGCATGGTGAAGGAGCGGCCCCTGATGAACCGCTATATCTCCGGCCGGCGCACATATGAAAGATACGACATCACTCTCAGCTTCGTGGCGAAGCGCAAGTTTGCCGACGGCGCGGAGGAGTCGCTTACAGTGAAGGCGAAGGATGAGGACACCCTGATTCCGTCAGCCGCCACATTGTCGGCGACGTGCGCGAAACGCGCAGGAGCGAGCACTCCACCGGCGGCATAGACTCCGCCGTTGACGGCTTTGCGAAGCTGCCGCGCCTGCTGCTTATCATCGTGTTCCGCATAATCCGCTGGCTGGACTTCTGGGGCCTTATGCCCAAGGCGCTGACGGAGGGCGACACGAACTATTCCACCGTCCTCGTGAGCAATCTGGGCAGCATCAAATGCCCCGCCGTGTATCACCATCTCAACAACTACGGCACGAACAGCATCATGGTCACGCTGGGCACGCTGCACAAGGAAGAGCTGCTCATGCCCGACGGCACGCGTCAGGTGCGCGACGTCGTCGATATCGGCGCGACGCTGGATGAGCGTATCGCCGACGGCTTCTACTTTGCGCGCAGCCTCAAGCTGATAAAATACGTTTTTGAGCACCCCGAGCTGCTCGACCGGCCTCTCAGTGAGCCGAGCGGCTTTGAGTATAAATAAGCCCTTTGATATAAAGGGCCATGGTTCAAGGAGAGAATATGAGCGAAATTACTGCAAAGATGCCGTGGAAGGACTACGTTGGCGAGGTTCCCCTGTATCTGGACTATTTTGACGGCTCCATGTTTGAGGCCGTGGCAAAGATCGCCGAAGCATACCCCAACAACATCGCCTTCGACTTCATGGGCAAGTCCACCACGTATAAAGAGCTCGTGCGCGAGATAGAGCGCTGCGCCAAGGCTCTCAAGACCATCGGCGTGCGCGAGAACGACAAGGTCACCATCGCCATGCCCAACTGCCCGCAGGCGATATACATGTTCTACGCCGTCAACCTCATCGGCGGCATCGCCAACATGATCCATCCCCTCTCCGCCGAGAAGGAGATAGAGTTCTACCTCAACGAGTCCGAAAGCGTCACGGCCATCACGCTGGATCAGTTCTACAACAAGTTTGAGAACATCCGCCAGAACACCAAGGTCGTCAACATCATCATCGCCAGCGTCAAGGATGCGCTTTCCCGGCCCATCCGCGCGGGCTATATGCTCACCGAGGGGCGCAAGATAAAGAAGATCCCCGCCGACGCGCCCGTTATCCGCTGGCGTGACTTCCTCGCTGAGCGACGCCTGCTTCTATAACTATAAGGTCGCCCGCCGTGGCGACGACCCCGCCGTCATTCTCTACCCGGCGGCACCACCGGCACCACCAAGGGCATCCTGCTCACGAACCTGAACTTCAATGCCCTCGGCCAGCAGATCATTGCCACCAACCCCATGTTCCGCCCGGGCGACCGTATGCTCTCTGCCATGCCGCTGTTCCACGGCTTCGGTCTCGGCGTGTGCATCCACACCATGCTCTCTCAGGGCGGCCGCTGCATCCTCGTCCCGCGCTTCACCGCCAAGAGCTACGCCAAGCAGATCGTCAAGTACCGCTGCAACTTCATCGCCGGCGTCCCCACGCTGTATGAAGCGCTGCTGCGCCTGCCCAATATGGATAGGGCCGACCTCAGCTGCCTCAAGGGCGTTTTCTCCGGCGGCGACTCGCTGTCTATCGAGCTCAAGAAGAAGTTCGATAAGTTTCTCTATGACCACCATGCCACCGTTCAGGTGCGCGAGGGCTACGGCACTACCGAGACGGTCACGGCCTGCTGCCTGACCCCGCCGCACATGTTCAAGGAAGGCAGCATCGGTCTGCCCTTCCCCGACACTTACATAAAGATCGTCGAGCCGGGCACGGATAAGGAAGTGCCCTACGGCGAGGAGGGTGAGATCCTGCTCGCCGGCCCCACCGTTATGAAAGAGTATATAAAGCACCCCGATGAGACCGCCCAGACCCTGCGCCGCCATGCCGACGGCCTTACATGGGTCTACACCGGCGACCTCGGCACCATGGACGAGCAGGGCTTCATCTACTTCAAGGGCCGCGCCAAGCGCATGATAATCTCCTCCGGCTACAACGTCTACCCCGGCCAGATCGAGAATATCCTCGACGCGCACGAGTATGTGCAGATGAGCTGCGTCATCGGCGTTCCGGACGCGTACAAGATGCAGAAGGTCAAGGCCTTTGTCAAGCTCGCGCCGGAGGTCAAGCCCGACGACAAGACCAAGAAGGAGCTCATGGACTACTGCCGCAAGAATATCGCCAAGTACGCCATGCCCTACGACATAGAGTTCCGCGAGGATATGCCCAAGACCCTCGTCGGCAAGGTGGCCTACCGCGTGCTTGAGGAGGCGGAGCTTGCCAAGATAAAGGCCGAGGAAGAGGCCTGCTGCTTCCGACGCCGCGGACAAAAAGTAAATAAAGAGAAACCTATAACAGCGTCTTACGCCGCCGGATACCCGGCGGCGTTGGAGAAAAAAGTGGCTTTGCCGCTTTTTCGGCTTTCGCTGCGTTCTGCGCCTCTGTTGTCCGCTGATAGCGGACAATTCGACGCTCACTCCGCGCAAAGTGTTTTCCGCCACGCATGTCGCGGCAGAAAACGTATAATATTGATTTCGCGTCTGCGGACGCGAAAACTCTGCGAGGCTTTTTTTGACAAGCTGACGCCGCCGGGATATCCGGCGGCGTTGTTTATACCATCTATTGACACGCGCGGCCTTTATCGTTTATGATGGATATATATCGCCCCGCCTGCGGGGCAACCGGCAATATTATGAATATAAGGAGGAATTTACATGTCCATCAGAGAGATCAGCTTCCCCTCTGCAAACGGCAGAGATACCATCAAGGCGTGGGCCTATACCCCGCTCGGCAAAGCCGCGCGCCGTGCTGCAGCTCATCCACGGCTTTGGTGAGCATTCCCGCCGCTATCTGCACATGATAAGCAAGTTTCAGGCCGCGGGCTTCGTCGTCTACGCCGACGATCATATCGGCCACGGCAAGACCGGCTATGACGGCGGCGGCACGCTGGGCGACCCCTCATTCCGGCGGCTACATGACCTATTTGAAGGATGAAAAAGAGCCTGCACGACATCGCCCGCGCCGACTATCCCCAGCTTCCCTACTTCGTTTTCGGCCACAGCTGGGGCTCCATGCTGGGGCGTATGCCGCGCTGTACGGCGAGGATCTGGCCGGGCTCATGCTCTGCGGCCTTGTCAGCCAGTTCAAGGGCTGTGAGCTTGAGTATGACGACCCCGGCATCCGCGCCGCTCTGGCCGCCGACCCGTACCAGCCCTCCGGCGAGTGGTTCGGTAAGGTGTTCACCGGCATGACCGACCGGATAGAAAACCCCAACGGCCCTGCCGACTGGATCGCCGTCAACCCCGACCTCGTCGCGGACCACGGCGGCGACATGTTCAACACCTTCGACACGACGCTGGAGCTTGTGTGGGATCTTGTTGAGCTCTATCATTTCATCGAGAACCCGGAGGGGCGGCAATGGTGCCGTCAGGCCTCCCGGTGTATTCTCATCTCCGGCGATCAGGACCCCTGCGGCAACTACGGTGAGGGGCTTTACCACGTGGCGAACCTCCTTGCCGAAAGCGGCAACCGCGTGTCCGTCAAGGCCTACAGCGGCTATCGCCATGAGATACATAACGAGCTGGAGCTCCGCGACGAGGTCGAGGCCGGCCTCATCTCCTTCGCGGAGGGCGTGCTCGCGTAAGGGGCTGTCAAATGCTCACAGGCCCGGAACTTTTGGTTCCGGGCCTGTGAGTTTTATTGGAGTGAATATAGTGATAAATTGATCCGGCGGTAAATTTATTCCGCGGTTATCACCGTGCCGGTCTCGCCGTTCAGCGCCTCCGCCGCCTTGGCAAGCGAGGTTATGACGGCGCGCCGTCCGGGATAGGCCGCGGCGAAGCGCCGCCGCGCGCACCTTCGGCAGCATGGAGCCGGGCGCGAACTGCCCCTCGGCGCAGTATCTCTCCGCCTCGGCAAGCGTCAAGGATGAAAGCTCCTTCTGGTCAGGCTTGTTGAAGTTCAGCGCGACTCGCTCCACCTCGGTGAGGATGAGTAGCATGTCGGCATCTATGCTCTCGGCAAGCAGCTCCGCGGCGAAGTCCTTGTCTATCACGGCGGCCACACCCTCAAGCGCGCCGTCCTCCCGGCGCCAGCACCGGTATCCCCGCCCCCGCCGCAGGTTATCACGACGGCCGAGCCGATAAGCTCCTTTATGCTGTCCAGCTCGACTATCTCCGCCGGTATGGGCGAGGCCACAACGCGGCGCCAGCCGCGCCCCGCGTCCTCCTTCATGGTGTAGCCCTTCTCCGCGGCAAGCGCCTGCGCCTCCTGCTCGGAGTAAAACGGGCCGATGGGCTTTGTGGGGTTTTTGAAGCCGGGGTCGTCCGCGTCCACGACCATCTGCGTCAGCAGCGTGACCACGGGCGTGTTTATCCCGCGCTCCTTCAGCGCGCGCCCCAGCGACTGCTGGAGGTGATACCGATGTAGCCCTGACTCATCGCGCCGCACACGTCGAACGGCATCGCGGGAGTGACGTCCTTCGCCGCCTCGGAGGCAACAGTATGCGCCGACCTGCGGCCCGTTTCCGTGCACCACTATCAGCTCACAGCCCATTTCGGCAAGGTCTGCCAGGCGCTCACAGGTCTCCTGCACGACGGCAAGCTGCGCCTCGGCCGTCGGCTCCGGCCCCTGCCGGACTGTAATGCGTTCCCGCCAAGCGCCGCAACGATTTTCATTTTACTCATTTTCCTGACGATCCTCATAAATCCGTATTTTTTGATTTAATATGTTTTTATATGGCTATATACCCTGCTACAGCATGCCGCCGCGCTTATCAACATTCCAAGCAGCCCGTATGGAAGCTGTGTCACAGCATGCTCCTGATTATCGATGCGTGTCATGGTGGAGGTGAACACCGTCACATCCGTATAACACATGCGCGCCGAAGGCCGCACCCGATACTATTGCCGCAAGCGTCAAGGGTATGCTTGCCCCCATGACCGCCGCAAGCGGTATGACTATCGCTGTCACGCCGACGGTCCCGCCCCAGTTTGAGCCTGTCGTGAACGTCAGAACTACGCAGGCCATGAAGGTTATCAGCGGCAGCAGCGCCGGACTCATCACCGGCGCGACGAGCGATATCACGTAGGTCGGCAGGCCGATATCGGTTATGGCCTCCTTCAGCATGTACGCCATGAACACTATTACCGACATTGAAGTCATGCTCACTATGCCCTTCATGCTTGCATCCATCATGTCGCCCCACGACACCACGCGCAGCGCAAGATAGAGCGGTATCATAACGCCCACGGCGATAATGACCGCCTTCAGCGCGTCCAGCGTGACAAGTGCGGTTATTATAAGCACAAGTATCGGAACGAGAAAGCACACAGCTCCCTGAACAAATTCCTTTTTTCCCATCTCATCCGGTATGTCGCCGCCGTCTCCGTTGTTGTAGGCGGCGCTTTCCGGGCCGTACAGCTGACCTGTCGTCTCCGCACGGATGAAAGCCTTCTTCATTGCGCCCATCGGCTTTATCAGCTGGCACGCGGCCAGAAGAGAGATTATAAGCGCCGCCCAGCCATAGAACATCAGCGGGATAGCCTTTGTATACGTGTCCATAACGGGGCCGAGACTTGTCACCTCGGCATAGCTGGAAAACAGCGACTGATAAAACACCGCCCATGTACCGAACGGGATGAGAATGCACAGCGGTGAGCCCGTGGCGTCCGTGATGTAGCTCAGCATCGCGCGCGGCAGCTTCTGCCGGTCATAGAGCTTTGTCATCATGCCGCGTATGGCGACGCTCGTATAATCGTCGAAAAACACGACCAGCCCCGCGATCCATGACAGCAGCATCGTCCTCCTAGGTGTTTTCGCAAGCCGCCCCATGGCATAAAGCGGGAATGCTCTTTCTCCTTTGAAATCGAGATAAGCTGAATAAAAATGCCGAATATCGCCGTAAACACGATTATCCATATAGTGTCGCTGGACGTGCCGACCCTGTATATCAGGTCGATGAACGTGTCCAGAAAGCCCGTGCCGCTTTGCAGCACGCAGCACAGCAGCACCCCGATAAGCAGTGATGAGCTCGTCTTTTTTCGTCGTCACGGCTATCGCGATTATAGCTATCGGCGGGATCAGTGTAAGAATTCCCAGGCTGTCCATGTTTTCTCCTTCCCGTTCGGGCGCGGGCCGTCCTCCCGCGCCCCGTTTTCTCGCTCAGTCTGCCTCAGAATATGAAGCCTGCCGCAAGAAACAGCAGTGTCGTCACAGCGCCGCCGATAAGGCACAGCGGAAGCTGCGTGGTCGCGTGCTCCATCGTGTCTATCTTCGTCATGCCGGCCGTAAAGACCGTCACATCGCAGTAGAAGCAGGCGTGTGCACCGAAGGCCGCGCCGGACACGACCGCCGCAAGCACGAGGAACATGTTTGCGCCTATCGCCGGGGCAAGAGGGATAACTATTGCCGCCACCGGCAGGCCCGAGCCCCAGTTCGTGCCGCCGGACATGAACGCCAGCACCGCACACATGACAAACGTCAGCACGGGCAGTATGTGCGGGCTCATAAACGGTTCGCACACGCTCGTCACATATTCGGGCATTCCGACACCGATGAGCGAGTCACGCACCATGTACGCCGCAAACACTATCAGCACCATCGGCAGCACATCGCCCGCGCCGCCCATGCAGGCCTCCATAAGCTCCTTCCAGCTTGCAAGGCGCAGCACAAGGAAGATGACGAACGCCACGGCCAGCGCTATCCAGGAGCCCGTAATGACATCGCCGTTCACTATCACGACAATGATGAAGGTTATAAGCGGGATAAACAGACCCGTGACGAGCTTTTTCGCTCTTGCCGGCTCTATCCGCTCCTCATCCTCGCCTGCGTTCAGTGCGTCGGACGCCGCGGAATAGAGGCGGCCTGTCTCCTCCGCCAGCTGTTCTGCCGCTTTCATCTTCCCGAAGGGCTTTATCACACCGAATGCAAACAGCAGCGCTATTATTATGGCCACCCAGCTGTAAAACAGGAACGGAACGAGCTTTCCGTACGGCGACGCCGTCGCCGTAAGCCGTTATCTCTGCATAGCCGTTGAAAACAGAGGCGTAGAACAGTCCCCATGTTCCTATCGGGATCAGCGCGTTCAGCGGAGAGCCTGTCGCATCGGTTATATAGCTCAGTTGGGTCCTCGGAATGCGGTTTTTATCGTACAGTCCCGTCACCGTGCCGCGCACGGCAATGCTTTGTAAAGTCGTCAATGAACACCAGTGCGCCGATTATCCACGTCAGCACGAGGGTCCGCCTCTTTGTTTGTGGCATATTTGGACAGTATCTCTGCCAGCGCTTTCGTCGCGCCCGTGCGCGACCATATGCCAAGCAGGCATCCGAACAGCAGCACAAAAATGACATACCATGCCGTGTCCGCGCTTCCGGCCACGCCGTACATAAGGTCTATGAACCCGCCGAGAAAGCCCGTGCCGTATTGCAGGATGCAGCAGACCGCCGCGCCTATCAGCAGCGAGGATGTGGTGTTGCGCGTGTAGAGTGCAACTGCCAGAATTATCACTGGCGGCAGCAGTGTCAGTACGCCAAGTTCCATTTACTTTTCTCCTTTCATCCGCTGCCCGCTCATACGCCGGCCTTGGACACCTGCTGGGTAAAGCAGTGTATTGAACCGCCGTTCAGCGATATCTCTCTCGCATTGACCGGGATCACCTTATAGCGGCCCGCGACTATTTCCGTAATGTTGTCGATCGCGGCCTGATCGGTCTCAACGCCGTAGATTGGGAAGATGAGAGAGCCGTTTGTGAGAAGGAAGTTTGCATAGCTGGGAACGGCGTTGTCGCCCTCTTTCCTCCATTTGCCGTCCGGCTCATAGCCGACACCCTGAGAGACCAGCACCGTCTCGGCCTCCACCTTCGTGATCTTATAAGGCGCGCATGCAAGGAGCTTATGCACCTTCAGCCTGCGGCCCTTCGCGTCGGTCGCCCGGCACAGCATCTCATAACATTCCTTATACGTCTCGTAGTACTCGTTGCTCTTGTCCTCGGTGTAGCAGCACACGACCTCCGCCGGGCCGATGAAAGCGCAGATATCGTCAATATGTCCGTCTGTCTCGCCCTCGCCCAGATCTATGCCGCGCTTGAGCCATATCACCTTTTCTATGCCGAGATAATCATGCAGCGTCTTTTCTATCCCCCGCGCGGTCGAGATGGGGTTGCGGTTGGGGTTGAGCAGGCAGCTTTCCGTGGTGATCAGCGTGCCCTCGCCGTCCACAGCGATCGAGCCGCCCTCGAGTATAAACGGCGCTCTGTAGCGGTCCATCTGCGTTATCTGAAGCATCTTGCGCGCCGCGAGGTCGTCGTTGGCCCAGCATACCGTCGCGCCGTGCATATCGCCGCCCCATGCGTTGAACTTGAAGTCCACGCCGCGCACCTCGCCTGTCTTTCTGTTTTTCACGGTTATCGCGCCGCTGTCTCTGGGCCAGCAGTTGTCCAGCGTCATTTCGTAAATACTGACGTCTATGCCGCGGAAGATGTACTCCACCTCCATGTAGAGCTCCTGCGGCACAGCAATGTTGACCTTTGTTCCCGCGGACAGTATTGCCTTTGCAAGCTCCACCTGCGTGGCGCGGATGGGAAAGCCGCCGCTGTGCCAGTGAGAATACAGCCCGCCCACCATGAGCCATACCGCCTCCTGCGGCTCGTACTCTGCCGGCATTACAAAGCCGTCGTCAAAGGGCAGTGTGCTGAGTAACTGAGATGACATATCTTTTCTCTCCTTCGCTTTATATTATTTATTTTTGTCCCGGCCCCCGGCGGCGCCGCGCCGGGGCCGTTTTTTTCTCACTTGTGCGTATACTCCGTGCCGAATGCCTCCCGCATCGCGCGGATCTTGGCCTGGCCGCAGCCTCTTCCTCGGTGAAGGGTGCCGCGTCAAAGTCGTGCGCAAGCGGTCCCATCAGATACGCCATCAGTCCGCGCTGGGTGTGCAGCCGGTTCTCCGCTTCCGTCCACAGCAGCGACCCTGCGAAGTCCATCGCATAGTCGGTCATTTCCTTGCCGCGCAGCGCCGGCAGATAATGCATCGTCTTTGCCCTGGGATTTATGGACAGCAGCTCCTCCGTCACCTGATAACCCTTGTCGATAAAGTCTCTGTAGTATATTTCAAAGTCGCTCTTGCTCTCCGTGCCCCTCATAGCAGAAGCAGCCGGTATAGACATAGTCCGCGTTTGCCACAGCCTCCTTCGGGTCGCGCGTAAGCGTGATGCTGCCGCCGCCCCCTCGGTGCAGGCCTGCTTTCTCCTTTCGGTGTTCCTGTCTATCATCCACTGAGGATTGCGGTCGTTCTCGCCGCCCAGCTCATAGCCCTCGGGGCTGCACAGTATCACGTTTGCGCCAAAGCGCGGAAGCAGCTTCGCAAGGTCGTTCGCGGAGGTCTCGCGCACGCCGGTCGCGCCGATGAATGCAAGCGTGACGTCCTTTATCTCCTTGCCCTCAGGAAGGTTTTCAAGTATGGTTATAAAGTCGCACAGCGTCTGGGTCGGGTGTCTGGTGTGATCCATGCCGTTGAAGAAGGGAACCGAGCATTTCGACACGAACTCCTCCATCTCAAGCGTCGGCCTCCAGCGCATTGCAATGCCGTCCACCATGCTGGAAATGACTCTTTTGCGGTGTCGCCGATGGTCTCCCGCTTGCCAAGGTGCAGCTCGCCGCCCTCGCCGCCGGTCAGATACTGCGCGTGTGCGCCAAGCTGAGTAGACGCTGTCTCAAAGGAGACTCTAGTGCGCGTGGAGTTGCCGTTGAAGATCATGGCCAGCGTCTCTCCGGCAAGCAGCTTGGGGCACTTGCCCGCCTTCGCGTCCTTTTTCAGCAGCATCGTCAGTTCCGCCATTGCGGTCAGCTCTGCCGTGGAATAATCCCAGCAGTCCATAAAATTTTTGAATTTTTTTTTCACAGTTTTTCTCCTCCGATATACGTTGCAGTTAAGCCTTTTTTCCCTGGCTTGTGTTTATTTTTAACCGCTGCGCGGCGGATCGGCAATTACTCGATATTGTGATTTTTTTTTCTCTACTCAGAATTGAGTAGTCCGCATACTCAGTCCTACTCATTGCCCGCAAAAAAGCGCCCCTTTTTTATTCGGATATTCTGTGTTATAATGTGCCCATCGCAGAATGTAAGAGGTGCCGCATGAATGATCTTAGTCTGATCACAAAGGAAGAGTGGGCCATACTGGAGGATTTGAATCTCGACATATATGATACGCCCATCACACAGATATTGCCGCGCACACTTGAAAGTGCCGCGCGCTCATTGATTATTCGCACTCTCTGACCTATCTTATCCGCTATGAAAACGGCCAGCAGACCAGCTTTCAGTATGAAAGCCCGGATATTCCGCAGCAATATCTGCGTTTGTATGTGGAAAAGTTCATCATGACGGATTATATCAACTGGTATACCCGCAGTCCCAAGACCTCCGTTTTCCGGTGAGTCGGATATCGTGCCTGATTCTATCCGCCTCAACTCCGAATTCATGGCCGACTGGATGATGCCCATCGGATTATACCATGGCGCCGGGATGATCGTCAGCCGCAGCGGCATTAAATACGCGGGGCTTTTTCCTCTACCGCAACGAGGGGGAGCCGAACTTTTCCGACCGGGATATGCAGATCCTGCGCGTCATACACGAACGCCTTTCCCACAAGTTCCACAATCATTTCCCGTCCGGTCTGCCCACTGAGGGTCTGAATCCAAGCTCCGCAAACATTATCACCATCGACGCCCGCCTCACCGCGCGCGAGAAGGAGATCCTCTCCTGTATCGACTCCGGAATACTGCGCAGTCATATGGCGGAACACCTTTGCATCACCGAAAACACGCTCAACAAGCACCTTGCAAATATTTACCGCAAGCTCGGCGTGAATTCGTTTGAACATCTTATCCAGATCATAAAGGCCCGCAGCACGGATGCCTGACGCGCCCGCGCTTACCGCCTCCTCTCCCCATATACACCAAGCCGGAGGGCCGCGTTGCGGCTCTCCGGCTCAGCTTGTCAAAAAGTCCGTGAGACTTTTTTGACAAGCTGCCGCCGGGCATTTTGAAAGCGTTCAAAATGCCGCTTCGCCCGAAAGCCTTGACATATCAAGTCTTTCTGCGGCGGTTTATCCAATTTGAGGCGGGCCTTGCCCCCTCAAGCTCCCCTGCTGCTCTGTTTTTTACATTGCAATATGAGTTCTTTGACAGTCTCAAGCCGGAGGGCCGCGTTGCGGCTCTCCGGCTCCAGTATGTCATGTCAAAAAGCCTCGCAGAGTTTCGCGTCCGCAGACGCGAAAGCAGTATAATTTGTTTTCTGCCGCGACATGTGCGTGGCAGAAAAACACTTTGCGCGGAGTGAGCGTCGAATTGTCCGCTGTCAGCGGACAACAGAGGCGCAGAACGCAGCGAAGCTTTCTCGAAAAAAGTGGCAAGGCCACTTTTTTCATTCGACAGTCGCCGGAGGGCCGCGTTGCGGCTCTCCGGCTCAATTCATATTTCACATTCTTTTTTACTCCGCCCGGAATATCACGGGGCGGCCGTCAATGGCGAGCTTTCCGCCCTCCACCTTCACTTCTCTTCCGTCGATGAGGTTTTCATACGTTCCGTCCGGCACGGGCACGGCGGCATCGCCGCTCTCCGCCTTGAGGCTGAACACGCCCACAAAGCGCCGTCCGTTCCCGCCGCGCTGGCACACGGCAATGTCGTGCGCGTCGTCAGCCTGCGCCTCATACCAGTCCGCGCCGCCGAACTCGCGGCTTTTATCTCGTACAGCCGCCGCATGAGGCCGCATATCGCGCCCCGCGCGGTCTATCGGCTCGCGCTCGAAAAGGCTGGGCGTATGGTCGTTTTCAAACTCCTGCCCGGCGTAGATAAGCGTCGTGCCCTTCATGAAATACAGGAAGGCCGTGTAGCTTTCAAGCGCCCGCTCGTCCTTCACGAAAGCGCATATGCGCGGCTGGTCGTGGTTTTCAAGACAGCGCAGCTTGTTGTAGTTCGCGGGATACGCCCCCTCCTGATAGTTCAGGAAGTCCAGATAGTGACTCAGCGCGATCTCCCCGCGCAGATACTTGTCGAATACCTCCCGCGTGTCGTAGTCATACTCAATGTCGAACGCGGAATAGGCGTCGTAGTCCAGCATGGAATATATCCCCGCGCGGCGCGCGTGACAGCCGTAGCTCTGATGCACCGTTTCGCCCAGCCACACGCAGCCCGGCCGCACCTCCTCAACGGCGCGGCGCGCCGCCTCCCAGAACTCCAGCGGCACGAAGGACGCCACGTCGCAGCGGAAGCCGTCCACTATCTCCGCCCACATTTTAAGCGAGCCTATCTGGTAATCCCACAGCGCGCGGTTTTTCATAGTCAAGGTCTATCACATCTGCCCAGTCGCCTATCTTGTTGCCGGGGCGGCCGTCCTTCCCGTGGAAGAAGAACTCCGGGTGCTGCGCGTACAGCGTTGAGTCGGGCGAGGTGTGGTTATATACGACGTCTATCATGCACTTCATGCCGCGCGCGTGTATCTCATCCACCAGCGCTTTGAAGTCCTCCATCGTGCCGTAGGCCGGGTTCACCGTGCGGTAATCCCCAGCCTGCGTAGGGGCAGCCGAGGCTCCCCTTCTTCCCCTGCACGCCGATGGGGTGTATCGGCATGAACCATATGATGTCCGTGCCCAGCGCCTTTATCCTGTCAAGATCGGGTATCACCGCGCGAAACGTCCCCTCGGGGTGTGGTTTTGCGGACATATACGGAGTATATGACCTGATTTTTGAAGCCTGATATCGGTGTTTGCTGCCATGATTACTCCTCCTTACACTATAAATCCGCCGCCGAGCAGCCTGTCGCCGTCATACAGCACGGCGGACTGCCCAGCCGCCGGGGCGCGCACCGGCTCGTCGCAGACGATGCGCACCGTGCCGCCGTCGTTATAGACCGTGCACGGCGGGTTTTTCCCATTTTGTCCGCACGCGCACGCTCGCGCGTATTGGCTTGTCCGGCGCGTCGATAAGCCAGTTGAAATCGCGCGCCGTGACCTCCGTTTTGAAAAGCTCCTCCCACAGCGCAAGCTCCACCGTGTTCGTGCGCGCGTCTATGCGCGAAACGTACACCTTGCGCCCGTCTATCATGCCGGGGCGGCGCTGGCCGACGGTGTAGCGGTATATCCCCTCGTGCCGGCCCACGACCTCGCCGTGAAGCACGAAGTCGCCCGCGCCGGGCAACTCCGCCCTGCGGCCGAGCCACCCTATGTAATCCTTGTCCGGGATGAAGCATATCTCCATGCTGTCGCCCTTGTGCGCGACGGGAAGCCCGAACTCCTCCGCCATGGCGCGCGTCTGCGTCTTTTCAAGCGTCCCCAGCGGGAACACGGCGCGCGCGGCCTGCTCGCGCGTAAGGCGGCAGAGCATATAGCTTTGGTCGTTCGACGGGCGGCCCTTGTATAGCGCGCCGTTTTCCGCGCGTGCATAGTGCCCCGTGGCGACGAGCTCCGCCCCGCGCCTGTCCGCCGCGGACAGCAGCGTTTTGAACTTGACGGAGGGGTTGCATATGATGCAGGGGTTCGGCGTCTCTCCGCGCAGATAGCAGTCCGTGAACGGGCGGCACACGTTTTCCTCCAGCGCCGCGCGCACATCGGCGACGACTCCAGCTCTATCCCCCATGGCAAATTCGGCCGTCTCCACCGCGTCGCGCAGTCCAGCGTTCTCGTCGGTGTTGTCCATATAAACCCGATCACCTCATGCCCCGCCTTTTTCAGAAGCACGGCCGACACGGCAGAGTCGACCCCGCCGGAAAAACCTAAAACTACCTTGCTCACTCTTCTCTCCCCGCTCTCCATGTATACCATCAGCACCGAGATATCTGCCGGGGACACGCCGGAAATGCGGCTTGCCTGCCCGAAGCTCACGGGGCGTATCTTCTCAAGCTTTTCGCGTGCCTCGATGCGCAGACCGGTGACCTTGCTGTAGTCGATATCCGGCGGCAGCGCGCGCTCCTCCATGCGGGTGAACTCCTCCACCTGCTTGAGCTGGCGCTTTATGTAGCCGTCGTACTTCAGGGCGTATCTCGGCCTGCTCCGTCACGGCTTTCGGCAGCTTCGGGCGCGCCGGGTCAAAGGGCGCGGTGTCGGCATAGCTTATCTGCGGGCGGCGTATGAGCTCGGCGAGGGAGAAGCCCGTCGCGACAGGTGCGGTGCCGTGGGACGCGAGCATGGCGTTGAGCTCCTCCGTCGGGGCAAGATGCGTGCTCTCAAGCCGCTTGAGCTCTGAGTCGACCGCGGCGTACTTCTCCTGCACGCGCTTATACTGCTCCGCGCTCACAAGGCCGAGGGAGAGTCCCTTGCCCGAAAGGCGCAGGTCGGCGTTATCCTGCCGGTGCAGCAGGCGGTACTCGCTGCGGGAGGTCATCATGCGGTAGGGCTCGTTCGTGCCCTTGGTGACAAGGTCGTCAATAAGCGTGCCGATATATCCGTCGCTGCGGCGGAGGATGAACGGCTCGCGCCCGAGTATCTTGAGCGCTGCGTTGACGCCTGCGACGAAGCCCTGCACTGCCGCCTCCTCATAACCGGAGGATCCGTTGAACTGCCCCGCGCCGTAGAGGCCGGGAATCTTTTTGCTCTCAAGCGTCGCGTAGAGCTCCGTCGGGTCGACGCAGTCATATTCTATCGCGTAGGCGCAGCGGGTCATTTCCGCGTGCTCCAAGCCGGGGATAGTGTGCAGCATCTCTACCTGCACCTCTTCGGGCAGCGACGAGGAAAAGCCCTGGATATAAAGCTCCTCCGTGTCAAGCCCCATCGGCTCGACAAAGAGCTGGTGCCGCGGCTTGTCGGCAAAGGTCATGACCTTTGTCTCGATGCTGGGGCAGTAGCGCGGACCGACGCCCTGAATGACGCCAGAGTATATCGGGCTGCGGTCGAGATTGTCACGGATGATCTGATGTGTGTGCTCGTTGGTGTAGGTGAGGTAGCAGACAGCGCGGTTCTCCGGAACCGTCTCGGTCGAGAATGAAAAAGACTCAGGCTCTGCGTCGCCGGGCTGGAGCTCCATCTTTGAAAAGTCCACGCTGCGGGCGTTGACCCTCGGCGGCGTGCCGGTCTTGAAGCGGCGCATACCAGCCCCGAGCGCGCGCAGGCGCTCCGCCAGCGGTATCGCCGGGGCGAGCCCGTCAGGCCCTGAGGAGCGCAGCACCTCGCCGACTATCGTGCGCCCGTCGAGATATGTGCCCGACGCGATCACGGCCGCGCGGCAGGACCATACCGCACCGGTGTTTGTCGTCACCGGCATACGCGCCCCTGCTCGTCAAGGCCGATGTCCACGACCTCGGCCTGCTTCAGACACGCAGGTTTCTCCCTGAAGCTCCAGCGTGTGCTTCATTATCTCCTGATAGCGCCGCCTGTCGGCCTGCGCGCGCAGGGAATGCACCGCCGGCCCCTTGCCCAGATTCAGCATACGGTACTGTATGCAGGCCCTGTCCGCCGCCTTTGCCATTTCTCCGCCGAGGGCGTCCAGCTCACGCACGAGATGGCCCTTCCCTGTGCCGCCTATCGCCGGGTTGCACGGCATGTTGCCCACGGAGTCAAGATTCACCGTGAAGCACACCGTGTCCAGCCCCAGCCGCGCGCGGCCAGCGTTGCCCGCCTCTATCCCCGCGTGCCCCGCGCCTATCACCGCGACGTCGCATTTTCCCGCATCGTATTTTATCAACGGACTTACTCCCATACTATAATAATGAAATATTATATTCCCTGCCGCGCCGCGCGTCAAGAATCGGTATTGACGTATGCCGCCCATATACAATATAATTTATACAGTATTCATCGCATCGCGTTCACGGCGGAACATTATCCCGGCGGCGGAGTCTATAAAGTATAGAGCTATCGGCAGGAGGTATCGTCATGGCGAAAATGAAACGGCCCATATCGGTTTTCCTTGCGGCATTGTGCATTTATGTCTGCCTTGCCGCGGCGCTGCCCGCATCGGCGCAGGCGCAGGAGCTTGCTACAGTCCCATTACGAAGGTGCTGGACACGACCACGGCTACGCCTGTCGCGTCGCAGAAACGCGCTGGAGATCGGCGGCGCGACGAGCACGAGCGGCTGTTATTTCACCGGCATAAGCTGGTATGACAGCGCGGGGCAGTTCATCGACGGGGCATTCTCGACGGATTACGCCACGGTGAACATCCGTCTCGACGCGGCCCCCGGCTATTACTTTGCCGAGGGGATGGAGGCGTATCTCAACAACTCCGCGGTCGAGTACACGATATACGACGGCGGGAACTACGTCATCCTTTCGCGCACCTACGCCCCCGACGTGTGGGCGCCCACCATCATAAAGCACCCCGGCGGTGAGACCGTGGACGAGGGCGGCTGGTGCTCCCTTCGTGGCGACGGCGTCCTCCGCCGACGCAAGCTCATGGACGCTTGTGGACGCCAGCGGGAAGAGCTATACTATGGAGCAGCTCGCCGCGGCCTATCCGGGGCTGACCTATTCCGAGTCCATGGGGAAGATAGTCATTCACAATATCCCCTCCGCGCTCGACGGCAGCAAGATATACTGCACCTTCTCCGGCTCCGGCGGGAAGAAGGACACCAACGCCGCCTCGCTTAAGGTGAAGTACGACAAGCCCTCCCCCAGCCCGTCGCCCACGCCCAGTCCGACGCCGTCTCCCTCCCCCAGCCCTGCGGCATTCGGCGCGGACGCCTCCGGCGATGCGCATGAGCACAGCTTTTCCCGCGCGTGGAAGCATGACGCGGACAAGCACTGGCACGAGTGCGAATGCGGCGAGAGGTCTGACGAGGCCGCGCACGTGATGAACTGGACCGAGACGCGCGCCGCCACGAAAAAGCAGCCCGGCGAGGAATCCGGCGAGTGCGGCGTGTGCGATTATACGGCTACGCGTGAGGTCGAGTATGAAAAGCCCGCCTCAAGCGGCCGGTGGATACTCTATGCCGGCATCGGCGTCGCTGCGCTGGTGGTCGTGCTGATGCTGCTGTCCTCCGCGCGGCAGAAGCGCGCCGCGCGCCGCCGTGCACAGGCCCGGCGCAGGAGGTATTACGACGAGCAGTAAAACACGCCCCTTGAGGGCAAGCTGAAATGACCCGCCGTAAACCGGCGGTATACAAAGCTTCGGGAGTGTATTTCAACACTCCCGAAGCTTTTATTCTTGCTTCAATTACTCTGTCAGCGTTATCGGCGACGCGCTGTATACGAAAATCATCGCGTCATACAGCTCCGCCGGGATATCCGCCGTCCTGTACGACTGCGGCAGAAGCTTCATCAAAAAGGTATATCCCTCGCCGAGGCTTCCCATCGTCATCGCCGAGTGCAGCAGCGTGTACGTCTCGCTGCCCTCGCTCACTCCGGCAAAGTCCAGATAATAGCTTCCGCCAAGGCGCTTCGCCTGCGCCGCCAGCGGGTCGGCGGAGCAGAAGCTGTGGTTCCCGCGGCCAGTCCCGTCGCTGCTGTTGATGTTGCAGCGCGTTTTGAAGAAGTCCGTTCCTATGACGAAATATCCGTCGCCGAAGCGCTCTTTCAGGTGCGCGCCCATCGGCGTATAGTACGGCGCTTTCGCCGCGACGTGCCCGTCGTGGCCGGATATCATTATCGCGCCGCGGCCCTGCGCGCTCTCCCGCGCGGATATCCATGCGACGTTCTCCGCCATGAAGCCGTCGCGGATGTTGTTGTATTTGATGTAGTCGTCACCCGCGTGCGCCTGTGCAAGCTCCGCCGCCTGCAGCGCACATTCCGCGGCATGCAGCGCGTATTCATATCCCTCCGCGCCGTCATAGCCTGCGGCGTTGTCTGTAAGCTCGTCATGCACGGTGCTGACTATGTCAAAATCCGCGCTCTCGCACAGCGCGGAGAACGCCCCATCGTCCTCGGCAAGGGCGTCCAGCTTTTCCGCCGCCGAAAGCTCATCCAGCACGCCGTTTTCCGCGCAGAACCCGCTCAGCAGGCGCAGATCTGCGTCAGGGGTTCTACGTAATCGCCGTAGAAGTTCAGCTTTTCGCCCTCCGCCGCGCCGTCGTTGTATGCGCGCATCCACTCTTATGAGCTGTTCCATCTCGCGCGTGTGGTAAATGGTGAAGGAAAAGCCGTTTCGCAGCCGCCGTGCCGCGCCGCCGCCGCGTATGTTCGTTCACCCCCCTCGCGGCTTCGCCGGGGAGTCGGCCTCCAGCGCGAAGGAGCGCACGCCGTATTCCTCCGTCAGCCGCTCCAGCACACGCGCCGCAGGCAGCTGGAACTCGGCGTTGCTTATGCGTAGCCTCGCCCAGCGCGCGATGATCCCGGCCCCTCACGCACGGTCCAGGGCCTCGACGGGGCTGCATCCCACGTCGTTATCTCTTCGCCGCCTTTATCTGCGGAACGTATATCCATCGCCGCGTCTGCCGCCGCGAGCAGCAGCACCAGCGACAGCAGCAATATCCCCAGTATTTTTAATATTTTTCCTATGACCTTCATTTTTTCTCCCCAAAAATATAAAAGTAGTTTATGCTTGGGGCAGCAAAGCCCCCGGCCGGTGCCGGAGGCTTTGCCCTTTTCCTTATGCGAGGTTGAGGTGCTTTTTCAGCAGCATCGTCGTTGAAAATAGAATATCGCGCTCAGCGCCGCGGATGAAACTATGCTGCCTGTGAAACAATGATATGCGCCGTCAGCATGCTTCCGGTGTCGATCGGGTCATGCTGTTCTGTTTATCACGCCAGCACGAAGCCGGTAAGCACCGACACCACTATGGCTATTGCGTGAAGAAGGCAAGCATCGCTCCACTGCCCCGGCGGTTTGCGAAGCACTGACCGGATCGCCATCGCAAAGGTAGAAGTGCAGGCAGGTGGACTGGAGGAGAACACGCCGCAGCGAGGCTCAAGGATGTAGCCGATGATGTTGCCCCGCCCACATTGTTCAGAATATCCTTCACGCCCTGCATGACATAGCGCAGCTCCTCGCCCGTGAAGGCGAAGTTCGCACCTGACGGTCATCAGCACTATCATAGCCAGCACGCAGACCACGGCGGTCGCGGGAAACCACACGAAGGAGACGATGAGCTTTTTGCCTTACACCAGCGCGTCCACGCTGACCGGCAGGGTGAACATCATATACCCCCTCGCTGCCGAGGAGGTTGTTGTAAAAGCGCTGTATCATCACCACGAACGCCATCACGCACACGGCAAAAATGCATACAAAGAACGCCATCAGCGTCGCTACGAACACTGCCGTCAGAAAGCCGTAGTCCTCCGCCTTGTCCAGCATCATCACAGACACGCCGGACAGCGCCGCCAGCGCCACCACGGCCGCCATCAGCGGCAGCATCTTGCGCCGCCGGCCTTGAATTCGTATTTTATAAGCTTGCTCAGCATTTGAATACCCTTTGAAGAGCGCGCGTCCACGCTCTTCCCGTGCTTCTTTATCTCATCCACGCCGGACTGGAGCATCACAGCAATACGTAACTGAACGAAGTGGCCACCGA
>VOFK01000671.1_pt1 | contig 38053 bp, 55 predicted proteins | sample 5384121 | NCBI WGS metagenome assembly VOFK01 (sample SAMN12384730, study PRJNA508395) | human gut metagenome | isolation source: healthy gut J | host: Homo sapiens | reverse complement strand
TAGCACATTATTCAAAATTTGCAATACATACAGACCGCACTTTTTACCTTTTTGTTCCTTGTCTCCTGTTTACTTTTGTGAAGAACAAATCTTAATCTATACAAATGAAACATTATTATTTTTCTTGCTTTGCCTTTGTGCTGGTTTTGTATGGGGACATCTGTTAAAAAGCACAAAGTATTGATCATTATAGTTCGTTAGATCCTTCTTCGCAACCTATGAATTTAAAGGAAACCGCCTTTCGTTATGCAGCGATAAAGAAATTGTTTTAGGTCCGGAAAACATGTTTTGTTGATGGGCAGTTGTCCAAACAAAGGAAGTGGCGGGTAATCGCATGTTTAATAGTTTCAATAAAGCTGCCGCTAATTTTTCAGCTGGTACGGAAGCGGAACCGATGAAAAGTTTATTTGGCTCCATATGTTTATATTGATTGATGATCCAGATGACCCTTGCTATTCGTGTTGGTAAGACGGTCGTGAACCGTTCGGCTTGGTTAAAAATGCCCTTATCTTCATATTATCGGGATTGAATAGCCATCCTGAAAATACAGTCCTGGCATCCAGCCGTGGACAGACACAGGGGCTGTCGGTAATTTCACCATGTTTGATTTTTTGGGGAGACGGTCTGTTGGTTAAGGACTTGACCATGGGGAATTTCTGTAATGTCGATTTGGAATACCCTCTGAAGAAGGAATTAAGCAGGAAGAAAAGAATGTCTGCCATCACTCAGGCACTACGTCGCTTATTGTCATGGCGACAAGATTGTGGCGGATAATGTACATTTCATCAGCCGCTTGAACATGAATCCGTTGAATGGTGCCAAGCGGATACTTTTTAATAAATGCCACATGGAAAGTACGGATGATGCGCTGACCGGAACAGGGGTTTATCTGGATTGTACACTTCATTTTTATGGTCAGAAACCTTTTTTGGAGAAGTGATATGGGCGGAGCTGTATTTTTTGAACTGTGACTTTTATGTATGTCATGAGGAAGACCGGCAATATTTTTTGTAAGTCGGTCGGGCGTTAAGTATTGTCGATTGCCGTTATCATTCGAAGAAGCCGGTTTATGCGGGCTGGACACATGATCCTACAGATTGGTTGCGTTGTTACCAATACAATGTGAACTGAACGGGCAACCTTATGTAATGGGGCTGACAAGCCTTATAATACGGTTTGCATGGATCAGCTGAATCAACTGAAAAGCTTTCCGGCTGGAAGAGAATGAAGAGGTAGTTTATAATACTTACAATTTATTGAGAGGAGAGGATGATTGGGATCCTCTTCAGGTGAAAGACCGTGTCATTGCTATAGGTAAGCGGGATGGAAGGGATTATACCGATGCCCTCCCGTCTTTCTGTAGAGGCCTTTAACGGCTTCCATCCAGACTGGTGGCCAGCCGGTCAGACTGGTTGCGACGGTGAAAAGGCATTGCAATTATGTACTGAATAATGTTCCCGTGAAGTGGAAAGTACAACAAGGTTATGAAAAGGATGTGAAATTATCTACTTCCGAGGGTTATGAATGTGTTGTCGAGGCAACTAATACGGAGGATGAAACAAAACATTTCACTGTGATAGCCTATACAGAGGATGGTTTGGAATGTGCGACGGAACTTACGGTTGCTCCCGATTATGTACCGGCTCCCTCGTTTACGGAAGAGCCGGAATTGAATATTGCTAAAGGAGTAGCTACTGTCAGTTATGCTTTAAATTTGAATGGGCGCAAGGATGAATCATTGATAACCTGGTATAGATGTACGGACAGGAACGGGGCTGATAGACTTCCGGTTTCTGTATCCCGCTTGAATGAACCGAATATTCCTATACGTTGGTAAAAAGAAGATGTTGGTTATTATCTGATGGCAGCTATCGCTCCCAAGCATCTGCGTTGTTTGCCGGGGAAGAACGGATTGTTGTTTCCAATTCTCTGTCAATAAAGAAAGGGCAAGTGAATATCACTCATATATTTGAAACACAGATTTTCAGAACTTTCCATGTAAGAATCAACCACAACTTTTACCGGGATTTTTTGGACGATTGGTGGATATAAGCCTTTGGATACGGCAGCATACGATTGGCAGGTAGTTCCGGATAAGGATTATTGGATTTATGGACCTGGAATGAATGGTTCTCACGGAACCGGTTTGTTGCAGGATCAGAAAGAAGAGCCGTTTGCTGTATACCCACTGGATGGCAGGAATGTGGCTATGGAGATATGGCAATCACATTGAATGTGGATGCCAGTAAAAAACAAAGCAGGACAAGGTTTTGGTAGTGCTACAGGACAGTATTTGGATTTGTATATCAAGTTTGATACCCGTACTTTAACGGGATATGCATTGCGTATCATTCGTACGACCAAGTATAGTAAAATGCGGTTGATTTTATTTTTGATGAAATATGAGAACAGGGTGGCTGAAGCCATCGTCAACCGGTGTCTTCACCTACTATCGTACAAATTGTACTCTGACATTGACTGCTAAAGGAGGAAAATTGACAGCACATGCTTCAACAACGACTCCGCTTCCGGCGCCTGTAACTGATCCGAATTTGAAACTTTCGGTAGATTTGGAGGGATGATATGGCCTCAGAACACTTTTAGGGCACCGGTATCCAGCATACGGGCAGTTGTGGTGAAAGTACAACGATGCTGCATTATATGAAGGTGGAATGGGAATAGAATGATTAAGACTTGAATTTAATACTGATGAATCTATGGTTACATTAAAATCGTTTTTTAGGTATGATTGCCGCAGTTCCTTTTATAATGGCGTGTAATCAGACAGGGCTTGGTCAATGCAACACTTTTTCCCAAGCTTCCGGTTCGGAAAAATGTCAATCGGACACTCATTTGGTTCTTACTTTTTCCGAGACTCCTGTCCTAGGAGATTCCGGTATGATACGGGTTTATGACGCAGTTACTGACCAAGTGGTGGACAGTTTGGATTTGAGTATTCCGTCTGGTCCTACGGAGAGCCGTACGTATGGTCGGAATGTGATTATACAAAAGTGCCTTATGACTATACTCGTACCGTTGTGCCTACCAATAAAGATACTCGTCCGGGTACTCCTTCGGGAACAGCGGAACCTACTCTCCTGTGTACCAGCTTACTATCATAGGGGGATTTACGGATGCCTTTCATTTTTATCCTGTCATCGTGCGTGATTCTATAGCTACTATTTATCTACACAATAATATGCTGGAATATGGGCATACTTACTATGTGACTATAGATAATGGTGTGTTAAATTTAGCTGATGGCAGTTTTCAAGAGTCACTAAAGAAGATGAGTGGACTTTTCACTACCAAATCTGACATGCCGGAACTTTCAGATACATTGATTGTGGATGTTACAGGAAAAGGGGACTTTAATACAGTTCAGGGGGCCTTGGATTTTATTCCTGATTTTAATGAACAACAGACTGTGATTTTAGTTAATCCCCGGTGATTATGAAGAATTGGTCTATACAAGAAATAAATGGAATGTTAAAATTAAAGGAGCAGGAATGACCGATACTAAAGTACATTATGCAAATAATGAAGTTCTTTAATCCTCATCCGCTGACTGTGAAAACCAATGAGTGGCCCGGTACATTTCCTTCCGTCGGGCGGCTTTCATGCTTGATAATTGCAAGGATATAGTCATTGAGGATATGACCATTGCTACAGATTTAAAAGGTCAGGCAGAAGGGTTGTTGATTAATGGAGAAAGGATTGCTTTATACCGTGTACATATTATAGGTTCAGGAGATGCATTGCAGGCGAATGGAACAATCTATATGGAATCTTGTGAGTTGGATGGTGGTGGTGATACTATTTTAGGACGTGGCAGCTTGTTTGCTTATAAAAAGTAATTTCCGTAATGGTGGCGGCCCTTTCTCATGGGTAAGAAATACGGCGGGCAATCATGGTAATGTGCTTGTTGAATGCACATTTTTCTACGGAGGATGGTAAACAGGCGGATTACGGACGTACTAAAAGTAACCACGGTTTCGGCCTATCCTGATGCAGAGTTTGTCTTGATAGATTGTAAAGTGAAAAATATATATTCCTGAAGGCTGGAGTTCTATTGGAGCGAAGACTGCTAAAATGTACTGAGTATAATACTTGTGATATGGTGACAGGAAATCCGGTTGATGTATCCAAACGTCATCCATATTCCCGCCAGCTGACAAAAGATAAAGATACAGAGCTGATTAACAATTATCGGAACCCTGCTTTTGTTTTGAAAGGCTGGGTGCCGGATAGTTGTATAAATGGGACGAAGTAATAATTAGTGGAGATAAGTTTGCGCATCGAATATTGAGGTATCTAATTAAATATCGGAAACAGATATGGATGATCTATTAAAGTTGGAAACAGAAACTTTTAATAAATTATATACTGATTACAGGTTACGGTTTATTCGTTTTGCGCAAACTATATCTTCGATATTTCTATAGCTGAAGATATTGTGATGGACACTTTAGCTTATTATTGGGAACATCGAAGAGATAAAGAACGATGAGAATATATTAAGTTATCTTTTAACGGCTATAAAAGCATAAATGCTTGAACTATTTAAGACAGGAACGCTTTCATTATGAAAAAGAATAATTCTTTGTCTGAACTTGCTTTTTATGGGAATTGGATTTTAAGATATCAGCATTATCGGCATGTGATCCTTGTGAATTGTATACTAATGAGGTGCAAGAGATTGTAAATCATACGCTTGAAAAAATTGCCATCAAAAAACTCGACAGATTTTTTTTTTTTTTATGAACAGATATGAAGATATATCCTACCCCTGAAATAGCTAAAAGTTATTTGTGAATCAAAAACCGTTGAATATCATATAAGTAAGGCATTAAAAGCTCTACGTGCTGTCCTCAAAGACTATCTTTCTTTTTTTGATTTATCTAATTTAGCAGATTTTTTTGTTTTTCGTTTAGGTATTTCCATTCTCATGTGCTTATAGAGTAAATAATGGAAAGAAAATGAATTTATTATCGTTGTATCATTTTTTTGCAGGCAAAGCATCTGACAAGCAGAAAGAAGCTATTAAACGATGGGCTGAAAGTTCACCGGATAATTCTGAGACATTATGTCGTGAAAAGAAAAATATTTGATGCAGGTATTTTGTTGGTAGATAAAAAGGAACTGTTTCAAAAAGAAAATGCCCCGTTGTTATATAAGTTAATTAATTATACCGTAAAGATAGCTGCGGTTGTTCTTTTGGTTGTTGTGTCTGTTACTATTTATAAGTATCAGGAATTGGTGAAAAAATCAGAGGTATTACAAACCATACTTGTTCCTGCCGGTCAAAGAATAAACATAATTTTACCCGATAGTACGTTTGTGTGCCTTAATTCTAATACGAAATTTAGTTATCCTTCTGTTTTTGCAACAAATAATCGTAAAAGTAAAGTTGGATGGAGAAGCTTATTTTGAAGTATCGGCCAATAAAAATAAGCCATTTTATGTACATACTTCAAAAGGAGAAATCAAAGTACTCGGTACTCATTTTAATTTGGAAGCTTATTCTAACGCTGATGTATTTAAGACTTCTTTTGTTTGAAGGCAAAGTTCGTGTCAGAGTAAAAAGGTAACAATATTTATTTGAAACCTGATCAAATGGTATGTTATCATAAAAATGGAAAAATTCATTTGGAAACCATCCACGATTATGACCAGTTCCGATGGCGTGAGGGGGATTAATTTGTATAAAAAGCGCAAAATTGAAGGACATCATGAAAACTTTTACTAAATATTTTGGAGATAACATTGTTATTCAAAAATAAAGAGGTGGAACATTATAAATATACAGGAAAATTTAGACAAAGTAGAGGGGTTATTAATGCGTTAAGGTTATTGCAGAAAAGATGCTCCTTTTTACTATAGAGCAGGATGAGGACAAACAAATTATTTATATCAAATAGAGGTTCAAATACATAAAACACAACTATATTTTTTTTAAAACTAAAATCTAATAACATGGAAACAACTTATTTAAACGTATGTGATAGGCCAATAAGTCGGTGGTCTATTGTGAGATTACTGAAAACAGCGATCTTGTTGCTATTATGTGTGTCATTTAGTTCAGTGTACGTACAAGCATCAGATCGGAACGAAGGTATCACTATTTCATGTAAGAATGAAAAGCTTGGAACAAGTGATACACTTGATTGAGAGCCAGTCATCTTATCTTTTTTGTGTTAAATGATAAGGTGAATACTAAACACAAAAGTAAGTATAAAGATAGAGAATGGAAATATAAATGCTATTCTGAATAAAATCTTTCAAGGTACCAATATGACGTATCAAGTTGATGGAGATCATATTTTTAATTTCAACTACTCATAAAAGTATCGGTTTGGATGAAACAATGACAGGCTACCATGATAAAAGGAAAAATAGTAGATAATGCAGGTGAGCTATGATTGGAGTAAATGTATTGGTAAAAGAACGACTAATGGTGCCATTACTGACTTTGAAGGTAATTATTCTCTTGCTGATAATAAGCTTGAAGTGATGTATTAATGGTGTTTTATTCGGCTATCTTACTCAGGAGATAAAAAAGTCGGGAAACAGTCACCATAAACGTTGTGATGAAAAGATGATACTCAATCTTTGATGAAGTGGTAGTGGTTGATATGGTGTTTCAAAAAGAAGAGTGATTTGACTGGTTCTATATCTTCTATAAAAACCAGCGATTACATCTTACCCTACTACCAATACGTTGAAATCTTTGCAAGGTAAAGTAGCGGGATTGGATATAACACAATCTAGCGGGCAACCCGAGCCTCTATTTCATTAACCATGCGTGGTAATCGTTCTCTTAAAGCTGACAATAATCCGTTAGTATTGGTCGATGGTATAGATTACGGATCATTTGTTGATATTAATCCTACTGATATTGAGTCTATTGAAGTCTTGAAAGATATCTCATCTACAGCTATTTATGGAACGAAAGGAGCTAATGGTGTAATTATTATTACAACAAAATCCGGAGCCAAGGGACAAAAGACGAAAATCGATTTTAATGCTTATGTTTCTATTAAAAATAAGGCTAAATACCCTCGTATGATGAATGGAGAAGAATATGCTCAATTAAAGAGAGGCCTATAGAACTACTAATTCAGCAGCGCCGGATCAATATATGGATGATGCTTTGATTTTCAATGCAGAAGAATTAGGAGTATTTGGAAGAAGAAGGTTATTGGGTTGATTTAGCAGGATTTATTGTGTGTTTGTTGTTATTACCCAAAATTATGAAATCAGTATGTCTGGTGGTACGGAGAAAACTTATCTTATTCATTATCATTTTTGGTTTTCAAGATGATAAGGATTGTGAAAAAATGATAATATTGAAACGTTATAATGAGTCGCGTTATCTTGATCATAAGATAAATAAAATTTTCAATATTGGGTGTGAATGTTTCATATACTTTTAAAGATCAGGATAAGAGACAGAATCCATTGAATTTGGCTTAACAAAAATGTCATGTATAGCAGATGATAATGGTAATTTATATTAAACCCCGTTCTTAATAGTTCTGCATTCAGTCCTTTATGTGATGAGCAGCCGGACGAGGATAATATTCGTACGAAACGTATGTTTGCTTCGGGGTATTTGAATGAATATTCTGAAAGATTTTTTCTTTAAATCCACTATTGGCATTGATATTTCTGGAGATAGTCGGGAAGGTATTTATAAAGAAAAAAAATACAGTAGCTAATCTTTGGTAAAATCTACCTCTTCTGTTCAGGCGGGATAACGATTGGCGTTATACTTGGGGAGAATATACTGAATTACCCAAAACATTTGGGAAACATGGACTAACTGCAATGATTGGTAGTAGTACCACTGCTTATGGATATGAAAAAGGTTTTGGCTAGTGGAATAACCAAGCTTCTGCTCTGACTTCATTCCACGATCTGGGAGCAAATGTTGATTCAAAAGAAAATGCCAGTCAATTGATTGAGACGCAAATGGTTTCTTTCTTTGGACGATTGAATTATAAAGTTTAATGAACGTTATTTATTCCAAAGCTTCTTTGCGTGCTGATTGGATCTTCCGTTTTGGCGAAAGGGCACAAGTGGGGGTATTTCCGTCAGCATCCGCTGCGTGGCGTATTTCAGAAGAAGGCTTTATGGCTGATCAAGATATATTTTAGTAATTTGAAATTACGTTTAAGTTGGGGGAGTTGCTGGTAACAGTGCAATTGATGCTTATGCTACTTTAGGGAGGACTTAAAAAATCAGTATATACATTTGGCAGTAGTGTTTATGGATATTATCCTAGCGAGATTGCAAATAAAGATTTGACTTGGGGAAAACATCGACATGGAATCTTGGACTGGATTTCTCAATTTTAAGAAATCGCATATCTGAAACAATTGATACTTATATTTCACAAACCTCGGATTTGTTACTTCCAAGTTTATTGCCTAGTTCTACTGGATACATCAGTTGTTATGCAGAATATAGGTAAAAACAGAAAATAAAGGTATTGAAGTGACATTGAATACAATTTGGTTTCAAAAAAAAATTTTTAGTTGGAATACGGATTTGGACATATAGTTTGAATCGTGAAAAAAATTAAAAGCTTTAAATAGTGGTTTGTAACGCGTGATGAAGGTAATCTTTGGTTTGTTGGCTCACTCCTACTCAAGTTTTTTATGATTATAAAAAAAGATTGGTATCACAGCAATTAGGTGAGGGTGTTCAGGCCAAAGCTTTGGAGGGATTTAAAGCGGGGATTATTAAAGGGTGTGATATGTCACCCAAAAGGTTCTGAAGGTGAAGGCGTTTTCTCTACGGATGACCGGGTTATTTTTTCAAGAAGAGTTCCCTAAATATACGTTTGTTATAACTAATAATATCATCTATAAGAATTTTGATTTAATGTTCTTTTTATTTATGGTCGTATCGGACAATATGTAAAAAAAGATGCCTATACTCAGCTATACAAGCCAAGTGCGTTGGAAAATAGCGCACCTGTAAATTATTGGACACCTGAGAATCCCTAGCAATGAGTATCCTCGTCCCAATAGTGGTTATTCAACGAACAGCTATTTGTTACAGTCTTCATTGGCATTCCGTAAAGCTTCTTTTGTGAAAATACGAGATATTACATTGGGATACACACTGCCTAAAGAATGGACATCCAAAATGATGGTGCAGAAGTTGCGTATTTATTGTTCTTTGAATAATTTCATTACCTTCACGGATTTCCCGAATTATGATCCGGAAAGCAATGGAAGTATGGACTTTCCATTGGCGAAGCAAGTGTTGTTTGGCATCAATCTTAGTTTGTAATCTTTAATTATGATCATTATGAAAACAAAATTTTATTATTATATAAGCATATTATTTCTTTGTTTATGTCATGTCTCTTGTGAAGACTTTCTAGAAGAAACTAATAAAAGTGGATTGACAACGGATCCATTTATGAAAACGAAAGTTGGAATAGAGAGTGCGTTGAATTCCTGTTATTCGGGTGCAAGGACATTTTATGGTCAGGAAGATGGTTTTGGTATGACAGAATCTGGTACTGATTTGTTTTTGCGTGGGGGAGATAATAAAAGCAAATCAATTGGCTGATTATACTATTGACTTAAATGGCTCCCAATCAACTATCGGAAATGTTTGGAAAAAATCTTTATTTGTCATTAAGCGCTTGTAATCAGACTATTTCTTTGTTGCCAAGTGAAGTATTGACCGAAGTTGAAAATAAGTCATTTGAAGGCCAGGCTAAGTTTTGGAGAGCCTTCTATTTGTGGTTGATAACAGAAACTTGGGGAGACGTGGTATTGAACACAGAACCTATGTAAACGGGTGCTGTTACTGAAGCACACCGTTCGTCTGTGAAGATTTTTATAAAGTTATTTTTGATGATTTAGATGTGGCTGTCAATCAACTGGCACCAGGCAAATCAACAGATGGTAGAATAACTCAGGATGCCAAGCTAAAGCTTTTAAAAGCAAGAGCTTGTTTGACCAGAGCTTGTAACGGGCGAGGCTTCGCTTTATGCTGAGGCCGCTGTGTTGGCAAAGGATATTATCAATAGTCAACGCTATTCTTTCTATACTGATTATAGTGATATGTGGGATATTGCCAATTGTGATGGAGGTACAAACAAAGAAGCAATTTTTTCTATAAATTACACCAACTCAGAATTAGAAAATAATGCTTTTTGATGCTACTGCTACTAATTCGGGTAATAAAGGGATTGTTGATTTTGTGATGAAATATGATAAGGAAGCCGGAATGGAACGCGATGTCTTGAATGCTCGTCCTTTCCAAAGATATATGCCGTCCAGGTATCTGCTGCAATTATATAATGAGAATATAGATCAGCGTTATAAAGTGACGTTTAAAGATGCCTGGTACGCTAACAAGAATCCGTTATCCGAGAGTGATTTAAAAAGTTTATCCTTTAATGGCTACAGGAGATACGGCCATATATATCATGAAAACGGCTGCTACTGATTCACAAAAAGTATGGGCGTCAAAGCGGTATCGTTTGCTGGATGTTAATGACGTGTACACTTCGGAAGGTAAAGCTATCTTAAGGTCGCAATTTGTAGAAATGCATAAGTTTGCCGATCCTACGGCGGTTTATAATCAGGATTGGTGTCAACGGGATGCATTTGTCATTCGTTTGCGGAAATGTATTTTATTGCAGCCGAAGCGATGCTGCAAACGAATAAACAGGAAGCGGTGGATTTGATGAATGAATTCTTGATGAAACGTGCAATACCAGGTAAAAAAAAAATGACATGAAAATTACTGAATCGGAACTGACTATCGATTTTATTTTAGATGAGAGGGCTGAGGGAATTGTGTGGAGAACAAATACGTTGGTTTGATTTAAAACGAACTAAAAAAGTTAGTTGAATACGTTAAGTTGCATAATATGGATGCAAAAGATAATATTCAAGAATATCATATGCTACGTCCGATACCCCAAAATCAATTGGATGCGGTGACTAATAAAGATGAATTCACTCAAAATCCGGATATACAAAAATAAAAGTAATTTTGTAAAAGGAGTATATTGAAGTATTTCTTCTTAACATACCTCCCTTTTATAATATACCATAAAGAAAAATAGAGGTAAAATGAAATCAGCTATAAAAAAAAATATTCGTTTTAGCGGGTTGTGTACTATTGTTTGTAACATCTATGAGAGCACAGAGGGCATGTCTCAATTTATCCAGAAACTCTATGGAATATCACTCTTGATCGTTCGGCTGTATGGCAAAATGATTCTCTTTATGTTCCTCCTGTCAATATTCATGACCTCCCTGTTCATATACCTACCGGAGGCTGGAATTTGCTTGATACACCCGATAAGATAGGGGTGACACTTCCTGCTACCGTAGAGCAACACCTATGGGGATGGAATGGAGAAACATTTGGAGTTACCGGAAATTATGTAGGGGTTTCATGGTTTGATACAAAAATAAATGTACCTGCTGATTGGAGAAATAAACGGATAGTGATGAATGTTAAGCTTCTGTCCGTTTTAGAGCTGAGATTTTTGTTAATAAAAAATTGGTGGGATATGATTTGGTGAATAGTACGCCGTTTGCTGTGGATGTGTGACACCTTTTATTCTACCTGGTCAGGAAAAAATGTGATTGCTTTCCGCATTACTGATCCAAATGGTAATTTTAATTGAAAGATTCCTCAAAGTTATACATGGGGGAGAGTATAGAACTAATCCTTCATGGTTTTTTAAGGTATAACTGGAAAAGTGGAGTTGGTTGCTACGATAAGTTATATATATTGGAGATGTTTTTATTAAAAACCAACCCGGACCCTCATTCTATTGAGAAGTTGAAGTGACGGCTTGTAATGAAACAAAGAACCCGATGAAGGCTCAGAAAATGCTTTTAACAGTAAAAAGAACATAAAGGTGAGAAAGTACTTTACCGAAAAGAATACCCTGTTGAAAATCTTGTTGTCGGAGAGAATAAACAAACTTTTTTATATTCATTTTGCCAGCGGCAAAATTGTGGAGTACGGTTCTCTCATCTTTATGATTTGTCTGTTTCAGTAGGTACCGGATAATTATACGCAGCGTTTTTGGATTCAGATGGTTTGAAGTGAAGGATATTCATGGAGATAAAAAAAAGCAATTTTTCTTTTGAATGGAAAAAAGAATTGTTTTACGCACAGCTATTTCATGGAGTTTCTGGCGGATAATGGGATCCCACTCCATCTGATGAGTTGGCTAGGAGACAAGTGGAGAGTGCTAAAAAGCTAGGACTTAATATGTTGAATTTTCACCGTACTATCCGGGCATAGCAATGTCTTGGATTATGCTGATGAATTGGGACTATTATACTTTGAAGAACCGGGAGGCAATCAGTATCCTATCAGTCACTTTTAATGATAATAACAAAGCAAAGCAAGTTTTATTTTGCTTACCGGAATGAAAAATTGGCGCGAATGATTAAACGTGACCGTAACCATCCGTCTCTTGTTATTTATAATTTGCATAATGAACGGGGAGCTTGGCTGGGTACAGGATTATGCTGCAGATGCGTATGGCACATTCGTTGGATCCTACCCGTATCTTAACTTATAATTCCAGTAATGGGAGAGAATCCGAAAATGAGGCGAATGCCCGTTTTAAATTGCACTTGATGCCAAACGATACTACTTTTTATGATTATGGATGGTATGACAGGCATCATGCAGGTGGTCGGGGTTGCTATCATGATAATTTATATTTGGGTAAAGATAACTATCACCGTTTTTCAGATCATAAGGATGAGATTATTTATTGGGGGAAGACAGGGGCTATTGGTACTCCGCCGCGTCTTCAGCTCATTCGGGATGAAATCCTGCAATCTGGCACTACTTCTGGATGGGAAGCGATGGATTATATGAAGTGGTATGATGCATATGATTCGTTTTTCTTAAACACAATGGATTTGCCAAAGCATTTCCTACAGTGGATGATTTGACCCGTGCCATGGGGAATGTGGCTTTCTATTATCAAGGTAGGGTAATTGAGAATATTCGTATCAGTAATACGGTGGATGCTTATGCTGTAAATGGTTGGGAAAGTATGAAACTGGAAAATCACTCCGGCATTGTTGATAATTATCGTTATCCTAAAGGAGATGTGGAAGTAATGGCTCGTTATAACCAACCGTTATTTTTAGCTGTAAAAATGAATCGGAAAGTGCTGAATGTTGGAGATACGACTATAGTAGATACTTATATTGTAAATGAAAAGAATTTGAAGGGGAATTATTCTCTTCAATTGATCGCGAAAGATGCGGAAGGTACTGTATTGGCTACCCATGTATCTAGTGTACATGTTAAAGGGGGAATGTATATGGTCAATGTTTACAGATCGGCTGGAATTTTGTTCCTCGGGCAACAGGCTATGTTTGTATTGAAGCAAAAAGTTGGTCAAAGGCAAAAAAAAACTTTTGCAACTGGAAACGATTCTTTGTTTGCTGTAAGTTTGAATACGAAAGGAATTACAGCTAATGGTTCTATTGCTGATACTACGGGCGTTCTGAGCAATTTTATGAAAACAGTTGGTTTTGATATTCGGAATATAAAGAAGGAACACCTTCGAGATTATTTGTTGGTTGGCGCCTTTGAACCTACTCAATGGGGAAGTGGTATGAGTGATATTATGGAATGGGTTTACAAGGGACATACATTGATTATTGTGGATAATGCGGAAAGGTGGGCTGAGTTCTTAGCGGATAAAGAAGTTTTGGATTATCGTGGTTCAAAGAAACTAGGTACGGCTTGGTATGGTGGGAACTTTTTCAATAGAGAACATCCTATTTTTGATGGATTGCCTGTCAATTGTGTCTTTAATTGGGAATATCAATGCTTTGCTACTTACAACCGTCATCGTGTAGGGTTGCGTTGCTTTAATGGGGAAACATTGGTTGCTTGTGTTTCCGATCATAAAAAAGAAGTTTATTCTGCCTTGTCTGTTATTCCGGCAGGTCGTGGAAAAATAATTATTACTACATTGGATATTCCTGCATGTATAAAGGATGTCAAAGCTTATACAGTTCCTGTTGATCTTGATGGCATGAACGAGTCGATGAATACTTTTAATACCAAAAGCGAGAACAGGGCTAATGTAGTGGGCCAACAGTTATTATTGAATTTAATAAAAGAAAGTAATAGATAATTATGAAGAAGAGTATTATTGCCATAGCATTTTTTGTTGTTATGTCCATTTTATGGGGTGAGAGCACAGGAGAGACCATTTTTTGATTTGTCAGGAAAAGGATGGCATTTATGGCAGGATAAAAATGCAGCTTGGCAGACAGAGGATATTTATTTGACATTGGAAGAGGCACAGAAAGTTCCTGCAACTGTTCCTACAGCGGGATGGGATATATTGACTTCTGCCCAGACTCTTCCGGTACAGGTTCCCGGAACAGCTGAAGAATATCTTCAAACTCAGTCCGGACCCGAAGGAGATATTACAGGAGTTACATGGTGGAGTCGTACAATGGATATTCCGGTGTTGAAGAAAGGACAAAAAGTCTTTTTGAATTTTGGCTCTATACGTTCACGGGCGGAGATTTTTATTAATCAGAGATTAGTGGATTATCAGATTGTGGACAATGTTCCTTTCGAAACGGATATTACTCCTTATATAAAATCGGGAGAACAAGTACAATTGGCTGTACGTATAACGGATGCGGGTGGTAACCATGATTGGCGTGACTCCAGAACTATTCCGTGGGGAGATAAGATGTTGCCTCCCGGTCATGGCTTTGGAGGAATAACAGGAAAAGTTGGTATGAAGGTATGTAATTCTGTTTATGTGGCAGATATTTATATGCAGAATACTCCTCAGATAACTACCGCCAACGCTATTCTGACATTACAGAATGAAAAAGGAAAGACTGCGAAGCAGGATCTTCGTATAACGGTGTACGAGTGGAAAAATAAAGAAAAAATAGTTTATTCTAAAGAGATAAAGGGTGTTTCATTAAATAAAGGTATGAATGAGCTGAAGATTCCTGTATCAGCTCCGGATGCGAAATTATGGAGTGTGGATGATCCTAATCTGTATGTATGTGAGGTGGAGTTGTCCCCGAAGGACAGAACTGGGTGGATAAAGATTCCCGCCGTTTTGGATTCCGTTGGTTCGAGGCTTCCGGTATAGGTGAGGATGCTGTTTTTCGTTTAAACGGAAAACGTATCATGCTTCGCTCGGCCATCAGTTGGAGTTTTTGGCCGGTCAATGGTATTTTCCCATCGGAAGAATTTGCTGAAAGGCAAATTCGCATCGCTAAGGAGTTAGGGATTGAATATGCTGAATTTTCATCGTTTTATCGGTAATACTGACGTAATGAATTATGCTGATGAGTTGGGACTGCTCTATTTTGAAGAGCCTGGCGGCTTCCGTCTGGATGTGAGACAGCCGTTTATGAATGCTGTTTTGCATGAAAAGGTCGTCCGTATGGTAAAGAGGGATCGCAGTCATCCCTGTCTGGTTATCTACAATATGATGAATGAATCTGGAAATGCTGCTCCTGAAAAGTTGGCATTGGAAATTCAAGCGATGAAGGATATGCGTGTATTGGATCCTTCCCCGGCTGATTCTTCTTACCTCGGCTTGGGCAAAGGGGGATGATATAGAAGATCAGGCTAAAATTCATATTCGTCCTTACGATGAAAAAGTGTATTGGAGTGGCTGGTATGATTATCATCGTGCCGGAGGACCTGCTGTTTGGAATGAAGGTTTGTACAAAGGCCCTGAAGATTATTATAATGATACAAAGAATAAGCGTGAAATTGTATTCTTTGGTGAGGAAGGGGCTTTATCATCACCTCCTCGTTTGGAAAAAGAATAAAGAAGATTTGGAAAAATATAGCTATAAAGGATGGATGGTAGAGAGTTTTTACGTTGGTATGATGAATTTAATAAATTTCTGGATGCTAAACAGTTAAGGACTGTTTATCCTACCGTAGATGATTTATGTGTGGCTATGGGAACGGTGTCTTATGAACATCAGGGACGTAAAATAGAATCGGCCAGAATGAATAATTTGACGGATGCATACGTTGTTAATGGATGGGAATCGGAATTACTGACGGAGAATTATTCGGGAATTGTCGATTGTTTTCGTTATCCCAAATCGAATCCGGCTATCATAGCTCGTTATAATCAGCCTTTGTATGTAGCGGTAAAGACCAGGCAACAGGTTGCTGCCGCAGGGGGAAGAGACCGTTGACTTTTATCTGATTAATGAGAAGAATGTCCGGGGAAAACATCAATTGAAAATCTCGGTGACGGACTCTAAAGGAAATATAACGGAGGGAGGGAACTTATGAAACAGAAGCTGCCGGAGGTGAGGTTTATGGTCAGTTGTTGGTGAAAGATGTAAAAATACCTGTTCCTACAGCTGGAGGACTTTGTAGGATTGAAGCAAAACTGTGTAAGGAAAATTCTGTTGTTACAACTGGGTATGATGATATATTGTCTGTAAATCTGGCATCCAATATGTTGGATGGCAAAGGGGCCGTTTGGGAAGATGGAAACGCTTTACAGAATTTCTTGAAGGGTAAAACGAAAGAAGCGGTTGCAGCTTACGAGGATAATTTAGGAAAGTTGGATTGGATTATGGTGGCCCGTCCTCCTAGGAAAGATCAGTTGACAATGGTGCCGATGGAAGCGTTACGCTCTGCCGATGGCAAACCGGGATTGGATGTGGTCTATTATGAGGATATGGAATTTCAGAAGGAAGTTTATCATGAAGTGGCCAAGGTGGTTAATCTGAGTGCTATTGAAGGAGCTACACCAAGTCCTTTTTGTGTATATGCTTGATGGTTATGGTATTAAATGGAGTGGTAAAATACTTCCCTCTGTCAGTGGTGAATATACGATTATTCCTCAGAGTAATGACCGTAGTATGATTGAAGTCTTTGTCAATGGTAAGAAAATATATGAAATTACCAGGAAGAAAGAGCATTTGGGCGATGGAAAAGTCTATTTGGAAGGAGGCAAGTCTGCCGATATAGAGATTCGTTTCAGGCATCCTCGCAGTAACGCGCGTTGTCGTTTGATTGGGCTGTTCCTAATGATAAAGATGCCGGATGCACAGCGTTTAATGGAACGTGCCGTAAATGATGGAACCAAAATCTTTATTATTCAGAGTGCTGATGAGTGGTCGGAATTTATAGCGGCTAATAGTAAAGCGGTGTTTAAGGACAAATTCTTTGTTGGAACCAATTGGTTGGGTGGAGTGATGTTTAATAAGCCGCATGATATTTTCAAGGAACTTCCTGTCGGAAATGCTCTCAACTGGCCTTATCAGGCATTGATACATACAGGGTGGAGCGTATGGGATTAGTGATGGAAGGTGAAGAATTGCTGGTCGGAGCCTATCATACTTATCCTATGGCTATCGGAACTGCTATGGGGATTGTACCGATGGGTAAGGGTAGTGTGTTTTGTTCTCTACATTGGATATCTATGGGAACATCATTAATGATTCGGCTGCCGGACTTGTAGCCAAAAAACTGATATTCAATATGATTGATTTTAAATAAAATAACAGATACCATGAAAAAACGATTCCTATGCTTTTTGTTTATGCCAGTATTGTATAGGGACTATGGGCGGCCAATACTTCTTTTAAGAAGACAGGAAATGATTTGTTGTTTCTTTTGCCTCAGGGAAATGTGAAATTGGAATTTTGTACAGATGATATGTTCCGTGTAATGTCATTCTCAAGGTACCGTGTTCGCTGAAAATGAGCAGTGGATGGTTCGTAAATATGATTTTACTCCTGTACACTATACAGTGGAAGATAAAGGTGCTGCATGGTTGATTACGACCGGAAAACTGATTATAGAGGCTACCAAGAATCCGTTCTGTCTGTCTGTTTCCGATAAAAACGGCAAACTACTTTATACGGAACTTGCGGAACAACGTTTTTATAAGGATTCTGTCAAGACGAAAGCTGTTCTACAACCGGATGAGCATTTCTTTGGTTTTGGGGAGCGTATGGATTTCATGGATCAGCGAGGGCGTAAGGTCTATCTGAATGTAGAGTTGGGAAGAGGGATAAAACCGGCTGTAGGAGGAAAAGATATTTTACGTGCCAATTATTGTCCCGTACCTTTTATGATGAGTACCAAAGGATATGGTTTGTTCTTTCATACTCCGTTTGCTACCGAATGGAATATGGGGTGGGACAGTAGTGACTATTATTCGTTCAAAGCTTTTGGCGGTGATTTGGACTATTATTTTATGTATGGTCCCGATTTTTATACCATGATTGACCGATATACGGAATTGACTGGAAAATCCCCCATGCTTCCTCGTTTTGCAATGGGGTTGCATGTCGGTACTTATTCCGGTGGAACCTGGAAGAATGAAGAGATGACTTCCGATAAATACCCGCCTGCTTTATGTAAACGTTTGCGTGAGGAAGGAGTGCCTTTTGATTTGCTTTGGCTGGATTCTACTTGGAGACTGTTTAATACCACTTACGGAAATGGCGGTTGTTGCTTTGAATGGCGCAATACGTTCAAAGATCCGAAAGCCATGTTTGATAGTTGCTATGCGCAAAATGTAAAGAATGGTGGGGCTTCATATCCGTTCTATATTAGATAATGGCCCTGAATATCATCTGTTGGATAAGGCGCGTGAACAGGGAAACGTGCTGTATCCCGGAGCAAAGACAGAAGGGGTAGTGAATTTCTTTGATCCGAAAGCAGTAGATTGGTGGTGGGAGAACGGAGTAATGAAAGTCGCTTCTATCGGGGCTAAGTTTGTGAAAACGGATGTCGGAGGGACGATGGACCTGAAAGGACTTCATAATATTTTTCCTTTGGCTTATGCGGAAGCTCCCTATCGTAAATTTCAGGAATATAATAATATGAGGGGGTGACACATACTCGTGAAGGTTATGCGGGAATTCAGCGTTATCCTTATATATGGGCCGGAGACTGGGGGAGTGAATGGCAGTGGTTTGAACCGGTGATACGTGCAGGACTTAATATCGGTATGAGTGGTGTAGGTAACTGGACTCATTGCATGGGAGGATTTGAACAATATTCTCCTTACGATACGGAATTATATACCCGTTGGGTACAGTTCGGTATGTTTTCACCTATCGCCATGGTGTTCGGTATGGACCATCCCCGTTATCATGAGCCTTGGACTTATGGTCCGGAGGCCTTGGCCAATTTTATCAAATACGATAGTTTGCGTTATACATTGATTCCTTATATTTATAGTAATGCCTATCAGCTTTATAAAACGGCACGTCCCATGATGACTCCTTTAGTGATGGATTATCCTCAGGATGAGAATACCTATCAGCTGACACGTCAATATATGTTCGGGCCATGGATGATGGTTTGTCCTGTCACTACCAAAGGTGCACTGAGCCAACATGTCTATTTTCCCGGTGGAGAATGGTTTGATTATGAAACCGGTGAGCGTTACGAGGGCCGTCAATATAAATCTTTTCTTACTCCGCTGGATGTGTTGCCTGTCTATATAAAAGCCGGAGCTATTATTCCCATGCAACCTGCTATGCAGTGGGTAGATCAGCATCCTGTAGATGTGATAACATTGGATGTCTATCCGTCAGGCATTTCTTCTTATGAGATGTATGAAGATGATGGTATATCAATGGATTATCAAAAAGGGATTGGTTCATTGACCCGTTTTACCAGCAGGCTTTACGAGCGATAGTTGACGTTTACCGCAGATAAACCGGCCTATGGACTTCGGTTGACAATGCGTTCCGGCAGTACGAAATATGCGCTTACGGAATCAACGGTTCGCTCGTCTTGCAGACGGTTTCCACGCAGTCGGGTACGTCTGCCTATTACCGGCAGGCATGGTACTTTTATGCCGTGGATACATATACCGAAATCACAAAGGCCACGTTCAGCAAACTTGAATATCAGCTATGGCAATACGGCTTCGGCAAAGGTGACCTCCGTACAGCCGACGGGCGCAGCTATGACTGCGGCTTCCAATTTCACCTATACCGGCGGCGGGCAGGGTCGTGTCCATCGACAACCTAACCGGCACATTCAAGGGACTGAATAACGGTATACAGTGACAATTACCGCCACACATAAAAGGTGCATACCAATGTGAAGGATACCTTTACCATTACCGTGACCGAGCCGGATATACCGTTTGAGTGGCCGGATCCCCCGGCAAATCTTCCAGACGATAATATTTATGCAAAATCCGGAAGATATATCATTATACCGTTCTTTACCGGACGCGGAGAGACGGGCCAGCTTTCCGAAATGCTGGCAACAAGGAATATGTCCGGGTATGAATTTATTCGCGGTAATTTTTGATTTGTTGAAATACAATCAGCCAACCGCCTCGGATGTTGTTTTCGAAGACAATCAAACGACACCAAACACAACATATATTCAACCCATTTTGAACTGATACGGCGTACCAAGGTATCCATAATTTTCACACACGGCTCACCCACATCTCTTCTTTTAAGCACATTAGATGACAACGTCGAATTGTTGTCTTCTATGATGAGTAATCTGCCAAGTGATTATTTTGAATACTGCCAGCTTATTGTACTGCTTTGCGTGTGAAACGGGAGCGGAGACAAAAGATTGAAGATGATAATATTTTGGCAAGTTTTTTTCGATAGCGGGAGCAGGTACGGTAGTCGGTTTCAACACAAAGATCGATACGAAATTTGCCACCTGCTTTGAATATACATTTATGAATTATCTGAAAACGACGGGCGGAAAATCTTGGACAAATTTCAACAATCCCTTAGACAAACAGGATATACCGGATGCCGACAGGAGCATCGGTCTGGCGCTCGATGAAACCAAAAACGCTTTTAGAGCGGCGGGCTCAGAATTTGCAAAATAATTTCGTAATAAAAGGCGACCATAAGGGTGAAAAATTGGGTTAAACGACAGTGTGGAAAGGGAGCAACTTTTATGAAACGCATTCTTGGATTCCTGACGCTGCTTTTTCTTCTATTTACTTCGGGATGCAATCAGCAGCCGGAGGGGGAAAAGCGCTATATCGGAAGAAAGTACGGTGTCGGAAGAATCCACATTCGAGGTATTACAAAGGCAGGCCTCAGGATGTATCCATCCCCGTCCAATGCTATGAGACGCCGCCGGAGAATCCTGTCGTATTGTTCGATGATGCTCAAGGGGCCTATTTATTTAATTATGTCGAGGAAGAGCTGGTCGGAACAACCAAGACGATAGTTGTCAATGGCAAAGAGCTGGTAGGCGATTATAGAAAGACGTCCATGTCTTGGGTGCCCGCTCCGATTGTTGACTATTTCTGTGCAGGGAGTGACGAGGATCGCTATGAAGCGGTATTATTCAGCATTACTCAATTATATGATGAATTGGAATCTATTACGTTTACACCTAACTATAATTGTGTCATCGATATTCCGATCGGAGTGGAAGAGGCGCGGGAAATCTGCAAGGCGTTTATACGGGAGAACACAGATATTGATCTTGATGCGTACAATACAGATGCGCCGCCGCTCCGCGAACCTGAGCTTTATCCCGATGGTATGTATCGGGAGACCTATTACTTCTGGTTTTGAAAAAATGGTGAATGGAATTATGGAGTCGGCATTGTCCTTTGAGATAGAGGCAGACGGATATTTCAGAAGATTCGTATGGTGGCATAGCCGTTTTGACGAAATGATCGAAATTCCGGATTGGCCGGATGAATACTATCAGAATGCCGCGCAGGAAAAATTGGAGGAAGTGTATGAGGCGTATTATAGCGAGGGAAAACTGAAAAGAACTGTTAGGCTCTTTTGAGCCCACAGGGCCGGTGACAGCGGTTACGGATCTTGAGATTCGGCTGAAAGAACTTTGACATATCTGCACGAGCATCATTCGCCTGCCGTGACGATGTACTGTCCCCATACGGTTGTTTTTGAAAATGGAGAAGAACTGAAGCGTGAGCTAACGCTTTATATGTTGATTGGCGAGTCCGGTTCTCAAACGGAATAATGCTCTGAAGAAACCAGTAATCCGAAACCCGCTTTAACACCTGCGCCCAATGATAATTTCCTTAAATGAGTATCTTGCGGCCTCTGAGCAGCCGGCCTTCACGGTTACATATGCGTATACGCTTACCTATGTTACAAATGACGATTTAAAAGAAATGATGACCGGCGCACATATTGTGATGGGATATGCTTCACAGGCGTATCTCTGTCCCAGTGTCGCGGAAATGTTTGCCGAGAAGTTATCTGGGGATTCTTATATTATAAATTCCTTTTTTTGCTGCCGGGGATCAAGCCGAATCACAATATGCTGATGACAATCATATTCAAAAAGTATTGTATATGACGGGAACAAGATACGAAAAAATCACATCCCCACCTAATGATTATGGAACGCATCAAACTAATACAGTAGCAATCTTAACGAATGGGATACATGATTCAACTATCTGGAATTAATGAAAGGCGGTTTTTACGATGAGAAAAATTTATTCATCTCTACCATTATTTCTTGTTTTTTTTGTTATTTCCCTTTATGGTTGTTCAGCGGTTCATCAATACAAACGTATTAATTTGAAAGCTTGAAATGCTTGGGGGCGAGAGTGAAATAAGTGAAATGATACAAAGCACTACCGACATGGAAAATTATTCAATAAATTCTTACTCTGACAAAATGCCGGTGTATCAAAATAACGCCACGAGAAATATCGTCAGACGAATTTCAAGAATTTGCGGACAGTCTTTGGTTTTACGGCAGAAATGACAATGAAGAATAAAAAATTTGCCAAGATTTCAGCAAGGGGCAAAGCGGTGTAAGCGAAAAAAAAACTCTCAGCATGCCCAATAATAACAGTATATCCTACTTGATCGGATACGGAGACGAAGAACCGCTTGGTTTTACGGATGAAGAGTTGAAATCGAAAGCACAAACAATATTCAATTCTTTACCGTTAATTGAAGGCGAATATGAATATTTAGGTATATCGTCAACACAAACTCTTTTACTTGAAAATGAGGAATTTGTTGTTCAAAAACGTGTGTGTCTTTCCGACGCCTTATTGATGGAATTCGTGTGATTGGAAACGATATTTGTGATCTATATTTTAATTCAACGGGATTATCTGGCATTCAGTTGACTTTTTACGACTACGAGAAAACAGGCGAGCTGGATATGCTCACACTGGACGACGCGGTAGCGAAGGTCAAGGAGCCGGATGCATTTATTCTGGAATCGGAAACGAATCAGAATTTTTCCGGCGCGGCGGATAAACTGACCATCGAGCGGACAAAGCTGCTGTTCGTCAACCAGTATTCCGATGGCTGCGAAATCCTCCAGCCGGTATATAACTTGATGGGCACGGCAGAGAACGCAGGCGGCAGCATCGAGTTTTCCGCCCGCATCATTGCCATTCCCGAAAAGTATACCCACGAATAAACTGCAAAGCCTTAACTGTAAAGCCCGAGACGGCCGGCAAAAACGGCCGTCTCGGACAAGCCGCGTATACATACGGCATAGAACAGCAAGCCCTCGGCGGCGGTGCGGCTTCACCAAATGCAAATCAAAAATATAGTGGTGAATTTTTTATAAAGGCGATCATCAATAATCAGGTGCAATCTATGTCTGATTCGACATTAGCCAATTATAATATGTATTGGACAAGGCAGTAAACAGGAGACTTTCAGGGCAACAGGCCCCTCACGAAGGAGGGACCATATTATGTTTATTACTTCCGGCCTTTTTCCGGACATCCTCTACGTATATATCAGCATATTGGCGAGCGTGATTACGGGCGTGTTTTTGTTCGCATCCCTTATGAAAACCGGCCGCCTCCGCAAAGCCGTATATGTATCGTGCGGTAGTATTTTTGCTGATTTTTATACTTCCGTCGCTGTGTACAGCGGCTTCATCCGATCCGGTGTATGCATTGCTGGCCGGGATGCTCGTTGTATCGTTTCTTTGGGGCGTGTTCCGATACGAACGCCTTTGGCGTCAGAACCGCGCGCTTCTGCTTTGTATTTTAGCACTGATGCTGACGTTTGTGCAGATTGTGGTCGTGGATACCGGTGTTCCTGCCGGATATTTCTTTCGTTTGTTTTCCATTACGAATTAGAGATTCCGGGTGGATCAACGATCTCGCTGTTCTACCTTTTCGCTGTCGCTGGGCATTCCGCTCCTGTTCGCGTCCTATCTGCCGCGGCGGAACATTCTCCGGTGGATGGACAGGGCGGCGGTCGTTGTGTCGGCAGCGGCGTTTGCCGCAGTTGTCTGCACGGACTTGTGCTGAGACTTTCAGAACCGGCTTGCAGGCGGTCTGCTCGTTGTGCTGGACCTCACCGTCTGTTTACTGACGGCGACCGCCTATGTGCTGCTCCTGATGGCCGGAAAGAAGCCGCCCGCAATCTCCCGAGCCGCCGGCGGACACGGAGATAGAGCAATCCTCTTCTGATTAAAACAGGAGACATTTCATTGTCTGAACTGTCAAAAATACCGGCAAGCAGAGATGCTTTGCCGGTATTTTTTGCACAAATTCGAAACTTCTATTGAAAAAGATTGTGTAATCCGTTATAATATTTGCAATAGATGAATATCCCACGGCCTCCGAACAGCCTTTGTTCACGGTAAATTACGGTTATTCACTGCCCGTGGAACTTGTTGAAGGAACGGTGTATTCCTTCAAAAACGCAGGAAGCAATTTGTATCTGGACGTATCAACGGAACGGATGCGGATAACAACAACGTCATCCAGTGGGGCGGCAACAGCACCGTCTCGCAGGACTTCAAGCTGGAAAGTCCTCCACAGGCAACGGGTACATATGATTCACACAATGAACTGTCGGGTCACAGCGACGAGGAGGAAAAAACAATCCGCAACTGATAAATTGCTTGATTTTATCAATGTTATCATACATAATCAAGCAGATTCGCTTACTGCAACAACACTTGCAAACAAGACAGCCTTTAAATATTACCGTAAGAAAGGAGGGCATACAGAAAATTTCTTTCTGTAACAACAGACTATGTTTTTATCAGCTTCACCACCATTATCACCGTTATCCTGTTATGGCTGCAACCGCTGTATTTTCCTTGTCTTGGCGCTGGTACAGTGTCATCAACAACTGCTGCATTCGGCTCGTTGGATTCAATGGGGCGCAAGAATAGAATAGGCGTTCTCCATATAGGCTCTTATCTGTGTATATGGCTGCTGTTAGAAAGAAATAATTCCATCTGTCACTCCTGCTTCTCTATGTTCCCTCTCTCCTTTATATGCTGCTTATGTACATATATCAGCAAAAAAGCAGAGCCGCTACGACATCGGCGGGCGTTCTGATCAGAACTGTCGCCGTTATGGGAATCGATCTTTTGGGAATCGGTTCTTATCATTCGTCCCAAACGAGTGATTCAGATGCAGCGTGGCCCATTTTAGAATTTTCGCGTTTATGAATTTTCTGACCGCATATGCCTTGGCGCGTCCTTCGTTTTCAAGAAAAAAGGATAAAAAGCGAAATACGATGATGTGAACTCCTGCGCGTTCAATACGGCGAATGTGTTCTTTCACCTGAGCCAGTCGCAGATTCAAGACCTGTACAGCCGCAAAGCCAACGGCACAAACTACGGCTACCAGACCCGCTATACGAGCGAAAAGCACGACGAATCCCGACTACAATATGCTGCGGTCAATGGAGTACCCGACAACCTCTGAGCAGCCTTTGTTCACGGTGAATTACGGCTATACGCTTCCGTCCGTCTCTGCGGTCGGAACAGTATATTCATTCCTGAATGCGGGCAGCAAGAAATATCTGGACGGCGGAACGGAACGGACGCTACAACGAACGTCGCGCAGTAAAAGGAAACAGCACCGTTTCACAGGACTTCAAAGCTGGAGCAGTCGTCTACGGGCAACGGGTATATTCTGCGGTCTCAGGTGGGCGGCAAGACGCGCGTGCTGGACATCTACAAGACCAACGGACGCGTGGAAAACGGCAACAACGTGCAGATTTACCGCAACACCGATCCCCCCTCGCGCAGGAATGGCTGATTATCCCCGTTTCACAGTTCACTACAAAAAAGGTTTGCTGAAGTCGGTCGATGCCTGAGGATAACCGAAAGGAGTAAGTTTCATGGCAAAAGCAAAGGAAAATCACGCTTGTTGTTTTCCTCGTGCTGGCCGCAGCCGCTCTGACGTTGTTCGTCTGGTGGCATATACAGGGCAGAACGGCTATGGATGACGCCGCAGCACAGGTTAGACAAAGAGAAGGCATGTTTTTTGTTGATGAAGGATATTCGAAAAGAATTTGTCAAGTACAAAGCTATATGACGATCTGTTCGGCGAAAACAGGGATAATAAAACGTTGTCCTTTCTGTCTCCAGTCACAATTGACGAGAAAGCAGCCCTTCAAATGGCTATGGATTTCTTTGAACGCTATAATCTCAGCGAGGGGTATCCAATCAGGCAAGCATATGTCTTTGTGTCGCCGGATGACGAGGTAAAAATACTATGAAGTCATTATAGATATAGATAAACCTCTTCCGCAGCACTGATTATTAACAATGCTGTACGTCGAAAAAAATACATATAGTTTGTATGTAAATGACAGCGGGGTATTTTATGTTAGATTTCAATAAAATTTATAGATTTGGACGATGGTGAGCCGGATGTCGTTTGCCGTTTCAATTGTAAATTACAGCGGTGAATTCTGCTCCCGCATCATCGCCATTCCCGAAAAGTATACCCACGAATAAACGGCAGAGCCTTAACCGTAAAGCCCGAGACGGCCGGCAAAACGGCCGTCTCGGACAAGCTGTGTATACATACGGCATAGAACAGCAAGACCTCGGCGGCGGTGCGGCTTCACCAAATGCAAATCGAAATAAGGTGGTGAATTTTGTAAAGGCGATCATCAACAATCAAGTTCAATCGATGTCTGATTCGACTTTGGCGGCTTACAATATGTATCGAGCAGGGCAATGAACAAACGACAGCGAGAAACAACAGTTCACAGTTATCGCTTGCAAGGCAAACGAAATGAAAGGTTGATGTGAATGCTTTATTGATTTCCTACTTAATCTTTGCCATACTGGTATCGATTATAACATGCCTGTTTTTGTTTTTTGTCCTTATGGAAAAAAATGATTTCATATCCAAACGGGCGTATGTCATTTACGGGCTGCCGCTTTCCGTATGGATACTGTTTGCCGCGGCCATATATAAAGGGCGCAAGAACCGTCATATTATCTGTTTGCTGCTGTCGTTGGCGCTTTGTTTGTCTCCTCGCTTTTCATATACCAAATTCTCAAATACCGAAATAAGTCGTTATATGTGTTCCTTTTTTTCGCTGGTGCTTGCTGCCGCACAGCTTGCGGTAGCATTCCTTCCATACAGTATTTTTCTGTAACAGTGGTGGAAAAAGAGCGGGTGATTCTATAAACTGGTTTGGCGCCCCTTCCCGCATCTAACGGTGCTATATCTTTCATTGGCGATAGGCGTTCTGCTTCAATTGCTGCCTACCTGCCGCAACGGAACATTCACCGATGGATATGACAGGGCGGCGGTCGTTGTATCAGCAACGGCGTTTGCGGCGGTCGTCTTTGACTCGTGATGTGCTTTCAGTGCCGGTTTGCATATGGCAGTCCGCCCACCAATCTGAACAATATGATCTACCTGCTGACACTGGCTGCCTATGTCCTGCTCCTGCTGGCCGGAAAGAAGCCCGCCCGCAATCTCTCCGAGCCGCCGGCGAGCGCGAAGACGGAGCGGCCGTCCCCGAATGAAACGGGGGGGCGTATGATAGAGCATCCCAATTAGCCGGCGCTTTCTCCGAAGCGGTTATCGAGCATGCCGAGTGATTGAAACCGCGTTATAAAGACGAGGTGTCAAATTCATCTGATACGGCCCTTACAAATGATTATAATGTATCAAAATAGAAAACAGCCGGGGTAGGTGTTTGTAATGAATCTTTGGGGCCGGGGTTTGAATTTCAGATATTCTTACCGCCATATGCAATTCCTGAATATGGCGTGTGTTTTTATCGGAGCGCAGCGTATATCCAAAGTTGTGTACTTTTGCGGCGGTATCCTTTTTTCTGCCATTTTTCATATGGTATTTATATACGAATATATCCTATGCTTTATTACAAACCTTAAGCTGCTTTTTGGCAACAGCGCTTGGTATAGGGATATTGATTGCAGCACCTTCCGTAAAAACACACATATATATCGCTTGATCGTATCGGTGACAATAGGCGGTTTACCCTTTTTTGCGGCGGCCTTCTTTCAGAGACTTATTTTTTCCGATGGCATGACAGATTACAATGCTTCGGCTTTTACAGTTTTCGCTTTGCGCGCTGTTCGGCTTTATCGGCTTGTGCGTCATTCATCTTATGCAGCACAGGATTCCGTATCGTCAAAGAATGAAACGGTTGTCTCTTCTGCTCATCATTTTCGGGATGCTGTTTAGTGCGGCTTGGTCTTCTGCGCGAATCTTTGGAACGCAATATGCGGTTGCGTCGAGAAGCAGTGATATTTGGATGATTTTGCTTATGGGTATTATAAATATATCCGGCGGATTGCTGCTTTATTATAGTACGCAAGAGAAAGAAAAAGCTGGTATAGAAACGATTGGCTTCGCACAGTTGCGATATATAATAAATCCTTCATACGCTGCAAATTTGCAGAACCCTCTTGAAAACGAATGTATTATCTCCTATAATACTTATGCAACAGACGATTGCCCGACGGCCTGCGAGCAGCCTTTTGCTCCCGCTGCATCACGGCTATGCTGCCGGTCGGACTGACCGCGGGCAGGGCGTATCCCTTCAAAAACGCCGGAACGGAGGAATCACAATGCTGACGCGATCTGCCGCTGAGGATATTATATTCATCAGCATTATGCGCAGCCTGTTATAACGGCATCGTTTTGATCGTACAGTGCGTGGGCCTGCAGGCCAAAACCGTGCTTTCAAAGGCCGGAAGATGCTCGCTTTTTACATTGCTCCATATCGTCTTTTACGGAGGCGTTTGCTTTTGCTTTTCGGCTTTTTCCCCGACGGACGCATTGGGCAGCTTGATCGCCTTGCTGCTGGCCGTTTCGCTTTCCTGTATGGTGGGGCTGCTTTGGAAGCATTTCACGGCCGAAAACCGCCGCCTGCGCTCGGGAGCCGTTATGCTTCTGCTTCTTGATGTTGTGGCCGTATTCGGTTTTGCGCTTTATTTTGATTTCAAGGGACAGGAGGATGCGCTGAGCAATGGGACGATTTTGATTTTAACCCTGCTGAATTATATTTGCTTTTTACGCCATAACGGTACGGCGCTCGGAACAAAGCTGAATCGCCCTTTTAACGCTTCACACGCTTTTGCAAAACGCAGGCTCGAAGTACGACAAACCGATGCATTCTGATACAACGGCATCCGGCGCATCTCATCGCCGATCCAACATCAAAAGGGGGCATCCATATGGCTTTTTCCGCCTAACTGGTATGATTACAAAGTTTCCTATGCGCATCCGTTTGGCTCCACCGCGGCAGTCCTGCTGACGTGCGCGTTCCTGTACGCGTCCCTTGCGAAAAACGAACGCATCTCAAAAGGCCGGTATGTCCTGTGCGGCGGAATCGCATTGATCTTCCCGGTGCTTGCTGCTTTGTACTTCAGCAACGAAACGGCATATCTCTGTTTCGGAATATTGGTCATTCTATTCCTGTTGTCAATCTTGGAATATGGATATTGCAGCCGACGAAACGAGGAACAACCTTGTTCCCCTGCTGGCGCTGCTGCTGGCTCTTTGCACAGCTTGCGGCGGCATGGCTGCCGGCATTCCTGCCACATTCTTCAGCGGCATTTGGGTTTACAAATAGACCGATTTTTTCCGGAACGGGCTGTATTTTATCTGTCGACGGCACTGGGCATTCTGCTCCTGTTCGCGTCCTATCTGCCGCGGCGAAGCAAGCAATGGAAGGACGATGCAGCGGTTCTCCTGTCGGCGCTGGCGTTTGCCGCGGCCGTCTGCGGAATCCTGTTCAGCTTCCAAAGCTGGTATAGAGGCTTGCTGATTTGGGGCCTTGACCTTATCCTTCTGCCTGCTGACGCTGGCCGCCTATGTCCTGCTTCTGATGGCCGGAAAGAGGCCCGGCAGCGGCCAATCCGAGCCGTTGTCGGACACGGAGACAGAGCAATCCTCTTCTGATTAAGACAAACCTGCATTGTCAAAATACCGGCAAGCAGAAATGCTTGCCGGTGTTCTTTTTTCGCAAATTTACAAAAAACCATCTTTGAAAAAGAACGTATCCTCCCCTATAATACTTTACAGCAGACGAACGTCCGACGGTCTGCGAGTTGATTTTACAGCCATCTGCGGCGATACGCTGCCCGCAGTTCTGCCAACGGAAAAGGACGCTGTATTTGAAGAAGCGTTCAGCATACAAACGTTTGCCCGCAGTCATTTTGTGCCAACCGTCAAAATATGCGGGAATTTTGACCGTAAAGAATAATGTTTCATATCTTTCCGCATCGAATGAAGGGAGTATCCAATGAATACAAGATACAAAAGCAAAACGGCCGAATGGGTCCGCCGGGCCGTGCTGGCCGTTCTGCTCGCGGTTCTGCTGTTCGCGCTGGGCAGGTGCATATACCGGAACCGAACGGTCGCGGAAATGAACGAGTATGTGACCGCGTTCGCGTATAAAGGCGAAACCTATACATACATTGCGTCGCCTGCGGCTATGTGCAGGGAACGCAGATCGGAAAACGCAGAACGGGTATCGGCTGTTTCGCGTAGAGGGCGACGACGGCGAGCGGTTTTTGATTGCCCGACATCCCGGCCCGGGGCCGACCCGATATGCTTTTGCAAAGCAGGGCACGGAAATCCCCGACGGCGGCACGGTCAGTTCGATTGTGATCGGCCGAACAGCCACGGCAGACGAACGGATTATGTGCCGTACAGACCCTTGTAGAAGCCGCGCCGGCCGAAGCGGTTGCCCGTGACGAAGCGGGCACAGACCGTATGAAGCTGTATTTTTGCTTTGAGGGCTGCCCCGTTTCCAACCGTTTTGCGGGTACGTTTTGGTACGTCGACCAGCAGGCGTGGTATTACGAAAGCAGCCCGAAGTCGGGCGCGCTTACGCCCGTCACGGACGAAAGCCTCTTTGTCTTTTTCTGGAAGAACAGCGAATTTCTTGGCCTTGGTCATGGTTTGCATAAACGCGGCGGGCGGAGAAGCACCGGCCGACCGCGAAGCCGTGCCGGCAGCGGGCGCGGCGTAACCGATGTATCCGAGCATCCGGCGTATCCGGCATATCCGGCATATCCGGCGCATTCGATGTATCGATATATCCTTGCAAAAATAATGGCAGCGGGCCGTATCCGGGCGCGGCGGTACGGGCTGCGGAAACGGTACGAACAACGGCGACAGGAGGCTCTCGACATGCAAAAATGAACTTTCGATTGAAAAGGAACGCTTGAAAACGCTTCGGAAACCTTGCGATTCATCCAAAATGTGCGAACGCAAATCGGCCTGAGAGCATTGACTGCGGATTTTGTTGTTGGCAAATGGCAGGGTTGGTTCAATGTATGGCTGGATTTGAAAAACGATCCAAGTGAAACGGCCCAAAAGCTGTTGAATACGGTTCTGCACAACGGAGCAGGCCATCCTTTGAACGATCCCCAACTGTTCGGAAAGAAAATATCCGAGCTTGCCGAACGAATCGGGGACATACTGATGGATGCCCACGGCTATACACGCGCAGAAATTTTATCCAGATATGCACATTCGGATGCCCCGCCAATCTGTGTATATATACGACTTCACAGAATCCGTGTTGGGATATATTTACGGCCACTCGTCGGAGGCGCTGCGGGAGGCGATTGTCGGGAAGTACTGCATACCGAACCCGAACGACGTATTTCGTATACTACGAGCCGGCATTGACCGTCTTTCTGGACGACAGGGCGCAGTACGAGGCGCTGCTGGCGCGGGAAGGATGAGGTCGTATATGATGTTTATACCTTAATGCGGGGAAAATTCCCTCTGACAAACTGGAAAAAACCTTCGGTTATCCGATTCTGACCGAGGAAAGCACCGTAGTCAAAATCATCCTGAAGTCGGACATGGACCCCGTCCTGCTCAACGGCATCGTCGGCACGAGATAGCGAAGAAAAGGAGAAACCGCCATGCATACTGTTCCGTCATTGTCCCTATTGCGGGGAAAAATTGGATTTTTCCTCCGGCACATCTGCCCGCACTGCCGGCAGCGCTACGGGATTTTATACAGCCATTGGCCGGCGGTGCTGCTTCTGTTAGGCGGCTGCATCCTCATAGACTGGCTCGGTCTGGTTTACACGAGGTGGATTTGGCTGGGGATGCTTCCCTACGCCGCATTCTGGCTGTTTATCGTTTGCCCGTTCCTTTGCCCCAAATTCTCCAAATCGTCCCTTCAGGCGCCGATTCCCGAGGGACTCGGAACGCCGGGCGCGCAGGCGCTGCGCTTTGTTCCTCATACCGCGCCGAAGCGAATACCGTGAAGCGGCTGCGGCGCGGCGATGTGCTTCTGCCGACGGGAGAACTGCGCTATACGGTTCCGCCGGTTCTGGTCGCACGGGTTGAACGAAGGTGCAAAGCCGTCTATTTCGCCTATCTGGACCATTCGGACAGAGCGGAAACGGACGTTATGCTTCGAGAACGAATACGGAACATATCGGCTGACAAAAATACAGCGCTTCCTCCCGCAAGCCCAAGCCGTTTCCCAAAGAGATACAAAAAATGAACCTGTTTTTTCGAGATATACCCGCTGCCCCCGGTGCGGCAAAAAAGACGGCTGCCGGGCTCAAAAAAACCGAGCTGCGGCTTGGCATATGGGAATATCGCTGCGGGGAACTGCAAAAACGTCTGCTGAATAGACAGGGCGCATTCTTATCGTTTAATAACGCTTCTGCTTGCCGCAGTCTTTTTGTGCGCAATCTTTGCGGCTTATCTTCATCAAGCTTACCTGCTGCTCAGTATCCCTATCCTTTTGCTTCCATCCCTTTTTTGGCACACAGATATCGTCCGCGATACAAAAAGATTCCTTTCTCCGATACATCGGGCGTCGACCCAAGCTGCTATACCGAGCGTTTGCCGGAGGAAAGCGTGGCGGGACAGATTGAAAACGGCGTTTTCGTCCCACAAAGGAGAGATCTTGACGTCGGTCGCCGATTTTGATTCTTTTCCCTGTTTTGAGGCCGCTTCCCCGGTCATTATGGTAAAAGCTGCGATGTCCGGCCAAATTGCGTTTTCATTTCTATATGAACATCCGGATAATACTGCGGTTTTGCGGGAATATATAACGCTTTACCGCGATTATGAACGGATCGTCGTACATACAGATACGCCCTTCATAGGCAGCGGAAAAGCGCTTCGGCAATAGACGCGCTTAAAAAATGGAAGCGGCGCTGAAATACAAATACAGAAACACGCTCTTGTATTCGGAGCGTGTTTTTGTTATCCTATACACAGTGAAAGCGCTTTCGCATCGAACGAAAGGAGCCGGCTATATGAAAATCAGCGAAAACATCAGAAACGCGCGCCGCAGGCAGGTGACTTGACGCAGGAGCAGCTTGCGGAATACCTGAACCTTCCGTCTCGGCGGTCTCCCAATGGGAGAACGGCAAACAATGCCGGACATCGCGCTGCTGCCCGCGCTCACGCAGATGCTCGGCGTCTCGGCGGACGAGCTTTTTGGGCATCGACGCCGAGCATACCAAGCAGGCCGTCGACGCCTACGAATCGGAGTCGGCGCAGCTGTGGCGGCAGGGAGACGTCGCCGGCGTGCTGCGTCTCTGGCGCGAGCCGCGCAGCGCTACCCGAAGGATTACAACTGTCTGCGCAATCTGGCGGACGCACTGCTGCATACGCTGTATTGCGGCGCGTTCGCCGCTTCGCATGCGGACAATGCCGAGGAATGCGCCGCGCTGTGCGAGCGCATCCTGCGCGACTGCACCGACCCTGAAATCCGCAGTTCGGTCTTACAGACAGCGGTATATCTCTACACAAACCCGAATGCGCCGGTCGCAGACGAGCAGAAGGCCGCCGCCTATGCCTCTATGCAGCCGTCGCTCTACCATTCGCGGGAACTGCTGACGGCGGACGCTTACTTCACGGAGGAAGGTCGGGAAAGAGCGCTTGTGACCCGGCACCAGCTCACGCTGACCTTAACCGACCTGCTCTGCCGCAACCTGCTGTACCTCCGGCGGGAGGACGTCTCGACCGAGATGATATTCTTGCGCGGGAGACGGCGCTGGAAATCTGGAACGCCGTGATCTGCGACGGGAATTTCCTGTTCTACCACTCCCGCATTGCGGAAATCTACCAGCACCTCTCCGGTGATTACGCCGCGCTCGGCAGGCGGGAGGATACCCTGCGCTGCATTCGCTCGGCCTTCGAGCACGCCGACGCGTTCGACCTTCTCCCCGAGGCCGGAGACGAGCGGCCGTATACCGCGCCGTGGGTCGCGGCGGCGGTGTTTGACTCTGCCGGCACGAGCCGAAATTACACCGAAACCTACCGCGAGCTGGTTCGTCGGTCGCTGGAGCGCCCCCTGCTTCGATTTCCTGCGCGGCGATCCGGCGTTCGACGCGCTGGCGGAATAGCGCGGGCAAAATGGCCGAAAACCGCTTAAAAATCTTGTGCTTGTCGCGGATATTATAGCTCAAAGGCGCAAATCACAGGGGCGCATATGTCCCTTTCGCCACGCCCGATGAAAAGGGAAGCGACATCTCGGATTATCTCTTTTTATGTAAAATAACTGAAAAAAGCCGTGTGCCGCGCCGAAGAAGCTGCGCTGCACACGGCTTTTATGCATATCCCGCAGCCGTGCGGCGCGCTGCGCCGTATTTAAGGCCGCCCGCGGACGGCTTCGCCGTCCGCGGGCGGCAACCCCAACAAAACCGAAGCATACAGCCAAAAAATAGATCGTCGTAAACCGGAAAGCGGCGCTTCACGCGCCGCACTCGGCCGCGTGCAGGAAGAAGGCGTACACCGGCCTGAGCGCGGCGAAATCCGCCGCCACCTTCTGCGGCAGCGCGGGATCGTACAAAAAGCCTCAAGGCGCTCGCCGGCCGGCCGACGGAGATCGTCCGGCGGTCGAGCCAGAGCCGCAGCGCTTCGGGCTGCCCGGGATGCCGCGTCCGCTTATACACCTCGCCGCTGAACGCAAACCCCTGCCCGACGGCCTCCTGCGCGGCGGCGAACGACGCGTCGTTTTCCAGAATCAGCCCGCGCAGCGCCGCCATCGTCCCGCTTGACGCGTTGTAAAAGCCGCAGCCCCACGACACCTCGGCCGGCGTGAAGTAAAAATAAAACTCGGGCAATTCGGAAAGCGCTTCTTGTCGCGCTTGAAGGAAAGCCACATATCCTCCCGGTACAGCAGCCCGTCGCGGACATAGCGGAGATCGCGGTAGACGCGAGCGGACAGAAGCCGGTCGGGTGACAATCCACTCGTCGGCGGCGGACACAACGGGCGCGACAAACGCGGACAGCGCGTCCAGCGGCTCGAGCACCAGCCGCTCATAATCAGCCTTGTGCGAAGCGAACCATCGGCGGTCGTTGCGGAAGCGGTTCTCCTGCAAAAACAGAACCGTATCGGTGTAAACATCCCATTGCCTCCTTTTAAGAAAACAGATTGCGAACCCTCTCGGCAACGCCCGGCAGGCTGTTGACGATGTAATCCGGCTCGTTGTCGAAAATCATCGCCAGCCCCGCCAGCAGCGACACGACGGGCGCGCCCGCCGCCAGCGTGTAAGACAGCGCGAGCGAGCCGCCGTTTTGCGCCGCTCGCCGACGAAGCGGCAGAGCAGCACGATACCGAACAGCAGCAGCGGGAATAAAACGTCCGCCGCATAGCGGATATGTACGCCCGCGAAGCAGATTTCAAAAAATGCCATCAGCAGGCAGAGCGCCGGAACGATGCGCACCGTATATTTCGACCCGGTCGGTCCAGCCGGAACGGAAGGCCAGTAGCACGCCGGCGGCCGCGGGGAACGCGGCGGCGGAGATATGAACCGCGTTGTAGATGTACCCGCCGTAGGAGCGCAGGTCGTCATACACGCGGGATGGATGGGGAACAGGCAGTCGATTTCCGGCGGCTGGAGAAAATAGTGCCAGAGCGCGGGGAACAGCTTCCCCGAGCGAGAAGCCGTACTGCGACGTGTCGGTCACCGTAATCTGGTAAGTGCTGCCGAAATCGAATACCGAGCCGAAGCGCGCATAGTTATAAACCATCAGCAGCCCGCCGCAGACGACCAGCGGCGAAGCGAAGGCGGCGACGTCGCACAGCGTGCTGCGCAGGCCGTTCGGCCGCTTCACGAGGACGCCGACGAGCAGCGGCAGCACGATGAGGAAATAGAGCGCCAGATTCGACGCGAGGCGACCGTCGCGGCCAGGAAGAAGCCCGCCAGCGCAAACAGCGTCTTGCGCCGCCAACCGTCCTTCAGCGCTTCGGCGCGCAGCGTGAAATACAGGAACGCACAGCAGCAGACCAGCCCCGAAAGCACCGCCGCATAGTAAAAACGACGCGCAGGTCGTCAGCATTTACAGCAGCGACGCAGCCGGCAGCGTCACTACGCCGAGCAGCACGAGCAGGAAGGGCGCGTTCGGCGCAAACCGGCGCAGCAGCTCCAGAAACAGCAGCGTCATGAACGCGATCCCGGCCACCGAAAGAATGCCCATCAGCGTCGCGTCGGTGGGCAGCGCGCCGGTGAGAAAATAAAAGGGATAATAAACCAGCAGCACGGGCGCGACGCCGAAGTACACATAGAACTTGCCCTCGTACAGCGCGCGGTCCCAGCTCGGCTGATAGGTGCCGATGCCCAGCGCCTCGCGCGCTGCGAGCGGTCGTAGAGGATTTTCCAGCGAGCCGATCAGCTCGGCCTGCGCGTCCATATCGATGTGAAGCTGTCCCTTCTGAAACGCGTCGAAGAGCTGCACATAGCAGCCGTAGCTCTCCACCGGCTTTTCGAGCGGATACGGCTCGGTCATCTTCTCCTGCGCCGCCGCGCAGTAAATCGAGGGGGCAGCAGCACCGTGATGAAAAAAGCAGCGCCCGACAGTTGGGCGAAACGGCACGGTACGGGATTTTCCACAGCCGCAGCCGGAAAACGAGAATCAGCAGCGTCGCAACGGCAAACCAGCAGCAGCCAGCGTCCGAGGTTGAAGGAAAAGCCGGTTCGCTCTGCGTTCACCGTCACGCCGGAAACGGTCAGCCCGCGGCAGCTTTCCTCAAACGTCAGGCGGACGCTGCGCACACGTCTGTGCCGTCGAGCGGCACGGTGACGGTCCCGTCCTGCGAGAAGAACTCGTAAAGATTGTACTGGATGAAATTCTCCCGATGCGCGCCGGTTTTCAGCGAAACGCGCACGCGGCAGATGCGGTCCTCCGTCGCCGAAATCGAAAACGTGACGTTGCCGACGTCCGCCGGCGTGACGTCGAACGCCGCGCTGCCCGCCGGACAGCGCGAAGCCGTCGCCCTCCGCCTTCGCGCCCGACAGGATTAAGCGCGTCGGCAGTAATCCGTTCGGGGCTCGCCGGACGGCCGTCCGTGAAGGTTGTCCAGCACCGCCTCGGCGGCAAACAGCAGGACCGCCGCCAAAAGCAGCAGGCCGAGCGTGACGCGAGACGGCGCTTGTCGGTATTGGCTCCGAAACGCCGCATCATTTTTCCGTTCTACCCCTTTTACACGTTGTCGGTTTCCATTATAATACAAAGCGCGCCGCTTGTCAACGCCGTTCGCCCCGGCACGAGCCGGACGGCGGCAAAGGCAGGCAGAAACGCTCTTCCGCAGGAGGCGTCCAACAAATCATAGAAGAACAAAAATCAAAAAGCAAACGAAAAGAAAAAGGCCCTATTGGAAAGCAGAAAAGGCATAGAAAACGAGGCGCAATCCGCCGGAAGCACAGTGCCGTATCGGTGAGTGGCAGAACAAATATTGCGCCAATGACCGCCGGCGGGATTGCAAAATCGGGCGCGGTGTGTTATAATAAATATATTATATGTATAGCGCCCGGCCGAAGCCTGCGGGCCGCCCGGCGTTTATACGCC
>VOFK01001120.1_pt1 | contig 38056 bp, 77 predicted proteins | sample 5384121 | NCBI WGS metagenome assembly VOFK01 (sample SAMN12384730, study PRJNA508395) | human gut metagenome | isolation source: healthy gut J | host: Homo sapiens | reverse complement strand
TCAATAAACTGACAAAAATATTGGGGATTGTTTGATGGTGAAAAACTGAAGAAAATAAATCTGGTAAAAAAATGAAGTATTTTTTAAAAGGTTTGTGATTGTACTTGTAATTCTTGTTATGATTTATATGATTTATCATGTTTGCCGTTTATTAATCTGAAAACGCATAAAGGAAGATGCAAATGAAGAAAACAACTTTCAGTGCAGAAGAGACTATTGAATTTGCCGTACAAATAGGAAAAATGTTAAAAAAAGGCGATGTTATTGCATATACCGGAGGACTTGGCGCAGGCAAAACTACATTTACCAGAGGTCTGGCAATTGGTATGGGACTGGAGGATAATGTAGTTTCTCCTACTTTTTCATTGGTAAATGAATACAGGGGAGAAAAATGTTCTCTATATCATTTTGATATGTATCGTATTATGAGTGCAGACGATTTGAAACTACCGGTTTTTATGACTATCCTATAGAGGAAAGTATATTTGCAATTGAATGGTCAGAAAAATATATCCGATGAACTGCCTGAAAATACAATATTTATTGACATTGAACGTGTTTGATGAAAATATAAGAAATATAAATATAAAAGGAGATGAACGCTTTGCTGATGCTGGGAATTGATACGTCAGGAAAAACTGCGTCCGCAGCGCTGTATGAAGACGGCATAATGCTTGGGCAGACTTCTGTCTATACTTCAAAAAACTCATTCTCAGGTTATTCTGCCGATGGTAAAAAAAATTATGAGTGACTGCGGCAGGGAACTGTCACAGCTTACAGACATATCCGTATCTTCCGGTCCGGGTTCTTATACCGGAATCAGAATAGGCATAGCGGCTGTTAAGGCAATGTCTTTTGCACTGGATATTCCGTGTTATGCGGTGTCGTCTCTTGAAGGACTGGCATATAACTGCGGTTTCATAGGATATATCTGTCCAGTTATGAAGGCAAGAAAAGACCTTGTTTATACAGCTTTGTTCAGAACCGATAAGGATAAGCTTGTCAGATGTACAGATGAAAAAAAATTATTTCAATGTCTGAATTGGACGGTATTCTTAGTCGAAATCAATGAATCAGTAATGATAACAGGAGACGGCGCGGAAGTTTTCTGCGATGAGTTTAAAAAAATGCAAAGTATGTTTTGTCTCCTGTTCACCTGAGACTGCAAAACGGCAGTGGTATTTGTATTGCGGCCCTGAATCATACTCCTCAGACTGCTGATGAAATTGAAGCAAGCTATTTTGCGCCTTGTAAAGGCTGAAAAAGATTTAATTAAGTCCGGGCACTGTTGATTTTAACGTTATTCTGTGATATAATTTTACTATGTTTTATAAAATGCCGCTGTAAAAGGCGGCGGATTGGAGAATGAAATGATAGCTGTTGGCTGTGATCATGCAGGTTATGAACTGAAACGAGAAGTAATAAGTCATCTGACTGAAAAGGGTTATGAAATTATGGATCTGGGCTGTAACGGAGAATCATGTGATTATCCGTTAATTGCAAATGAAGTTGCTGATAATATTTTAAATAAAAAGTGTGATAAGGGAATTCTTATATGCGGGAACCGGAATTGGTATGTCCATAGTCGCAAATAAAATACATGGCATACGTGCAAAGATTATGCTCAGATTATTTTTCAGCTAAATATACAAGACTTCATAATGACGCAAATGTTATGTGTATAGGTGCAAGAACAATCGGCGTAGGACTTGCTCTTGAACTTGCCGATGTCTTTTTGGAAACGGAATTCGAGGGCGGACGCCATCAAAGAAGATTAGATTTAATTCATGAAATTGAAAATAATAATTAAAAAAGGAGTGACTTTTTATGGCAGGACTGCATTTAATAGAACATCCGTTGATTCAGCATAAAATTTCATTATTGAGGGATAAAAATACAGGCGTTAAAGAATTCAGAGAACTGACCTCAGAAACAGCTATGCTTATCTGTTATGAAGCAACAAGAGATCTTCCGCTTAAAGAAGTGGATATAGCAACCCCTGTAGCAGTGGCTAAAACTAAAATTATTTCCGGCAGAAAGCTTGCGTTTGTACCTATTCCCTCAGAGCGGGTCTTGGTATGCTTGTCGGCGTTACAAATCTTGTTCCGGCTGCAAAAAGTAGGTCATATAGTTATTTTCAGAAATGACGAACATAATGCTGTTCAGTATTATTGCAAGCTTCCTGACGATATTTCCGAAAGAGATGTAATTATAGTTGATCCTATGCTTGCAACAGGCAATACCGCAGTGTATGCTATTGACGAATTAAAAAAAAGCCGGAGTAAAAACATCAAATTTATGTGTATTATAGCTTCTCCGGAAGGTATTGAGCGTCTTACTGCCGCTCATCCGGACGTAGACATGTATTGCGGTGTTAAGGATCAGGGACTTAATGAAAATAAGTATATTGTTCCCGGTATGGGTGATGCAGGAGACAGAATTTTCGGTACTAAATAGAAGTTAATTCGGGGGTTGTATAAATGAATGATGACAGCATAAAAGTAATTATTTTTATGATAGCTTTTACGGCTTTGCTTGTTATTGTTTTAGGCGGTATTCCTTGCATACATTATGTTTTTCTGTAAAGCGCAAAAAAACATAGGAGAATACTTGAAAATTCATTTACAGCTACCGGAACTATAACTCGTCTTGAAAATATATCTGATCCGGAAAATATTGCTTATAGAGTGTATTATTCTTACTATGATCAAAAGCGGTACTCTGCAAGAAAAGCGGTTTAGGACAAATAAAGTTAAAAATTTATCAAAAGGCGATTCTTTTTGACAGTTTACTATAATTCAGATTCTTCGGTAACAGATTATGAAATAGAGGAAAATAGATCTGCTTTTAAAAAAACTTCCTATTTCATTGGCAGTAATTATTGGATTATGTTATACTGTTTATTTAATAGGGTATATTTATGTTGTTTATAAACAAAAATAAAAAAAGCGGAGTATTTAAAACTCCGCTTTTTTATATGTAATTTTATTCCGCAAGCTTTGCACCAAGCGATTTGCACAATTCCAGATCATCATCAGAAGGCGTTTCATTTACAATTAATTCCCTTCGCCGTTTACAATAACCGCACACCGTCTGCCTTTACACGTTCCTCCCAGTCACGCATCCACTGTCCGTTGCCCCAGCCATATGAGCCAAACAGGGCAATTGTCTTTCCGTTTAGTGAACCTTCAACATCGGAGAAAAAAACGGCTCAAAATCTGATTCTTCCAGAACTTCATCACCCATGGCGGGGCGACCGAATGCGATTCTGTCATATGCCGCTATGTCGCCGTTGAATTCCGAAATAGTAAATAACTCCGCACCAGCGCCTTCTGCGATTGCAGATGCCATCTGTTCTGTGTTACCTGTACCGCTCCAATAAATAACTGCTGTTTTTCATATAAATATCCTCCTCAAGAAATTTTCAGAGCCTGATAAAGATTATAACCCTGATTCAATTTATTGCACAGAAACATTCTGCACTTATCGTAATTTTCAAAAGTACGTTTTTGCTTTTTTCAGCATTGCCGTATACTTTCCAATAGCCGCAGAGCTTTGTAATTTTCCCCCTTGTTTTCCATAAAACCAATGACATCTTCTGTAGGATAGCCAAGAAATATGCCGATTTCGTGGGGAAATTGTGATTCATGCCGGATTCTTTCCGCCAGTCTGTTTAATTTGGATTCCAACGATAGCGTTTCAGGATAACCGTATTTCTGCAAAATTGCTTTCTGTTCCTCGCCTGATAGCTGGCGCTCCAGTAAAGTCTCATTATAGAGTAAAACCAACGTACGGTTTTGACAGGTGCACAAGATTTTCAGTTGTAGCCCTTTTTGATGCTGTCTTGCGGTTAAATCGTTCCAGATGTATCGGTAAATCATAATCTGTTTTGTTTAGGGGAAATTAAATTAGCACATTTTATGCCAAGCAGTGACGGCGCGGTGAAGAAAGCCAGCTTCTTTTCAAATTGCATAGATTCTGATAAAGACAATTAAACACCTCTTTTCTGAGTTAGCTATTGCAAACTTGTTGCTGGAAAACAATCCTCAAAATTGGATTTTTTCACAATATACCTATGTAAGTTATTGCTAACTAACATTTATAGTATATCATGAAAAATCCTCTATGTCAAGCAGTTTTTAAAAAAGCTTTGATAAATCAGAGTAGTCATGTTCTGTATTTCATCAGATATTCCGCATTTGTATGCAGCTCGTACAAACTGTGTATGAAATTGTTTTGTTCATGCATTTGCAATTGAATATCCACAGGCAGGGACAATAGATACATTCTGGAAGAACTGCTTGTCTGTATCAGTTCTTGTAAATTTGCAAATTTCATTTTTTTCACCTCATGTTTAGCTTGTGCGGAAATGCTGAAAAAAAATCCGAAAACCTACCGGATTTTTTTTCTATTGACCTTGTCGAAAATTATTATTTTTAGTGTTTTTTGGGGGAAAAAGAATTTATTATAATAACAAATTATATGGAAATAGTTGACATTTATTTTTTTAATCATATATAATTAATAAATAATCATGATTATTTATTTTTTAATTATTTGAGGTGATTTTATGACAAAAAATAAAAAACAATAAACTTTTTAAGTTTAATAATTGCATTTGTTGTATTATTTTCGTTTTTTTCGGTATTTGGAAATGCTACTGTAAATGCAGCTTCATCATTAGGCAGTGTAATAGACGGCGGTAAAGTGATAAGCGCAGGAAATTATCTTCTTTCTCCTAATGGTAATTGTAAAGCAGTAATGCAGGGAGACGGAAATTTCGTTATTTACAAAAGCGGTAAAGCTATATGGTGTTCTGCAACCAACACTTCTGCATTTTCTTCATATTTTGCTACAATGCAGACAGACGGAAATTTTGTAATTTACGGACAGAACGGTTCTTCTAAAACAGCAGTCTGGGCGTCCCAAACATGTAAAGGAGCAGTTTCAGGCTATAAATATCAGCTTCGCTTAAATGATTCAGGCAGACTTGACATAATTAATACTAAAAATTCAAGCGCTTTAATATGGAACAATACAAGTCAGATAAGCTATCATAATAAACTTAAATGCAGGGGGGATACCATGCTTTCTCCTAATGGTAAGTATAAGGCGCAAATGCAGTCAGACGGAAATTTTGTTATATATGATATATCAACATCTGTAAAGCCAATATGGAACAGTAGAACTTTTGTTTCAGATTCACCGTTAAGGGCAACCAAAGGTGTAACTGTAAAAATGCAAAGAGGGATGGTAATTTAGTTATATATGACAGCGCCAATAAAGCAATATGGTATTCTAAAACAGCGGTAGGAGCAGAGTCCGGATATGTGTATAAGCTAATACTTACAGATAATGGAAAACTTGAAGTACGTAAATGTAACCAAAATAAATATGGTTTTCTCAATACATTATGGACTAACGATAAGCTGTATGACTGGCCAGTTCCCGGTTACACCAATATAACAAGTTCTTATGGTTTAAGAAACGGAACAATGCACAATGGAATTGACATATCTTCTTTCGGGAATTTCAGGTAAGCCGATTATTGCGGTAAAGGCAGGCAAGGTAATAGAGGTCTGTACTTCATGTACACATAATTATGGTAAAATTATTCATGCGGCGCGGCGGAGGATACGGAAACTATGTTGTAATTCAGCATGATGATGGAACAAAAACCAGATATGCCCATTGTTCCACAATAAATGTTTCAGTAAATCAGTATGTCTATAATGGTCAGAAAAATAGCAACAGTAGGATCGACAGGACATTCAACCGGAGCACATCTTCATTTTGAAGTTTATTCAAATTCTACTACAAGAATAGATCCTTTATCAGTTTCATATACTGTAAATTCTAAATAAAAAGTTGCAGATTAAACAAAAAAGCAGACGCTAAAGTTAAAGCGTCTGCTTTTTAATTAAAAAACTCATAGGATCATAATTTTATATGCGTTATTTAATGATCCGCTGAGTCTGAATCCTAGCGGCGTAAGGTAACCGATAAAAACTCATTGACATATGATGATATATAGCTGAAAATTACAATGCAAGGAGAATGTATATATGAGAAAATCATGTTTATACAATCATCAGAAATCATCAATATTATGCGCAAATTATGGTCTCAGCATGTTTATTGGACTCGCTTTTTTATAATCAGTACTGCGGAAAAACTTCAGGATCTAAAGTATGTTACAAACAGACTGTTAGAAAATCCGGGAGATTTCGCTGAAGTTCTGAAATTATTTTACGGTGAGAAAAAAGCAGACGGGTTTAAAAAAATTGTTGACTGAACATTTGCAGATTGCAGGCGATCTTGTAAATGCCGATAAGAATATGAATACATCAAAAAGCCGATGATCTGCGCAAAAAATGGTATGCCAATGCGGACAATATTGCAGAGTTTTTTAGCAGTTATCAATCCTTATTGGTGTGAGCAGAAATGGCGGGATATGATGTACAGTCATTTAAGTATGACAGAAAAAAGAAGCAGGGTTAAGACTGAAAAAAAGAATATCCGAAGGACATAGAAATTTTTGAATCTATAGAAAAGGAAGCACTTAAAATGGGTGATTATATGGCTTGCGGTATAGTGAAGCAATTTTTGTCATAATTAATAATTCGTTGAGCCGCAGTGCGGCTCTTTAATTGTGGGTGTTACTTGATTATAAAGGCTGTCTGTGGTATACTTAACTTAATAAATGGATATGGGAATGAAAATGGTATGACATTACAGCAATTAAAATATATTATAACGATAGCAGAGTGCGGTTCGATTACTTCTGCGGCAGGAAAGCTTCTTGTGGCACAGCCCAGTCTATCAAATCAGTGTCAGAGCTTGAAAAGGAAATGGGCATTACGATATTTTATCGTAATAATAGAGGAGTGTATTTATCCGAGGACGGCTCAAAATTTCTGTCATATGCAAGACAGGTTATGGAACAGGCGGAGCTTTTAGAACAGCAGTATAAGCAGAAAGATACTGTCCGCCGTGTTTTTGCAGTATCCTCTCAGCACTATGCATTTGTAGTAAATGCCTTTTGTAGCACTGGTAAAGGAATATGGCAAAAACAAATATGAATTTACATTGCGTGAGTCAAGAACGCATGATATTATTGAAGATGTAAGGACATCCCGAAGTGAACTCGGCATATTGTTTTTAAGCAACTTTAACCGAGAAGTGATTTTACGGATTTTGCAGAATGCCGATTTAAAATATACATCATTGTTTACGGCAAAGCCTCATGTTTTTTGTAAGCAGTGAAAAAATCCTCTGGCAGAAAAAAATACTGTTACCCTTGATGATTTGAAGGCATTTCCGAGACTGACTTACGAACAAGGTATAAATAATTCTTTTTACTATTCCGAAGAACTTCACAGTACTGAAGAAAGTCCTCAAAGTATTATTGTTACTGACCGTGCAACTCTTTTCAATCTTTTGATTGGATTAAACGGCTATACGATATCTTCGGGGATTCTGAGCAGTGATTTGAATGGTACAAATATTGTATCTATTCCGCTTGAGAGTAATGAAACTATGGAAGTAGGATATATCTTCTCCTATGGACAGACCGTTGAATGCTGTCAGTAAGCGATATTTAAAACATCTGAAAAACTATATTTCAGAATATCAGTCATAGATTTATTCTATGACTGACTATTGAAAAGAAGTATTAACATAACAGCCTTTCTATGCTATACTGTAATCAGTAAGTAACGGAAAGGCTTTTTGCTGTTCCTGGAAAATAAATTGAATGTCAGGGAGATAAAAATATGCGTACTTCAATAATAGGTTATCCGAGTAGGTTCTTTAAGAGAAATGAAATTTGCCACTGAAAAAAATATTTCAGAAAAGAGATTTCTGCTGAAGAACTTAAAAAAATACGGCAAAGGAAATCAGAAAATTACAGTGGTTGCTTCAAAAGAATTCAGGACTGGATTTTATTCCGTCAAATGATTTTTCATTCTACGACAATATGCTGGATACGGCGGTTTTATTTAATATAGTACCCAGCCGCTACTCCTCTTTGGGATTGTCAGCTCTTGATACATATTTTTTGCTATGGCAAGAGGATATCAGGGAGAGGCAGGAGATGTAAAAAAGCACTGGCAATGAAAAAATGGTTTAATACTAATTATCATTATATGGTTCCTGAAATTGATGACAGTATCGAAATCAAACTTGCCGGTACAAAGCCGTTTGACGAATTTGAAGAAGCGAAAGCGCTGGGTGTGCAGACAAAACCGGTTATAATCGGTGCGTTTACCTTGTTAAAAGCTTCTTAGATATACAGGAAACAAAACGGCTGAGGATTATTCGGATTCTGTTATCAAAGTATATTCTGAACTGCTTGCAGAATTCAATAAGCTTGGCGCTGAATGGATACAGTTTGACGAACCGTATTTGGTACATGATCTAACGGAATCAGACATTGTATTATTTGAAAAGCTTTATAAAGAGATTCTAACTGCAAAGCAAGGTGTTAAGATACTTGTGCAGACTTATTTCGGAGATGTTCGTGACTGCTATAATAATATTCTTGCACTTGATTTTTGACGGCGTCGGACTTGATTTTACAGAAGGAAAGAAAACTGTTGAAATTATAGAGAAAAACGGTTTTGCAAATGATAAGATTCTTTTTTTGCGGGAGTTGTAAACGGTAAGAACATTTGGAAGAATAATTATAAAAAGACGCTTGCAGTGCTTGACAGTCTCAAAGAAAAAGGCATTGAAACAGTAATCGGAACTTCATGCTCATTGCTTCATGTACCGTATACACTGAAAAATGAATCTAAACTGCCGAAGAAGTATGCTGAGCATTTTGCTTTTTGCAGAAGAAAAGCTTATTGAGCTTGCCGAGCTTAAAAGCTTTGTCAGAATGTGACTATAATAACGAAGCTGTTTTTCAGTCAAATGCTTGCACTTTTTGAAAACAGACCTGATTGCTGCGATCCCGCTGTACAGGAACGGGTTTCAAAAATCGGAGAAAAAAGATTTTACAAGGTTTCCTGAATTTACTGTCAGAGAAGAAATACAGAAAAAAAGAATTTAACCTCCCTGCCTTCCCGACAACAACAATCGGTTCATTTCCGCAGACTGCCGATGTAAAGGCAAATCGTGCTTCTCTTAGAAAAGGCGAGATCAGTGAGGAAGAATACATTGAATTTAACCGTAATAAGATTGCTGAGTGTGTTAAGGAACAGGAAGAAACAGGACTTGATGTACTTGTTCATGGTGAATTTGAAAGAAACGATATGGTGGAGTATTTCGGAGAGCAGTTAAAGGGATATTTATTTACCGAAAAAGCCTGGGTGCAATCATACGGAACACGATGCGTTAAACCGCCGATAATCTGGGGAGATGTTTCCAGAAGTAAGCCAATGACTGTTGATTGGTCTGTTTATGCTCAAAGTCTTACTGAAAAAGCCGATGAAGGGAATGCTGACAGGTCCTGTAACAATACTGAACTGGTCTTTCCCTCGTGAAGATATTTCTTTAAAAAAGAAAGTACATATCAGATAGCGCTTGCAATCCGTGACGAGGAGGTTTTGGACTTAGAAAAGAACGGTATCCGTATTATTCAGGTGGACGAAGCGGCTCTGCGTGAAAAATTGCCGCTTAGAAAAAGCGATTGGTACTGTGAATATCTTGATTGGGCTATTCCCGCATTCCGTCTGGTACACAGCGGAGTAAAGCCGGAAACACAAATACACACACATATGTGCTACAGTGAGTTTACAGATATTATAAAGGCGATCGATGATATGGACGCAGATGTTATTACATTTGAAGCCTCCCGTTCCGATTTGCTGATACTTGATTCCCTGAAAGAAAATAATTTTTAAGACAGAAGTCGGTCCCGGCGTATATGATATTCATTCTCCGAGGGTACCGTCTGTCAGCGAAATAAAATCTGCATTATATAAAATGCTTGAAAAGATCAGTCCTGATAAGCTTTGGGTAAATCCTGACTGCGGACTGAAAACGAGAGGATCCGAAACTGCCGCAAGTCTTAAAAATCTTGTGCAGGCGAGCGAGAGAAATGAGAAATGAAAATATCTGAGTTATTTAAGAAAAAAGATCGTTTTGTCATATGAGGTGTTTCCGCCCAAGCCAACAGCTGATGTCAGGACAATTTATGATACGCTTAACGAATTAAAAAGCTGTCGCCGGACTTTATTAGTGTAACATACGGTGCAGGCGGCGGAAAAAACAATAATGAAACTTTTAAAATTGCATCAGCAGTCAAAAAGCCTAGGCATTGAGAGGGTTGCGCATCTTCCTTGTATCGGACTGACAAAAGAAGATGTTTCCGATAAGCTTCAAGAATTGAAGGAACGAGGTATAGAAAACATATTGGCGCTGCGGGGAGATATTCGAATGAAGGTTATGTGCAAGGGGATTTTGAATATGCGTCTGATCTGATCGCCTACATTAAATCACAGGGAGATTTTAATATAATTGCCGCCTGTTATCCTGAAGGACATATTGAAGCAAAAGATATAATTGAGGACATTCAGAATCTTAAGATCAAAGTTGAGTCCGGTGCAGACCACTTGATATCACAGCTGTTTTTCAATAACGATTATTTTTATTCATTCAGAGAGCGTTGTCAGTTAGCAGGTATTAATGTACCCATAGAAGCAGGCATAATGCCGGTAGTCAATAAAAGGCAAATTGAAAGAATGACTTCTCTTTGCGGTGCTTCAGTTCCGAAAAAATTTGCGGCAATGATGGAACGCTATGAAAATAATCCAATTGCTATGAGGGACGCAGGTATCGCCTATGCGATAGATCAAATAGTTGATTTGATAACACAGGGCGTTGATGGAATACATCTTTATACGATGAATAATCCATATATTGCCCGTAAAATTTATGAGGCAATACATAGTTTAAGGATTAAGACAATAAGTGAAAACTGATTGTTTGAAAATGGTCGGCAGGATAACAATAAAAAACATAGCCTTAATAAAATTAGCGAGTTTTCTTGTTTTTGATAGTGCTTGATCCATTTTGCTACTCTATCTTTCTATACTCTAGGTCGTGATGAATTGGAGTCTGAAGAAAGAATCTCAGGGGAAGTCATTTTTTTGCTATGGATACATATATGACAATTACTGTCTATGGTGAGACGATTAGTACGAAATGGAAATTTGCAGATAAAAGTGATACAAAAGTTGCAATAATAGGGTTAAATATTCATATAAAAGGACAAAAAGGCAGGCAGTTGTATTTTAATACAACTGCCCTTTTTGTTATATTTGAATTATTTTAGTGGCGATATTGTCTTGGAACTGCTTATCATGTTCCACAAAAAGCAATGTTGGTTTAAATGTCAGTAAAAGCTGTTCAATCTGCATTCTTGAGAAAATATCAATATAATTCAAAGGTTCATCCCAGATGTATAAATGCGCCTGTTGACAAAGACTTCCTGAAATAAGTACCTTTTTTCTTTGACCTGCACTTAGATTTTCTATATTTTTTCAAGTTGTGTTCTTGAAAAGTCAAGCTTGCGTAGAATAGTCTTGAAAAGACTTTTCATCTATTTGATGATTTTCAGCGTATTCAGTCAGACTGCCGTACAAAAACGATGTATCCTGCGGAATATAAGAAATTTCCAGTTGATTATTTTTAATGATTTCACCGCTGTATTCGATATTATCGCCCCATAAAAGCTTTAAAATGCTTGACTTTCCGCAGCCGTTCTGACCATTGAGAACGATTCTGTCTCCTTGATTTATTTGAAAACTGACGTTTTCGCAAATAATTTTGTCATCATATTTTATTGATATATTTTTTGATGGAAATAAGGCAGTCAGAATGAAATTTCAGCGGAAAAAATCTTCAAAGAGTCTATGGTTTCAGTATTTTTAAGAAGCTTTGATTTTTTTTCTTCAATGGCGTTTTGACGTCGTGATTGTATCTGCTTAGAGCGTGACATCATTTTTTTTTGCTTTTCTTTGCCTGCATGGGACGACGGTTAATGTTTTTTTTCAACTTTTTCGGATCAAATCCTATTTTTCTGCTTTCAGCTTTGTCCGACCAATCTGAAGTTCTTTTAGCAGCATTTGAAAGCCGTTTAATATCCTTTTTTAGCTTTTCATTTTCATTACGTTCAAAATTATCCTGAGCTTCCTTATTTGCAAGCCATGACGAAAAATTACCCCTTTGAATTTCAATATTATTTCTGTTTATTGACAGAATATGGTCGACGCGACTATCAAGAAAATTTCTGTCATGAGAAACTAGAATAAATCCTTTTTTAGAATTAAGATAGTCCCCGACAATTTTTCTGGCATTAACATCAAGATGATTGGTAGGCTCGTCAATAAGAAGAAAGTTGTTTTCTTTTAAAAACAGTGCGGCAAGAAGAACTTTCGTCTGCTCACCGTTGGAAAGTGTGTTAAACGGTCTGTAAAAAGCACGTCTTCTGACACTTGCAGTAAATTTAGCTCACGCATAAGCTGCCATTGCTGAAAGTCATAGCAAACAGAGGAAATTACATCTGTTGTAAGCTGTTCCTTGTCTGTGACTTCATATGGAAAATATTCAAAAGGGACACTTGATGAAATAGTTCCGCTGTATTCATATTTTTTTAAGCGAAGAGATTCAGAAATGTTGTTTTTCCTCTGCCGTTTCTGCCGGTGAAGCCAAGTTTCCAGTCAGTATCTATTTGAAAGCTGACATTTTCAAAAATGTTATCATAGCTGCCGTCATAGGCAAAAGTAAGATTTGTTACATTTATAATCGACATATAAATTACCTCCTGAAAATAAAAATAGCTACAGGAAAGTAATATCCTATAGCTCACAATTATGCCTGCATCAAGACAGATTCAGGTATGGTTTTATATGTGAAGATAAAGATAAGCAGCTTTCCTGTAATGGCATAACAAAAACTATACTGTTTTTGCAGTACATAAAAATATTTTGTTATGCAAAATCCATTAACAAGAAATTCTGCGCATCTTTTCACCTCAAATCGTCAAATTTTATATGCATTATATCATATGAAATTTTATTTGTCAATAGTCAGAAATTATTCTATTGAAATATTATTTTCGCTGATAAATCCTATATAGCTTTTTCCGGCATTGATAGAAATTTCATTTCCGGATTCGTCATAAAAAGCTTTATAGGACTGTCGTCAGAGTCTTTTGACCAGGTTATAGGCTGTGCTTTTCCCATAGAAACATAATAGCCGTTTCCGCTTTCAAGACCGATATCCATAAGCTTTCCGTCGCTTCGAGTTGAGATTGATGTTGCAAGGATTATGACATTTTTTGAACTCAAGCTGATTTCCCGTTACACCATCATTATGAGGAGAACCGGAATGATACTTAAAAATATGTTTCATTCTTTGCTGTCATATTCAAATGTACTGTAGTAGTCACCGGAAAAATTAAGCTGTGCTGTCATGCAGACTGCACCGTCAGGTTCTTTCGGAGAGTCAGGACTGTTGAATATAAATGCGCCTGATTCATTGGTTTCATTGATATCCGTTCTGTATCCCATGTCTTCAATAGCATCGGCAAGTCTTGACCCCCCCTCAGACATCCGGTATGTTCGGTATCGTAGTAGGCAGCTCTTTCTTCATCACGTTCAAAAACTGTACCGTAACCAAGCGAATTGTCATTTCCGTCAAATCTGTCTATATCAAGGTAATTCAAGGTATCAAGGGCGATTGTTTTGTCCGAACCCCAGTGACAGTAAATTGCATCCATACCATAAGCAATAAGAGGGTAGTAGTATCGGCAGCTTCTTACGGAACAAACGTCCGGAACGTTTGTATAGTCCGCATAGATTGCCATAAGCCTTGTTATTCCGCCTTCAACAGGAAGCTCATAAACTATGTCCGCTTCGTCAATGCCATACTGCGGAAGCGCAGCCTTTTATATTGCTTACCATAACGGCAACAGGTCTTTTTCCGACGGCGTTTTCATTGAAACCGTATTCGCCTGTAAGGGGATTTTTTTCATCGCTGAGTATATTCGGATTTTTGTCAGACTGTGATGAAGATTCCATTTCTGATACGGACGATGATTGTTCTGATGTTGACTGACTTATATTTTCGTTTTCAGCACAACCGGTCGTTAAAAGACAAATTGCTGTAATTCCAGCAAATAATTTAAATTTATTCATATTTACTCCAATTTTCTTTTTATTTAAAGATATATACACAAAAAACTTTACAATAATATTATTAATTTTTTGTTAATAAATTATGTATAAATTGTAAATAAGTATTTTTTGCAAAAAACATTAAAAAGTAACTGCAAAATGGAAATTAGTATGGATATTTGATCGGTTATAAATATTTCTATAAAGTATCAGTCGAGAAATTACGATGAAAAAACTGATTTACAATTAATATTTCCGGATTTAAAATTATGGTAAGGCGACCGTTAAACAGCGATGTCTTAAAAAAGTGTTGATCATTTAACTGTAAAGGAGCAGCTTATGAAAAAAAAAGAACAGAATGTTTGCCGCTGTCATATCGGCGGTATTATCGGCGGCGTTATGCAATGGTCCGGCAAGTGCGGATACATACTGTGAAACTTTAAATTATATTATATGCAATGATAAGGCGGTTATAACAGGATTTGAAGGAGAACCGGAAATTATTTGCATTCCTGAATTTATTGACGGTAAACCTGTATCGGAAATTCGTGAAAATGCATTTTACAGATGTAAATCGCTTGAAAAGGTTATTATACCTGAAAGCGTGGAAAAAGTGGGACATCATGCTTTTTATGAATGCAGTTCATTAGAAACGGCAATCATTGAAGGCAGTATAAATACTGTTGAGGAGGGCAGTTTTTTCAATTGCAGTTCTATGAAAACCGTAGAGCTTCCGGATACTCTTAAAAGTATAGAAAAATATGCATTTTATAATTGCGAAAGCAGTATCAGAAGCATAGATATTCCGGACAGTACTGCAAGAATCGGAGAGTATGCCTTTGCAGACTGTAAAATGCTGGAGGATATAAAGCTTTCAGAAAATCTTTATGAAATAAATGATTTTGCATTTTTGCGGTGCAAAGCGCATAGCTTGAGAAGTATAAATATTCCCGACAGTACAATAAGCGTTGGAAACTTTGCTGTAGGTTATGAAGGAGACGGTTCGCTTGTACCGATGGGAAGCTTTGATTAATGGCGCGAAAATTCGCTGGGAAAGGCTTATGCTGATGAAAATGGAATGACGTTTTCCGGTTCCGAAAAAACTCAGGAAAAAACAGAAAGAACATTTTCAGTTGTACCGATGGTGATGGTTATAATTTCAGGCATGGGACTAATGTTTTTTAAATGGACGCATAAAATAATTTCTTTGGAAAGTTCATATGAATATGAGCAATAATTTTACAGTGAGTGAATAAAATTTGTTTTTCATGTCAAACCTCTTCAATGAGGTGACTGACATGAAAAAACAGACATAATTTTACTTACAGGGCTTATAGGCAGTATTATTTTTTCAAATTTTGCAGGATTTGAAAAAAAAAGCTTGACAAAATTGAGCATGAGGTTCTCAGAATGCATATACTTGCAAAATTCCGATACTGAATATGATCAGAATCTTAAGCTGAAAGTAAGGGACAAGCTTTTAGAAAATTCAGATGAGATTTTCGGCGGATGCGAAAATCTCGAGGAAATGAAAATAAGAGCAAACGAAAAAAACTTGATGAAATAAATGATATCGTACTTGACGTTATACACGCAAACGGTTATAATTATACTGCCCAGACTCAGCTGGTAAATATGGAATTTGACGCCCGTGAATACGGAGATATAACAATGCCTGCCGGAAAATATGACGCATTGAGGGTTACAATAGGAGAAGCGGAAGGACATAATTGGTGGTGTGTAATGTATCCGCCTTTGTGCATTCCGGCGGCGGAAAAGGTTGAAAGCGATGAACAAGCGGCCGAAGATTATTTTGAAGCCGAAGAACTGGATATAATGAAAAATCCGGATAAATACGAAGTGAGATTTAAGTGTGTTGAATTGTTCAGAGGACTTAAAGAAAAGTTGTCTAAATAAAAAAATATAAAAAAAAACACTTGACAAATTTATGAAACAGGTATATAATTGATTAGTAAAATAAAGCAGAATATCAGTTCTCACCATGAGATGAAACACTCGGAATGGTTAATAGTGAAATTATACGGGTTAATACCGCTTGATTTTTCATGAGTGCTGATTTTATCTGCACTCATTTTTTTGTTTTGGCGATTAAATTTTATTTGCGCCATGATTAATGCTTGGAGGTGCTGACTATTAGCAAACAGGAACTGCAGATCAACGAAGAAATCAGAGACAAGGAAGTTCTTCTGATTGACGTTGACGGAACAAAAATCGGCGTTATTTCTGCCAGAGAAGCTCAGAAAATGGCTTATGAAAAGGATCTTGACCTGGTAAAGATTGCTCCGCAGGCCACGCCGCCCGTATGCCGTATACTTGACTATGGCAAGTATTGCTTTGAACAGGCAAAGAAAAAAAAAGGAAGCAAGAAAGAATCAGAAGGTTGTTGAAATTAAAGAAATCAGAATGTTTTCTGCGATTGATACTCACGACTTTAACACAAAGGTCAATCAGGCTCAGAAATTCCTGAAAAACGGAGATAAAATAAAGGTTTCCGTCAGATTTCGTAAGCGTGCTATTGCGCATCCGCACTGGGCGAGGAACTGCTCGAAAAAATTCAAAGGGAGCCTGTGCAGAGGTCGGTGTTGTTGATAAGCCTGCCAAAATGGAAGGTCGCAGTATTGTTATGTTCATGTCGCCGAAAAGCATCCAGTAAATAAAGGAGGAACAGGTTATGGCAAAGGTTAAGGTTAAAACACATTCAGGTGCTAAAAAACGTTTTAAGCTGACTTAAAATGGTAAGGTTAAATATCAGCACACAAACAAAAAGACATAGACTTACACAGAAGGATACAAAGAGAAAGAGAATTGCTCGCTGCGCAGGTGTTGCAAGCGAAACAAATGCTCCAACAGTAAAGAAGTTAATTCCTTATATGTAATATTGGCAGAAGTTAAACGGAGGTATAAACTATGGCACGTGTTAAGGGTGCGATGATGACTCGCAAGAGAAGAAATAAAACTCTAAAGCTTGCAAAGGGCTACTGGGGCGCTAAGAGCAAGCATTTCAAGATGGCTAAACAGGCTGTTATGAAGTCCGGCAACTATGCATATGCAGGACGCAAGAAGAAGAAAAGATTTCAGACAGCTTTGGATAACAAGAATCAGCGCCGCATGCAAAATGAATGGAATCAACTATTCACAGTTCATGAACGGCGTAAAGAAAGCTGGAATCACACTCAACAGAAAGATGCTTTCTGAAATCGCAATCAGCGATCCGGCAGGCTTTACAGCTATTGTTGAAAAGGCTAAAGCCGCTCTTTAATTTATTAAAAAACACGCTCTTTTTTTATATCGGAGCGTGTTTTCGTTTAAATTTTGTGACTTTTTAATCGATCTGCCAGAATGGAGATTTTTATGAATATTTCCGGATTTTTATCAGATATCGTTACGTCTAAAGATAATCCGTCTGTTAAACGTTTCAGAAAGCTTATGACCTCAAAAAGGAACGTTTTCATAACAGGCTTTTTGCTCTTGAGGGAAGCCGTCTTGTTTTTTGACGCACTTAAAAATAATGCTCCTGTTAAAAAATATTTGTCACTGAATCGGCTTTAAAAAAATATGCCGATAAGCTGGAAAGTATTAAGCTTCGGGATATTGATTTAATAGCAATATCCGATGAACTGGGAGTAAAAAAATTGCAGATACAGGAAAAACTCAGGGTATTTTTTTGCAGAATGCGCTTTTATTGATAAAACCGATAAGCTCAGCAGCCTGAAGAAGCGCGGACGTTATGCGGTGCTTTATCAGCTTCAGGATCCGGGAACTGCGGGTATGATAATAAGAACTGCTGACGCTTTGGGACTGGACGGCGTCATCTTTACAGAAAGCTGTGACATATATAATCCTAAGGTTGTACGTTCAACAATGGGTTCTATTTTCAGAATTCCTGTGTACAGGGATATACCTGCCGACGATGTTTTTTTTGCTATGGACAGTGCTGAAATTAATACATATGCCGCTGTTGTGGACAGAGATGCCGTTGACATTAAAACAGTTGACTTCAGAAACGGAGGAGGTATTGTCATTGGTAATGAGGGGAACGGACTGCCTGAAGAAATAATTTTAAAATGTACGCAGAGAATAACAATAAAAATGAACGGAAATATTGATTCACTTAATGCGGCAATGGCTACGGGAATAATAATGTGGGAGCTGATGAAATTTGAGTAATGCAAGATACTGGCTTTGGTTTGTTATGGCGTTCAGACCCGGAAATGAGCGTATATGGGAAATGGTTATTCCCTTTCAGGACGTTAAAAAAGCGTATGACGCTGTTCACGAAGGAAATCATGCGTCTATGAATGCCAAGGAAAAGAAATCTGCCGTTACTACTCATATAGAACAGTGCGACAGTATAATTAAATACTGTGAGGATAAAGGATACAGAATAATAACCTTTGAAGATGAAAAAATTATCCTCCTCTGCTCAGGAATATTTATAATCCTCCTGCCGTACTGTTTTGTATGGGTAATATGGAAAAATTTTATAAGCCGTCCGGCCGTAGCGTGCGTAGGAACAAGAAAGCCTTCAGTTTACAGTGCAGAAATAACAGAAAAAAATCTGCGGTGAACTGGCTAAAAGAGAAATAGCAGTCGTAAGCGGCTTTGCGCTGGGACTTGATTCTGCGGCTCATAAGGGTGTTCTTAAACAAAATGGCTGCACTGCTTGCTGTACTTGCATGCGGTCTTGATGTGAATTATCCTAAGGAAAATGAAAAGGCAAAAGAAAATGATAGCTGTAAACGGTGTTGTTATAACGGAATATCTTCCAGGTACACGTCCTGACAGATGGTGTTTTCATGTAAGAAACAGAATTATTTCCGGCATGTGTTTCGGAACTCTAGTTACAGAGGCAGATGAAAAAAAGCGGTTCTTTGATAACTGCAGCCCATGCGGCGGAGCAGGGAAGAACTGTTTTCTGTATTCCTCCCGGAGATATATTTGACAAAAGGTACTCAGGAGTGATAAAATATCTTCGTGACGGTGCTGTGCCGGTTTTCAGTCATCTTGATATACTTTATGAGTACTATACGTCAGATTACTTCAGAAATAATGATATTTCTATGAAATGGCCGGAGCTTTACGGAGAAAATGATATACCGTATCGGGACAGCAGAACTGTTAAAAGAGAAAAAAATCAAAAGCAGTAGGATAATACCTCAGGAAGAACAGGAAATTACGAAGCAGGGAACGCAAATGGCATATGAACATCTGCTGGATGATATGACAGATGAACAGCGTCTTGTGGCGGCATGTCTTAAAGATGGTGATCTGCATTCTGATGAGATCGCACTGGCAACAGATATTGATTCGTTTCAGGTTCTTGCGATACTTACCGAGCTTGAAATTATGGGAGCTGCAGAGCTCAGACCTGACAATAAGTACAGGCTTTGCTGAAAGCTTTCAGTGAGAATTTTTAAGAAAGGAGATTTTTTTTCGTAATTTACGGAAAAAATATTATATAGATATGTCAGATTTAGTAATAGTTGAGTCTCCTGCCAAGGCAAAGACAATAAAAAAATATCTTGGCGGAAATTATGAAGTTGTTGCTTCAATGGGACATGTACGGGATTTGCCTAAATCCAATATGGGTATAGACTTTGAAAATAATTTTGAACCCCAGTATGTGGACATGAAGGGCAAAGAGGACGTTATTAAGGAATTGAAAAAAGTACGCTAAAAAAAAAGCGAACATGTTTACCTTGCAACTGACCCGGACCGAGAAGGAGAGGCTATTTCATGGCATATATCAAATATGCTGGGTCTGGATATTAACGATAATAACAGAGTGGAATTTAATGAGATTACAAAATCCGGTGTAAAGGCAGGAATGAGCAATCCTCATAAAATAGACCTTGACCTTGTTAACGCACAGCAGGCAAGACGTATTCTTGACAGAATACAGTGGGATATAAGCTTAGTCCGTTTCTGTGGAAAAAAGGTTAAGAGAGGACTTTCTGCCGGACGTGTTCAGTCGGTCAGTCGGTAGCGGTACGTCTTATAGTAGACAGGGAAAAAAGGGAAGTAAAGGAATTTGTTCCTCAGGAATACTGGAGTATTGACGCTAAATTTACAGCGCCGTCCAGCCGTAAGGTTTTTTGCCGCAAAGCTTTCTGCAATTGACGGTAAAAAGGCTGAATTGTCAAATAAGGAAGAGACTGACGAGGTTTTAAAAAGACTGGAAAACGCAGTATATACTGTTACTGATGTTAAAAAGAGAGTTACAAGAAAACAACCTGCACCTCCGTTTATAACTTCTACTTTACAGCAGGGAAGCGTCTAAGCGAATGGGATTTCAGGCTAAGAGAACTATGAAAGCTTGCTCAGGAGCTGTATGAAGGTGTTGAAATTGAGGGAATGGGTGCTGTGGGTCTTATAACCTATATGAGAACGGACAGCTTAAGAATCTCCGATGAAGCAAGAGATGCACCGCTAAATGCATAGAAGAAATTTACGGCAAGGAATATCTACCGCCGTCTCCAAGGGTATTTAAATCAAAGAAAAAATGCTCAGGACGCACATGAAGCTATACGTCCGTCTCTGCCGGAGCTTACGCCGGACAGAGTCAAGGCAAAGTCTTACTACCGACCAATTTAAGATATATAAGCTTATCTGGGAAAGATTTATTGCAAAGCCAAATGGCAAATGCTCTTCTTGATACAGTGTCGGTAACGATTGAAGCAGAAGGCTGTACCTTTAAAAGCGTCCGGTTATTCCGTTAAATTTGACGGTTTTACAAAGCTGTATGAAGAAAAGAAGGACAGTGAAGAAGAAAACAATAAAATGCTGCCCCCGATAAATAAGGAAGATATCTTGAAACTGAAAGAAATTCTGGGAAATCAGCATTTTACTCAGCCTCCTTCAAGATTTACAGAAGCTTCTCTAATTAAAACTATGGAAGAAAACGGTATAGGCAGACCTAGTACCTATGCTCCCTACTATTTCAACAATTATTTCACGTATGTATGTTGAACGTGACGGTAAGCAGCTTTAGACCTACGGCATTAGGTGAAGTTACGACTGATCTTATGAAGGATCACTTCAAGCATATTGTGGACGCTAAATTTACTGCTAAAATGGAAAGCGATCTTGACGGGGTTGAAAGAGGAGAAACCAACTGGGTGGATACTTTGGACGTATTTTTATAAGGACTTTGACAAGGTGCTTACAAAGGCTGAAAAAAAGCTATGGAGGGCAAAAGAGTTAAGGTACCTGACGAGGAAACAGACGTTGAATGCGACCTCTGCGGAAGAAAAATGGTAATTAAAATCGGACGTTTCGGTAAGTTTCTTGCATGTCCTGGATTTCCTGAATGTAAAAAAATACTAAAAAATCGTTCAGGCAACAAAGGGTACATGTCCTCTATGCGGCAGTAAGATTGTTCTTAAAAAAAGTCTAAAAAAGGAAGAAATTTTTTATGGTCTGCGACGGATATCCGGACTGTAATTTTATGACATGGAACGCTCCGGTTGAAGATAAGTGTCCGAAGTGCGGAAGCACACTTTTCAAAAAAGGCGGAAAATCCGGAAAGCTTTTTATGTGAAAAGCCTGACTGCGGTTACGAAAGGAATCTTTGATGACAGTTAAAATTATCGGCGGAGGACTTGCCGGTTGTGAAGCGGCATGGCGCCTGGCAAGTGCAGGAATAAAAGTCCTGTATATATGAAATGAAACCCTCATAAATATACGCCGGCACATCATTATTCTGGTCTGGCAGAACTTGTATGTTCCAATTCCCTGAAAGCGTCCAGACACGATTCGGCTGCCGGACTTCTCAAAGAAGAAATGGAAATTTTGGGTTCGCTGATCGTACCATGTGCTAAGGAAAATGCCGTTGAGGCAGGAGGGGCACTGGCTGTTGACAGAGAGAAATTCTCCGATGCAGTTACTGAAAAGATAAAACAGAATCCGCTTATAGAAAATAATTGATGAGGAAGTAACCGAAATTCCGGACGGACCAGTTATTATAGCTACCGGTCCGCTTACTTCCGGAGAGCTTGCAGAAAGCATACGTGAAAAATGCGGCAATTATCTTAGCTTCTTTGATGCGCCGCTCCTATCGTGACGTTTGAAAGTCTTGATATGGAAAAAGGTATTCTTTTGCATCACGCTATGACAGAGGGGACGCAGACTATATAAATTGTCCCATGAACAAGGAAGAATATCTTGCTTTTTATAATGCGTTGATTTCTGCTGAATCTGCACCTTTAAAAGAATTTGACAAAAGAGATTTCAAGGTGTATGAGGGCTGTATGCCTGTGGAGGTACTTGCCAAAAGAGGCGAGGATACCATGCGTTTCGGTCCGTTAAAGCCAGTGGGACTGATCGACAAGCGTACAGGAAAGCGCCCTTATGCCGTGGTTCAGCTGAGAAAAGAAAATGCAGAAGGGACTATGTATAATCTTTGTAGGATTTCAGACAAACCTGAAATTCGGTGAGCAGAAGAGAGTGTTTTCAATGATCACAGGTCTGGAGAATGCTGAGTTTGTAAGATATGGGGTTATGCATCGTAATTCGTTTATTGACAGTCCAAGACTGTTGAAACCATCATACAGCCTGAAAAGTGACCCGGATATATTTTTTTGCCGGACAAATTACCGGTGTTGAAGGATATATTGAATCTGCGGCAAGCGGAATAATGGCGGGGATCAATATGGCAAGGTATTTAAATAGCGAACCGCCGCTGGTACTTCCTCCTGAAACTATGATCGGCGCATTGACTGCATATATCAGCGGAGGGTGCAGCGGTGACTTTCAGCCGATGGGTTGTAATATGGGTATTTTGCCTGATCTTCCGGAAAGAATAAAGGATAAAAAATTAAAATATAAAGCTTATGCGGACCGTGCGATAGACGCTCTGGAACGTACAGTAAATAAAAAGGTTGACGTATATGAATATAATTGTAGACGCTTTCGGGGGGAGATAATGCTCCTCTGAAGTAATTAAGGGTCGCCGTATGGCACAGGAAAATCTTGGAATTGATATAACGCTTACAGGAAACAAAAAATATAATTGCCAAGACTGCTGCGGATAATGGAATTGATATAAGCGGCATGATAATAGAGCATTCGGATTCAGTAATTGATATTCATGAGGAACCGTCTGAGATTTTAAAAAAAGCCGTAATGATTGCTCAATGGCTGTAGGGCTGAAATTGTTAAGCGAGGACAAAGGAGATGCATTTGTGTGTGCAGGAAGTACCGGAGCGCTGGTAGTCGGTTCTACATTTATAGCCAAAAAGAATCAAAGGTATAAAAAGAGCTGTGCTTGCGCCTATTCTGCCTACGGCAAAAGGTCATGTTATGCTGGTGGACGGAGGAGCGAATATTGACTGCCGACCCGAAATGCTGGTGCAATTTGCTTTAATGGCGTCTGCATATATGGAAAAAGGTAAAAGGTATAAAAAACCCAAGGTAAGGTCTTATAAATGTGGGTGCAGAAGATACTAAGGGACGTGAACTGGAGATTGAAGCATACAAGCTTCTTGAAAATGCTCCTGTTAATTTCTGCGGAAACCTTGAAGCCAGAGATCTGCCAAAGGGTGATTTTGACGTTGCAGTATCCGACGGTTTTACTGGTAATGTAGCGCTGAAGTTATATGAGGGAATGGGTTCGTTTTTTCCGGAGAGCTGAAAAGTATTTTTTCCGGAGGAATTTTGTCAAAGCTTTCTGCTCTTATGGTTATGGGTAAAATAAAAAAAATTCAAAAAAAACGTATGGATTATACCGAAGAGGGCGGAGCAGTTTTAATGGGAATATCAAAACCTGTTATAAAGGCTCACGGAAGCTCTGACGCCAAGGCTTTTTATAATGCTGTCAGACAGGCTAAAAATTGTGTTGACGGCGGTGTTACGGAAACCATCGTTAAATCCATAAAAAAAGTAAACAGAGGAAAAGTGATATGGAAAATTTAGACAAAAATTTGGAAGAATTTCAAGGAAAAAATCAGATATTATTTTAATGATAAGGAATTGCTTATAGAAGCTTTATCTCATTCTTCTTATGCAAATGAAAAAAGAAAAAGGAAGAAATAGCAATGAACGTCTTGAATTTTTGGGGACAGCGTTTTTATCAATTGTTGTTTCACAGTATTTGTTTGAACATTTTACGCATCTTCCGGAAGGAGAGCTTACAAAAAAAATAAGAGCGTCGCTGGTATGTGAAAAAATCACTTTATGAATTTGCTAAGCAGATAGATCTGGGGAGAGCATATTCTTCTAGGAAAAGGTGAGGAAAATACCGGCGGACGTGAAAGAGTGTCTATTCTTGCGGACGCTTTTGAAGCGGTAATAGCGGCAGTTTTTTTTTTTCTTGACGGAGGTCTTGAAGCGGCAAAAAGACATATTTTAAAGTTTATTCCTAAGGATATTGATGACCGAAAACCAGTATCTTTCAGTGATCATAAAACGATTTTGCAGGAAATTATTCAGAAAAATCCTGAGGAAAAGGTTGAATATAAGCTTGTAGGGCAGTCCGGACCGGATCATAATAAGGCGTTTAAAGTTCAGGTACGTCTTAATTCAAACGTTATAGGAACGGGCATTGGAAGAAGCAAAAAGGAAGCTGAGCAGATGGTCGCAAAGGAAGCTCTGGAGCTTATGGGTTATGAGTCATTGTAATATTTCTATTTTTGTACCCCATGCAGGCTGTCCTCATCAGTGCGCCTTCTGTAATCAAAAACAATAAGCGGTCAGTCATATGCTCCGAAAGCAGATGATGTACATCGGATATGCCGTCAGGCTGTAACAGAGGTAAAGGATAAGGAAAAACAGTGAGATTGCTTTTTTTCGGCGGCGCCTTTTTACTGCAATTGACAGAGATTATATGGTTTCTCTACTTGACGCCGCAAAATGCTATTTGGGTGAATACGGTTTTAAGGGAATAAGAATCTCCACACGTCCTGATTTTATAGATAGGGGAAATTCTTGATATTTTAAAATCATACGGTGTGACATCAATAGAACTTGGTGCTCAGAGTATGGCAAATCATGTTCTTAAGGCAAATGAAAGAGGTCACACGGCTGAGGACGTTTATAGAGCGTCGGTTCTTATTCGTGAATACGGCTTTGAACTGGGACTTCAGATGATGGTTGGTCTTTTATAAAAAAAGCAGTTTTAATGACGAACTTAAAACTATGGAAAGTATTATTGAAATCTGTCCCGATACAGTCAGAATTTATCCGGTCGTTGTACTGAAGGGAACTAAGCTTGCAGAACTTTATGAAAGCGGAAAGTATAAATTAATGTCTTTTGATACGGTTGTTGAGCTTTGCAGTAATATGCTTGAGGAATTTCATATGCAGGGCATTGATGTTATAAAGTGCGGACTTCATGCGTCTGACGGGGTAGAGGGTGATATGATTTCAGGATTTTATCATCCGGCGTTTAAAGAACTTTGCGAGAGCAGGATTTATCGGAGAAAAATGGAAAAAAATCATTGCTGAAGGTTATAATAACAGTATAGTAAAAGTAATGAAATGCCGATTCAGTCAAGTGACCTTTGCAGTGAATCCGTCATGTATAAGCAAAGCGCTGGGGCATAAAAAGTCAAATATAGAATATTTCAGAAAACAAAATAATGTAGATATAAAAAGTAGTGGGAGATGAAGATATCCCGAAATATCAGTGTCAAATCAGAGGTTGACATATGTATTTAAAATCATTGGAATTACAGGGCTTTAAGTCCTTTCCGGATAAAATAAAGCTTACCTTTGACAAGGGTCTTACAGCAGTTGTAGGACCCAACGGCGCTGAAAAAAGTAATATCGGCGATTCTGTAAGATGGGTTCTGGGGAGCAATCCACTAAAACACTTCGGGGAAACAAAATGGAAGATGTTATTTTTTCCGGTACTGTTGCCAGAAAACCTGTAGGTTTTGCTATGGTAACGCTGAATATAGATAATTCCGACAGGGAGCTTAACAGTGATGATGACGAAGTAAGCGTTACAAGAAAGCTTTACAGAAGCGGTGAAAGCGAATATAAAATAAACGGCAAAAACGTACGTCTTAAGGATATAAACGAGTTGTTTATGGATACTGGTCTGGGACGTGACGGTTATTCGATCATCGGGCAGGGAAGAATTGCCGAGATTGTCAGTGCAAAGAGCAATGAACGGCGTGATATATTTGAAGAAGCGGCAGGCATTTCCAAGTTCAGATATAAGAAAGTCGAGGCGGAAAGAAAGCTTGCTGCCGCACAGGATAATCTGTTAAGGCTTAACGATATAGTAGCAGAACTTGAAGGACGTGTAGTGCCTCTTAAAATTCAGTCTGAAAAGGCAGAAAAGTTTGTTGTGCTTGCTCAGCAGAAAAAGACGCTGGAAATTTCTGTTTGGGTCAATCGTCTGAGGAACTTAGATCAAAGCTTGACGAACTTGAAAACGCACTGCTTATTAATAAAACAGAATATGAAAATAATTCAGAATGATATTGAGCGTGAAGAACTCAAAATTCAGGACGGTTACAGAAAAATTCAGGAGAGTACCGTAAACATTGAAGATTTGAGAGAAAAAAATCCTTCAGACCGAACAATTTTCATCGGAGTATAAATCTGATATAGCGGTATGTGAAAATGATATTGCCCATAGTGAAGGTTCTTTGGTTTCTGTAAGGGAACAGCAGAAGAATCAGTCTGCTTATAAGGAAAAAAATTAATAAACAAATTGAAGAAAAAAATAACACAGATTGAAGAAATAAAAAAAACAGTCTGAGAGTATTGAAACGCAGCTTTTGAACAAGTTAAGAAAAGTTTTGAAGAAGCTCAGCGTGAAGCGGACAGTATCGGTAAAAGCTCTGATATGACTGGTAATGAAATAAATAATCTGTATATAAAGCTCAGTGAATTTCGTTCGGAAATTGGCAATTCTGACTCATCGGCACAGGACGCTGACGAACAGCTGGAAATGCCGCAAAAATCAAAAGGAAACAGCTGAGTGAACTTGCAGAGCAGTACGGTAAAGAGAAAGATGAGATTTCCGACGGTATAAGAGTATTGAAAGAAAAGTCCGAGGAATTGAGAAACAAATTTGTCGGACTGACAAAGCTTTATAATGACAAGCAGAAAAAGCTTTCCGATTACAAAAAAGAAAGTGAAAACATACTTTTGATATAAGATCAAAAGAACAGAGAAAAAACTTGATCGACCTTGAAAATAATATGGAGGGGTTTGCCAAAAAGCGTCAGGGGAGATAATAAAAGCATCCTCCGGAGGAAGAATAAGCGGAATCAGAGGAACGGTAGCTCAGCTTATTAATGTAAAGCAGGAATATGCGACCGCTATTGAAACTGCTTTTGGGCGGAGCTATGCAGAACATAATTGTTGAGGACGATACTGCCGCAAAAACGCTGTATAAGAATGCTTAAGGAACAGAGAATTGGACGTGCCACATTTTTGCCTATGACTTCCGTGAGGGGAAAACGTTCTAAATGAACAGCGTCTTTATTCGGAAAACGGTTTTGTTTCAATGGCAAACGAACTGGTTGAATTTGACGAGCAGTACAGAGGAATTGTCAATTCTCTGCTGGGACGTACTGCAGTAGCGGACGATATTGACAGTGCGGCAATGATCGCTAAAAAATTCGGCTATAAATTCAGAATAGTAACTCTGGACGGTCAGGTCGTCAATGCCGGAGGTTCGTTTACAGGCGGTTCTGCCGTGCATTCAGCCGGTGTGTTTTCACGTAAAAACGAGCTTCACAGTATTGAAAAAGGATATAGAAAGTTTGAATGTAAAGCGTTCGGAAGCAGAATTGAAAACTCAGAGGCTTGCCGATGAAACAGCAAAGCTGGCAAGGCAGTCTGAAGATATAAAGGAAGAGTTGGCTGTATTGGCTCAGGATAAAATCAGATTTGATTCTGAGCTTGCCCGTGTATGCGCACTGAAAACACAAACTGCTTCTCAGGCTGATGATTTTGAAAAAAACAGATTTAATAGTCTTCAGGAGAAAAAGAAAAATGCTTTGGAAAACGCTAAGAATGCACAGGAGAGATTTGAAGAAATAAGAGACCGTATTCGTATTGCAGAGGAAAATCTTGTTAAGGAACAGGGCAGAAAGGAATCTGTGAGAAACCGCAGAGAGTCTCTTTCTGCTGAAATGTCAGAACTGAAAATAAAATCTGCTGAGCTTGCTAAGGATTATGAATCTTCGCAGAGAGAGCTTGAAACCTTGAAATCCGGTATGACTGATACGGCTGAAAATCTGGGTAGACTGTCTGAAGAAGAAAAAAAGCCTGGAACAGACTATTAAAGAAAAAGAAAGAACTTATAGAAGAACGCAAACAGCGACTGGAAAATGTTAAAACTACTATTGAAATTTGCAATACCGATATAAAAAGTGGCAGAATATTCATCGTGAACAGGATATGTATGTTACAAATTTAAGAAACGGAATGAAGGCGCTTAATGACGCTAAAGAAAAAGTATTCCGGTGAGATTTCTAAAATTGATGAACGTAAAATATCTGCGCAGCGTGATTATGACAGTATAATCAATCAGCTTTACGAGGTGTATGAGATGACTCGTTCTGAAGCGGAAAATGCGGCTGAAAAAATTAATGACCGTATGGCGGCTCAGAAAGAGCTTAATGAAATCAAAATGAAAATACGTGCTCTTGAAATGTAAACGTAGGCGCTATTGAAGAATACAAGGAAGTTTCTGAAAGATTTAAGTTTTGTCCGAACAGCTTACAGACGTCAGAACCTCCAAGCGTGACCTTGAAAAGCTCATTGAAGATTTGACTGGAGATATGTGCCGTATATTTGCGGAAAGCTTTGTGATTATAAATAATAACTTCAAGTCTATTTTTACGGAGTTGTTCGGAGGCGGAAAGGCAGAGCTTGTACTTACCGATCCTGAAAATGTTCTGGAATCGGGGATCGAAATCAGAGTAGCGCCGCCGGGAAAGGTGAAAAAAATCTTATTTCACTGTCCGGGGGAGAGCAGTCGTTTGTTGCGATATGTATTTATTTTGCTATACTTAAACTTAAGCCTGCGCCTTTTTGTATTCTTGATGAAATTGACGCCGCACTTGACGAAGTCAATGTTAAGAAATACGCACAGTATCTGAAAAAAATTTACAGATAAAACTCAATTTGTACTGGTAACTCACAGACGCAGCGCCATGGAGGAAGCTAATGTTCTTTACGGCGTTACAATGCAGGAAGACGGTATTTCAAAGCTTTTGAAAATGGAACAGGTTGATATTGAAAATACTGTTCAATAATCGGGAGGATTTAGACTATGGGATTTTTCAGTAAGATTAAAGACGGTCTTAAAAAAACCAAGGAATCAATGGTAAAGAAGATGCAGAAGGTTGTAAATTCCTTTACCAAAATTGATGAGGAATTATTTGAACAGCTGGAAGAAACAATGATAATGAGTGATATGGGTGTCGAAACTTCTGTTCAGATATGTGAAGAGCTCAGAAAAAGAATCAAGGAAAGAGGAATTACAGATCCGTCAGTTATAATGGAACTTATTCAGGAAATTGTTGCTGAAATGATGGGAGACGATATTGAACTTGATTTGTCATCAAAACCATCTGTTATAATGGTTATAGGCGTTAACGGTGCAGGAAAGACTACTACGATCGGTAAGATGTGTCATCAGTTTATAAATGACGGTAAAAGGTCGTTGTTGCCAGCTGCCGATACCTTCCGTGCCGCAGCTATTGATCAGCTTCAGGTATGGACTGATCGTGCCGGTGCAGATATTGTAAAGACATGCGGAGGGTTCTGATCCGGCGTCTGTTGTCTTTGACGCTATTGCTGCCGCTAAGGCAAGAAACTGTGATGTACTCATATGTGATACCGCAGGCAGACTTCACAATAAGAAAAATCTCATGGACGAACTTGCCAAAATGAACAGAATTATTGAAAGGGAAGCCCCGGACAGTTCAAAGGAAGTTCTTCTGGTGCTGGACGCTACGACCGGTCAGAACGCTGCTAATCAGGCAAGACTGTTTAAAGAGGTTGCACCTATTTCAGGTATCGTACTTACCAAGCTTGACGGTACAGCAAAGGGCGGTATTGTAATTTCTATTAAAAATGAATTGGGGATACCTGTTAAACTGATCGGTGTCGGAGAAAAGATTGATGATCTTCAGCCTTTTTAACAGCAGAGATTTTGTAAGGGCATTATTTGAAGGTACTTCACAGACGGTACAGACAGAAGAGGAAAATGAAAATGAGCAATAAAAAAATAATTCTTGCAAGCAATAATAAGGGGAAAAAATCAGGGAAATTCAAGAAATACTGAGTCCCTTGGGATATGAAATTATTTCCATGAAAGATTCGGGAATTGATATTGATATTGAAGAAAAAACGGAAAGACTTTTAAAGAAAATGCAGGAATAAAAAAAGCAAGAGCAATTTATGAGATAAGTCATACAGCAGTTATTACCGACGATAGCGGTCCTGGAAGTGGATTATTTAAACGGTGCTCCGGGAGTGTATTCTCACAGATATGCCGGAGAAAACGCTACAGATGAAGACAGAAACAACAAGTTACTATCAGAGCTTTCTGGTATTACTGAGGAAAAAAAGAGGAGCGGCATTTGTCTGCGAGATCTGCTATATTGACGAGGTTGGCACAGAGCAGTATGTAAGAGGAGAATGCAGAGGTAAGATAGGGTATGAACCTATAGGCGAAAACGGTTTTGGATACGATCCGCTTTTTATGTACGGTGAAAAAATCATTTGCGGAAATTTCAGCAGAAGAAAAAAATAAAAAATCAGTCATAGGGCAGACGCTTTGAGAAAGCTTTGCAGTATTTTGAAATGATGAAAGGAAAAATAAATGCTAAACAGTAAACAGAGAGCGACAGCGCGTGGAATCGCGAGCAATTACGAAACAATATTTTTCAAATCGGTAAGGGCGGTATTTCCGAAACCCTTTGATTTCACAGGTGAACGACGCACTGAGAAAAAGAGAACTTATAAAGCTTCGTGTACTGGACAACAGTATGTATACAGCCAGAGAAGCGCAAAGAGAAGAAATCGCATCAAAAACAGGCGCAGATGTTGTTCAGGTGATCGGCGACAGATTTGTTATTTTTAAGAGAAATCCTAAAGAGCCTGTAATAGAAATTAAACTGTAAAATGGCGAAAATCGGACTTTTCGGAGGAAGTTTTAATCCGATTCATAACGGACATATAAATCTTGCAGTAAGCGTCAGAAATGAATTGAAGCTTGATAAGGTAATATTTAATCCGTCGGGAACTGCTCCTCATAAATCCAGTAATGAGTATGTATCGGCTGAAGAAAGACTTGAAATGTGCCGTCTGGCACTTGAGGAATATGATGACTTTGAAATAAGTGATTACGAGATACGCAGACAGGGGAAGAGTTATACTGTATATACAGTAAGACATTTCAAACAGCTTTATCCGTATGATGAATTGGTTTTGATGGTCGGAAAGCGATATGCTTTTGACTTTTGATCAATGGTATGAATATCGTGAAATACTTGGAAAAGTAACTTTAGCAAAGAATTTCACGTTGTGGTACAGATTTAAACCAATTGTATAAAATGTCTGAAAAGTTGAGCTTGTTTGGCAAGACAATTGTTGTAAATGCCAGTGCCGTTACAATATCCTCCACAAAAATACGAAAAATGATAAAAAATAATGAAGATATATCTTGCTATTTAAACGGAAAAGTAGTAAAAATATATTATGCTGAAAAATCTGTATTCATAACAGCAGGATTTAGTATTAAATATTAAATTGGTATTTTTTTAAACCGGAGGAATATAATTATGTATTCTTTTTTTGAAGAATTAAAATCTTTTCTTAAAAAAAAGACTTTCCAAAAAACGCTTTATTCATTCGCTGAATGTGGCAGACGAAGCTTATAAGCTTGCGGGAATGTATGGGGAAGATCCCGACAAAGCTTATCTTGCAGGACTTCTTCATGATATCTGTAAAGAAAGTCCGGCGGCAGAACAGGAAGAACTGATGCTTAAAGGGAATATGAATATTTCCGGAACTGAATTGGCGTCAAAAGCTTTGTGGCATGGTCCGGCAGGGAGCTTATTTTATTAAATCTGAATTAGGGATTAATGACAGTGATATATTGAATGCTGTAAGGTATCATACAATAGGAAGATCAGGTATGTCAAAGCTTGAGGAAATTATTTATATGGCTGATCTTATTTCCGATGACAGGGACTATAAAGATGTTGATAAGATGCGTAAGCTTGCATATTCGGATTTTGAGAGGGCTATGTATGAAGCAGTCAGTTATTCAATAGAAAGCGTTTTAAAAAAAGCAGGGTTATATTCCTGAATGTACTGTTAATTTATATAATCAATATTCATATATCTATTCAGTGCACAAGAAGAATAAGGAGAAAAAATGATGGCAAAAAATAATAAGAATACAAGTAAAAACCGCATGTCCGATACGGTTAATAAAAAACCCTAAGATGAAAAAGAAAAAAATCTTCCCTTAAGGAAAAGATCATAATTGCAGTATCGATTATTGCTTTGCTGTAATAATAATTGCTGTCATGGTTCTTAATATTCCGATAATTCCTGTTGAAAGAACAAAGGACGGTCTTACATATACAGAGCATATCTCTATAATAAGATGGATAAAGGAACTTCAGCCTATGGCAGGTACAGAAGGGCTTTTATCCGCCGACCCGAACAGTTATGAATTAAACAGCGGTGCGGAATCAGTTGACGATAAGCGTGATTTTACGAACGATCAGATAATTGAAGGACAGTTTACGGTTCTGCTTCTGGGATTTGATGAGGATCGTTCAAATTCGGATGTTATGATGCTGTTCCATTTTGATATTATCAATGATAAGATAAATATTCTTCAAATACCAAGAGACAGTTTTGTACCGGATTATACGTACAGTGAAAATGGCAAGATTAACAGCGTGTATACGTTAGGTGATGAAAATCTGATACCGATCCAGCGAGTTGTTGATGCCGTAAGAGATACTTTCGGCATTCCAATCGACAGATATATAACTACAGGATGCGCTGATATTGTAGATATGGTTGATTTGGTCGGAGGCATTCCGATAGATCTTCCTGAAGATGTATTCTATTCATATGATAAAATTCTTTATGCCGGTGAACAGGTGCTTAACGGTGAACAGGCAGAATTGTTTGTTCGTGCAAGAAAAGGATACATGGAAGGCGATATCGGACGTGTAAAAAGCACAGAGAATATTTATGGCTGCCTGTATGGAAAAAGCTCTTAATATGGGAACAGTTGAATTGACTAAATTCCTTACAGAAGTGTATAATAAAGGATATATAGGCACTGATCTGACTTTTGCAGGAAATGAGTATTCTTGCAGACTTCGGAAGCAATATGAATCTTGACGATGTTACGGTTCAGATGGTTCCGGGTGAAGCGACCGAGTATAACGGATATTCAGTGTGGTCTATCCATAAAAATGGACAACTATTGATGTTATAAACGAATATTTCAGACCGTATCAGCCTGATTTAAGCTATGATTCCCTGCCTATTACAGAGCTTATTGAAAGCGATTATTATACTACCGATGTTTATGATGAGAATCAGGATACTTTACAAGATATTGCAGACGGAGCTACCCCCGGGAGAGAGCAAAAAGAAAAACTACGGAAACTTCATCTTCTGAGGAAAGCAGTTATGACGGCTATGATGATTATGATTATAATCAGGAGGAAAACTACGGATACTAATTAAACGTAAAGGAGATAATATATGACTCAAAAGGAAATGCTGAAAACTATAATCAGTACTCTTGATAAAAAAAGAAAGCGGAAAGTATTCAGGCTATAAAAATTTCAGATCTGACTATACTTGCAGATTATTTTATTATTGCAAGCGGAAATAGTTCGACTCAGACAAGAACTTTGGCAGAGGAAGTTGAGTACCAAATGTCTCAGGCAGGTGTTGAGCCAAACAGAAAGGAAGGCTATAACGGTTCAAACTGGGTAATACTTGATTACGGCGATATAGTTGTTCACATTTTTTATAAAGAAACAAGGGATTATTATCAGCTTGAAAGACTGTGGGCTGACGGTGAAAAAAATAGACATTGAGGAATATGTAATTGAGGGTGAATTACATGAATACAAACAATCAGACGGGACGAAATATTTCATTGATAGTCGGCGCTTATTTTATTTTAAAATCAGTGATTAATCTGATTCTCGGCGGAGGTGTATCCGATATAGTAATTGCAGTTGCTGAAGCGGCTGCACTCTATACCGGTCTTATGTACTTGAATTATGTTGTTGCAGCAGTTGCGGCGCTTATAGTAATTATACACCTTCCTGCAAACATAAGTCATTTTACAGATAATTGGATATATCTTCTTGAGGGTGTAATTGATATTATATTTGCAGTAATAATCTGTATAAATCAAATGTTAAAGAACATTTTACAAACAAGTGGTCAAGTAACTCCGGCAGTAAGTAAAATAAGTTGGAATTGATATAAATTAATTGTTAAAGAGGAATGATATAATGAGTGAGAAGTATAATTTTACTGCCATTGAAAAAAAAATGGCAGAGGTACTGGGATGAACACAATACTTTCAGAGCGGGTACTGACTATTCAAAGCCAAAAATTTTATGCTCTGGTAGAGTTTCCTTATCCATCGGGACAGGGGTTGCATATCGGTCACCCGCGTCCTTATACTGCTATGGACATAGTTTCCAGAAAAAAGACGCCTGGAGGGGATATAATGTACTGTTCCCCATGGGCTGGGACGCTTTTTGGTCTCCCTACAGAAAATTACGCTATTAAAAATAAAATTCACCCTGCCATAGTGACGGAAAAGAATATTGCACATTTTAAGGAACAGCTGAAAATGCTCGGACTTTCCTTTGACTGGGAAAGAGAGGTAAATACAACTTCACCGGAATATTATAAGTGGACTCAGTGGATTTTCCTTCAGATGTTCAAAAAAAAGGACTTGCCTATAAAAAGGAAATGGCAGTAAACTGGTGTACTTCATGCAAGGTGGTACTTGCTAATGAAGAAGTTGTGGGCGGTCGCTGTGAACGCCGCGGCGGAGAGGTAATAAGAAAGGTTAAATCACAGTGGATGTTGAAAATTACCGAGTATGCCCAGAGACTTCTTGACGATCTTTCAGAAGTAAATTATCTTGATAAAATTAAATCTACACAAACAAACTGGATCGGACGTTCTACAGGTGCGGAGGTTAATTTTGAATCTACTGCCGGAGATATTCTGACCGTTTATACTACAAGACCGGATACTCTTTTCGGCGCTACATATATGGTAATTGCACCGGAGCATCCATACATTGAAAAATGGGCTGATCGGCTTGAAAATATGGATGAAATAAAAGCTTATCAGGATATGGCTGCCAAAAAAGTCTGATTTTGACAGGACGGAAATGAACAAGGATAAAACAGGTGTCGAACTGAAAGGCGTTAAGGGGGTATAAATCCTGTGAACGGCAGGGAGATTCCTATATTTATTTCAGACTATGTTCTTATGTCTTATGGTACAGGCGCTATTATGGCTGTACCGGCTCATGATACCCGTGACTATGATTTTGCAAAGGTTTTCGGTCTGCCGATCATTGAAGTGGTTAAGGGCGGAGACGTTGAAAAAGAGGCGTTTACTGACTGCGCTACAGGTACAATGACAAACAGCGGATTTTTTAGACGGATTGTCTGTTGAGGACGCAAAGGTGAAGATTAAGGAATGGCTTGAGGAAAACGGCAAGGGTGCTTCAAAGGTAAATTACAAGCTCAGAGACTGGGTATTCTCACGTCAGCGATACTGGGGCGAGCCGATTCCGGTGGTTTACTGTGAAAAGTGCGGCTATGTAGGAGTTCCTGAAAGCGAGCTTCCTCTGACGCTTCCTGATGTCGATAGCTATATGCCTACAGATAACGGTGAAAGTCCATTGGCAACACTTGACAGCTTCAAATTAATACAACATGTCCGAACTGCGGCGGTCCGGCAAAGAGAGAAACTGATACAATGCCTCAGTGGGCTGGTACTTCGTGGTATTTCCTGAGATACTGCGATCCGGACAATAAAATGAACTTGCTTCAAAGGAAGCTCTTGATTACTGGACGCCGGTTGACTGGTATAACGGCGGAATGGAGCATACCACACTGCACCTGCTTTATTCACGCTTCTGGCATAAGTTCCTTTATGATATCGGTGTTACAACAACTAAAGAGCCTTACATGAAGCGTACTTCACATGGCATGATTCTAGGTGAGGACGGACAGAAAAATGTCTAAATCCAGAGGAAATGTTATCAATCCTGATGATGTTGTAAAGGAATACGGAGCTGATACGCTTCGTCTCTACGAGATGTTTATCGGTGATTTCGAAAAAGCTGCTCCGTGGAGTCCTTCAAGCATTAAAGGCTGCAAGAGATTTCTTGACAGAGTATGGTCATTGCAGGATTGCATTATTGACGGTGATGATTACAGAGATTCCCTTATGGCATCATTCCATAAGACGATTAAGAAAGTAAGCGAAGATATAGAAAACCTGAAATTCAATACGGCAATTGCGAGCTATGATGGCATTGCTGAATGAAATTACCGCAACAGGTAAAATTAACCGTGCAGAACTGAAAACACTGCTGATACTTCTCAATCCTTTTTGCACCTCATATGACAGAGGAAATGTATGAAAATAATTTTGACGGAGTACTCAATGAACAGCAATGGGTTAAATATGACGAATCGCTGTGCGTTGAAAACACGGTTGAAATTGTAGCGCAGGTAAACGGTAAAATCAAGGCAAAGCTTGTGGTTCCTGTTGACGGTGACAAGGAAGAAATTCTTGCAAATGCACTGAAAGATGATAAAGTAAATGAAACAATTGATGGAAAAAAGTATTATAAAACAGATATATGTTTAAATAAATTGGTTTAATTTTGTTGTAAAGTAACAAAATTTTAAAACTGAACTTGACATATATAAATGTTTATGATAAAATAAAATGTATATTAAATGTAACATATTTCTGCTGTTGCAGTAAGAACAAGGTTTGATAACTGACATTCGCATTTTATGTGAAATGATTAGTATAAAATTCAGATTTTTAAAATCTGAAAAACCTCTATCTTTGGGGCAAAGGGAGGGAAAATAGTGGCAGAAGTTCGCGTTGGAAAGAACGAATCATTAGATACAGCTCTTAAACGTTTTAAAAATCCTGTACTTCAGGACAGTGTTATCGCTGAAGTTCGTGAAGGAACTACTACGAAAAGCCTTCAGTAAAGCGTAAGAAAAGTCTAGGCAGCTCGTAAACGCAAATATTAATTTGCATAAAGGCAATTGTAATTGCCTGATGATTAAAAGACAAAAGCGGGCGTAAAGCGTTTATACGTTTTAGTTTCTTGTGAAATCGACATAAAAATAGTGTATAATATTATGGCGAATTAATTAAGGAAGTTCTGCTTTAACGGAAAGGATTACCAATATGCTGTTCAGAGCTGATTTTGCGTTTAAAAGCGTACTGAAATAACTCCTGAGTTTCTTCAGAAACAGAATATAAGAGGACTGCTACTGGATCTTGACAATACTTACAACTCATGACAATCCCAAACCGGCTGATTTGGTAAGCTCTGACTGATTGCAGAAAATTAAGGGCGCCGAGTTAAATGGTTATAAGTTTCAAATAATCATCCACCAGAGTGAAGCTTTTGCAGGACATGTTGGGACTTGATTTTATTTGTGAGGGTAAAAACCGCTTTCAAGCGATTCAACCGTGGGCAAGAAATGATGAATATTCCGTTTTCTCAGCTTGTAGTTTGCCACCCTCAGATTTTTACCGATATACTTGGTGCTAGTAATCTGAAAAGAGTAAGAGAGGAATTTTTTGTTTACCCTATAGAACATGAAAAACTGCCTTTTTAAATTTAAGAGGTGGGCGGAAAACCATATAGTTACGTA
>VOFK01001133.1_pt1 | contig 38113 bp, 43 predicted proteins | sample 5384121 | NCBI WGS metagenome assembly VOFK01 (sample SAMN12384730, study PRJNA508395) | human gut metagenome | isolation source: healthy gut J | host: Homo sapiens | reverse complement strand
CTCATGCTTTTCGTTCCGAGTTACGTATTGCTGTCTGTTTCACTCTAAATAAACATGAAACAGGGCGAATATCCAGTTCATGATCGGACCGGATGTTCTTTTCGATGCGTTTCCGCGTCTGCTCACCGGTCGAAAACGCTTTAATACATTAACGGGCGATATCGGTAGGCACGATCATCAGTAATCGCTTCCATAGGATTTCTTCTTTCTCCCATTTACGTTTTCTGCTCATATTTATCACCTGCTGATACTATATCACAACACCAGAAACTATTATATAGTATCCTCGTTTCTCCCTGTTGATTAATATGCTTTTTCTATTATTCTCGTACAGAATCTTTTAATCTGCGATATAATAAAGCAATTCTTTAATGAACAGGTGCTAACTTCATAACGCAATGAAATGCCCTTATCCCTGTCTCTTTACTGAAGATTTATTTTGTCATATTATCAAAAATAAATCAAGTTTTGTTTGAATAAATTATTTGACATAAAACCATTGACTTATCCATACTTTTGGACTACACTACAATCAAATAATTTCAATTTACACTCATTAAATAAAACGTTTATGTGATTTTGTATTATAATCAAGAAGGAGAAGCGCTATGTCTTTACCGGCATTGCATATAGGTGAATTGACAGCCCGTATTCCCATCATCCAAGGCGGCATGGGTATCGGCATCAGCCTTTCCGGTCTTGCGGGAGCCGTCGCAAAAGAAGGCGGTATCGGTGTCATTTCCGCGGCACAGCCCGGTTTCGATGAACCTGATTTCAGAACAAACACGATTGCCGCTAACTGCAGGGCTCTTGCACGCCATCTGAAAAAAGCGCGTGAAACAGCGCCTGATGGAATTATCGGCGTGAATATCATGACAAAAGGATATAACTATGAAGTTTATGCCAAGTGTGCCGTAGAAAACGGAGCAGATATTATCTTTTCCGGCGCAGGTCTTCCCGCCGATCTCCCTGCATGTGTCGAAGGTTCGAAAACCAAAATAGCGCCCATTATCGGTTCACCCAAAGCGTGCCGCGTCCTGTTGAAATTATGGGACAGGCACCACCACACGACAGCAGATCTGGTTGTCATCGAAGGTCCGAAAGCGGGCGGCCATTTGGGCTACACCCGTGAAGAAGTAAAACTTCATGAAAACGACGGCTATGAAAAAGAAATTCTGGAAATTCTCGCGGTAGTTCACGAATTTGAAGAAAAGTACAATAAAAAAATCCCCGTCGTATTCGGCGGCGGTGTTTTTGATAAAGAAGATATCAGACATTATCTTTCTCTCGGTCTTTCCGGCGTGCAGATGGCAACACGTTTCGTAGCCACGAAAGAATGCGATGCGGCGGACGAATTTAAACAAATGTACGTCAAGGCAAAAAAGGAAGATGTGACAATCGTCCAAAGCCCGGTCCATATGCCGGGACGGGCGCTTCTCAACCCCTTTGTAAAACGGATCCGCAAACAGCGTGAAAACGTAAGAAACTGTTTCCACTGCCTTAAGACCTGCGATCCCCGCACAACGCCATATTGCATTACTATGGCGCTCATCAGGGCTGTCAAAGGAGATGTGGATAACGCACTTGTCTTCTGCGGCGCCAATGCCTACAAAATTAAGGACATTGTTTCCGTTCATGACCTGATGTGCGAACTTTCTACTTAACCCCCGAGGCAATACCGTTCCTCCCATCAAACGACATTGCCTCTTTCCTGAAGACCTCCACCCCCATGGAGGTCTATTTTGTTTGCCGCAAAAAAACGATACATCACCGTACCGTTTCTTCTTCACTGTTCATTCACAAACCATTGTTTTTTATTTCTTCAAATGATGACTTCCTCTTTCCGTAATTGGCACTCCTTTTTTACAAAGCGGACATTCTTCCGGGCGGTAAGCCGGCACTGTCAGGCGGACAAGAGGAAATACCTTATCGGCAGGCACACCGTAATCCGCCTTTCCTCCGGAGCGATCTACAAAAAGACCGATGCCCGCAATTTCACCTTTTGCTTCATTTACCACGTCCACCACTTCACGGATAGAGCCGCCGGTAGTCACGATATCTTCCACAATGAGAACCTTTTTCACCCGGTTCCACACGGAAGCCACGGCGAAGTGTCATTTTTCCGTTTTCTCTTTCCGTAAAAATAGAACGGGTCCCCAAAAGCCTCGCTGTCACCTGTGACAGGATAATGCCGCCCGTTGCCGGTCCGATGACTGTCTGCACCCCCTGATTTCTGAAATGGTCTGCAATCATTTCACAAAGTTTTTCCGTGTACTCAGGGTGCTGCAGTACATTGAACTTCTCTACATAAAGGGGGCTGTGCAGCCCGCTGGTCAGAAGAAAATGCCCTTCCAGAATGGCTTTTGTCTCTCTCAATAAAGATTCTGCGTCTTTTTTCATCATTTTTTATTCTCCCTGATTTCTTCTAAAATCATACGGACGGCTTTTTTCGGATCTTCCGCTTTTGTAATCGGCCGCCCGATCACAAGCCGCGTCGCACCGTTATTAAGCGCCACAGCGGGCGTGGCGATACGTTTCTGATCATCAGCACCCGCAAAGGCCGGACGGATTCCCGGCGTGACAATTTCAAAATCATTTCCGCAAAGTTCCCGTATCCCTTTCGCTTCTTCCGGCGATGCCACCACACCGTCGACGCCGCACTCTTTTGCCAGTTTTGCCAGTCGGAGCACTTGAGATTCAATCGGCAATAATCCGCCCGCCTCTTTCCAAACAGTTTCATCAAAACTGGTAAGCACGGTAACCGCCAGAATTTTTGGACGTCTCCCGTTATTCCGTCCCGCTTCATCGGCAGCTTGCACCGCGGCTTCCATCATGTCCCGACCGCCGCCTGCGTGGATCGTGATCAGGTCGATCCCCAGCCCCGACACGGCAGAAATTCCATGGGCCACGGTGTTCGGGATATCATACATTTTAAATCAAGAAAAACCTGCTTCCCTTTTTCATGAAGCCATTCCACGGTTTTACTTCCTTCTGCATAGTACAGTTCCATTCCTACCTTGTAGAACGAAACGAGTTCTCCCAGCTCCTCCACAATGGACTCCATCTTTTCAAAAGAATCTACATCCAGTGCCGCAATGATCCTGTCGTCTGCAGAACAGACCCTCTCCATATAATCCCTCTTTTCAAAAGCAGTTTTTTTAATTATATCAGTTTTATTAGGCAGGCGCATTAGAAAACACAGGTTTTTCCGAGTAAAAAAAGCCCCGAATTTATTTTCGAAGCCTTTTCTGTGTGACTGTCCGATTTTATATTACAATTTAATGATTTAATTTTTCTTCTCTGCCGGCTGTTCAGGATTTGCCGCGGCCGCTTCGCGAATCATATGGACCGTGACGGAATTTAATTCTACCGGTGTTTCCAATGCTTTCACTTCATGAAAGCCCACCTTCAGTCTTCCCGTATAGTAACCGATGACTTCATCTTTCGAATTTACTTTAACGGCGTAAATCGTTTTATCTTCACCAAGCCCGACCAGCCGGAACTGCCCGGGCGGAGAAATAACGCGCCAGCCGCTGTCATCCCCGTCAAAAAGATACATAATGCCCCGCTGGCTGTCATCGTAAAAGAATTTATCTTCATCATAAAAAACAGCAATCTTACCGATATGAGATGTCTGCACATAGATGCGGCGGGTATCATAGTTTGCATCAGTACGATAAATACGATACAGTCCGTTTCCCACTTCCATTTTCATATACACCGCATTCGTCGCAGTTGAGTATGCCACATCCACAATTTTGGCGTTTCTCGGCAGATCCTTAATCGGCGCATCCGATTCATGGGTCGTTCCTTCCGGATTATACCTTGCCAGAGTCACATCCCAGCGTCCGCCCTTCCAATGAATGGGATACATGGCCATAAGCGCCAGATTACGGTCAGGCATCCATTCAAAGAAAAAAGATACGCCCTGTCCTTTCAGATCCACTTTCTGCGGCGTGTTCAAACTGTCTGAATTATAAATCGTCACAGAATCAGCGGTAACATCAGCCATATAATGGTAGTCATGGGAATAATAGGCTTTCCCCTTCACCGTAATTTTGCTGAATATCTTCCGTCCTGCCTTATCAAGAGCCTCCGTATTTTTATCTTTTACATCAGATACCCCGTAATCCGAAGAAGACAAAGGCGCAAAGAGTACCTGATCAAGATAAAGGTACCCGCCCGCCTGCAGCACCGTACCGATGACACAGCAGGAAACAAATGTAAGAAATTTCTTATTCATCAGTTCCCTCCTATTTCACGATAAATGCCGTTGGAATCATACGCTCTCCAAGAAGATCCGCCGGTTTATTCACTACATTGCCGTTATAATACAAGGTCGTACTGGAACCGCCGTCCAGATTCGCCGCAATATACGCGCCTTTTTCATACATAATATTCTGCACATCCACCAAAGTGGCTCCGATACTGTACCCCGGCTGGCGGCCGTCGATAACAAGAAACATCATGGTTCCGTCTTTTTTCTGTCCGATCGCGGAACGCGGACTGATCCCCCAGCCGCCGTCACCGCTGCGGATAACCTTTTTGCCGTTCATGATAAGTGGCGGGCCGAAGGTCAATCCCTCTGTCACACCCAAATCATGAAGCTCCTTTTTATTATAGTTTCCGGCAATCAGGTTCCCTGAACGTGTCATGCCGACAAAATCGACCTGTTCTTTATCATCTACCTGCTGTCCGAGCAGATACTTTCCTTCATGAATGATAAACCCATAGGGCAGGCGGCCGGTTCCCGTACCATTGGGATCATAAAATCCTCCGCCGTTAATTGCGGCAACCGCATTATTCTTCTTTGCAATGCGGCTCGTCGTATCCCCCCTTTTTCCTGAATATCTTCAGCCGTTGCCACCTGTATCCGCTGCGGATTGGGGATTTCAGAAGATAACCCACGAAACGGGTCGTTTCAATCTTCTGCAAAGACAGCGTGGAATCGGTACGCGGTTTAAAGGAAAGAACTTGCGTCTGTTCCGTCGTTTTGACTACACCCAATATTTCATTTAATTCCTCCTGGTTATACAGCCAGGTAATGTACTGGGGATGGCGGGAACGCATGATAGCGCCTACCACGGCACGCTTCAAATTTCAAACGGTCCAAAAAGGACAATGATCGGAGAAGTAGCCGCAAAGAAAACCAGCGTAACTATGATAAACCGAAATATAAGGCTGTGAAATATTTTTACTCATCATTTCTCCTGATTTTATAAAGGCGCATAGTTATCTTTCGTCAATCGTTCCATGAACCGCGCCAAAGAAACATTATTCCCAATGTATACGCGTTTCAGGTCATAAGGGTAACTTCCCCACATGGACACGTCCGGCATCGGTAGTTACTGCCAGCTTGATTCCTGCCTTTTTTGCAGATATCAATCACTTCGTCATCATAATCTCCATACGGATAAGCAAACCATAGATTATCAATTCCCAAATGATACTTGAGGGCTTTATTCGCGCCGATAATTTCGTTTTCCTTCTCTGCCCTCGTAGGCAGGTTATGCAGCTTGGGATGGCTCAAAGTATGGTTCGCAATGGTTACTGCCCCGCTGTCTGCCATTTCCTTCAGCTGTTCCCAAGTCATACGGTTGTAAGATTTACCCACATCATCAGTAATAAGAAATAAAGTCCAGGGATAACCGAATTCTTTCATCATGGGGTACACGATAGTATAGCTGTCCAGATACCCGTCATCAAAAGTAATACATACCGGTTTGGATGGAAGTTTTTCCCCTTTTGTCACATAATCATATAATTCCTGCATCGTAATGGGATGGTATCCATGGTCTTTCAGGTACTGCATCTGTATACGTAAATTATCCTCCGTCATGACGGCGGAATTATTTTTCATGTTCCCGATCATATGGTACATGAGAATGGAAACTCCTTCAGGCACGCTGTATTCTACATCAGCATCACGATGTACAATCGCTGTTCCCGGTTTGAAATTCGGATCTTTCACCTTAACGGAAGAAGCCTCCGCCATATTCACAGCATCTTCTTTCGGCACACCTGATTTCCACATGCCGCAGCCGCCAAGGAAAACCGCGCCGCTGATTCCAAACAAAGCGGCAAATACCGCCGCGCTCTTTTTCCAATGAGACAAAAACATACTTTAACTCCTCGTAAGCACTTCGTCAAAATGACAATACATAATTTATTTTACTACAAAACAAACTTCATGTCATTTTTGGAAGGCCATCGTAATCATCAGTGCCTCCTGGCTCTATCTATTTTTATGACCAACATTCAAGAATATATGTCCCGTGGTATAATAGGAAATATCCTCGGATAATTATCTCATGCATTACACATAAAGAAAGGAAACTTATGAAAAGAATTTTTTCTATACTTATCTTTTTTGTCAGTTTATTCCTGCTCGCTGTCCATCCGGCTTCGGCAGCACCCGCTTCCATCACGAATTTCCGATGGACGGCAAGAAACGACGGCGCCCCCGCCGTTTGTCCGTATCGCTATGGATTTGTCCCATGCAGTAAAAGCAGAAGCCGCTATTGATGAAGAAGGGAAAAAATTTTCAACTGATTTTAAGAGATACTGCCAAGGGTTCCGCTCTCCATCAATATGAAATGGATGAACGGGCTATTGATTTCGCCACTGTTTCAGAAAAAACGGCGACACCTATTTGGATGTCCTCATGACAAAAACCGCAGAAGATGGAAAACATCCGCGTCTTTGCCTTACGCCCTGACGCAAAAGCAGGCAAACCTCATCGTCTCGTTGTAGATATCCCTATTATCGGTGCCAAAAAGAGTTACTATAAATCCGTAGATAAAGCGGAAAAGCGAAATGCCGCAAAAGCAGCAAAAGAAGAAATCACTTCTTCGACACCTGCCGCACCGGCACCTCCCATAAAGGACGTCCCTGTTTCCGCTGAGGCCAGGCAGGCCCTGAAAGGAAAAATCATCTGTCTTGACCCCGGTCACGGCGGTACCGATGTAGGTGCCATCGGCCACTTGAATAATAAAGAGATTTATGAAAAAGACATCACGCTTCCGATCGCCCTCAACCTGCGCGATCTCCTGACTTCAGCAGGTGCGAAAGTCGTCATGACCCGTACCACCGATAGAGATGTCTACGGCCCTTACGCTTCCGATACGGCGGAATTGCAGGCACGCTGCGATATTGCCAATGAAGCCCATGCCCACGTCTTCGTTTCCATTCACATCGATTCAATCTCCAATCCGCAGATTGACGGCGTTACGGCCTACTACTACGTAGGAAGTGATAAATCTCTCCTGCTGGCGCACATGCTCCACCAGGCGACGCTGAACAGTCTCTCCATTCCGGATCGGGGTGTCAGAGCAAACAACTTCTATGTCACCGCCCATACCACGATGCCCTCCGTCCTCATGGAAATGGGGTATATTTCAATGAACACCGTTTGAAGATGCTGACTTCCAAGTGGGCACCCAAGAGTATTGCCAAGAGCCTTTTCAACGGCCTTGTAGATTATTTCGCCCAGACTGATTAAGGAGGATGCCATGAAAAAGATATATCTGCTCGGAGCGGCATTTCTTATTTCGCTCGGTATCACAGGCTGCACCCCCGGCCACAACCGCCACACCGCCGGCATCAAACCGGCTTCTACCGCTGAGCAGCAGGAAAGAAGTATCTCTCACTATTTACCGTCCTACGGAAGATGCTATGTACCTTGTGCCGGTCACCGTGAAAATGAAACTAAAAGATGATCCTCCAAAAGCGGCACTGGCTGCCATGATTGCCGATGATCGTAAACAGAAATACCCGATCCTTCCGAAAGGGTTATCTGTCAATACCGTCAAGATAAAAGACGGCATTGCCACCGTCGACTTTTCAAAAGAGCTTCTAAACATGGATAAGAGCACCACGACGGAAGAACTTTTCACCGCTATGACAGTAAACACGCTCACTGAATTTCCGGATACGTAAAAAGAAGTAAATTTCTGATGAACGGCAGCTATCACTCACCTTTCCGGTCACAAGCGATATGACAAGAACTCTTTAAAACGGATGAATGACATCATAAAAGTCATCATCTGAAAACGAGGATTCTCCATAAGAGAAGAATCCCTGTTTATTGAAAATTTTCAACCTCAATCATGCTCGCTGTTCTTTGTGGCGGGCTATCAGGACCTGGCCCAACACGCCTGCCTCCGGGAGCTCAAGCGGCGGGCTACAGGCTGGGGAACCTTTCCTCATGAGATCGGCCTCTTCCTGGGATAGCCCCGGAAGATGGGCCGGGTTTATGACCCACCAGGGGGAAACACTGCAAATGCGTGGGCTGCTGGAAGGTCTACGGCGATGAGGCCGCCGCCCGCCGCCAGTTTGCCGCCTATAAATCCTGCACGGCCAATTACTGCCGCCGCAGGGCCTCCGGGGCCTCTCTGGAGGCTCACGGTGGCCACCAGACTGCCCCCCCCACGATTCCAAGATCCTGCCGAAACCGACAAGGTTCGGCAGGATCTTGCTCTTTTTTGTCAGCCGATTGACTTTTGAAGAAAGATTTCCTAAAATGATAGTGTTAATCTTTTTCGGCCGCATTTTTCAACCCCATCCGCGCCGAGTTTGAGAAAGGGGGGCAATGACTTTTGCCTGAACACACCAATCCGCCCGGAAAAAGTAACGCCACTGCCAGCTTGGTGCTGGGTATCATCGCGGTGGTCTTCTGGTTTTTCGGCTATTCCTCCATCCTTTCCGTCATTTTAGGAATCGTCGGCCTGATCCAGGCCAGCAAGGCCAAGGAACTGGGATACCTGACGCCATCCGCACGGCGGGATTTGTGCTCTCCCTCATTGGTCTGATCGGCGGCGCCCTGGCCTTTTGTGGCCTGTGTCGCCTGCGTCAGCTGTGCGGGGATCGCCAGCACCCTTCCCCTGTAATTCCTTCCACCATGCGGCATTCCCTGCCGCGGCGCCTTTATTTTGGAGCTTTCGTTACGGTTATGCTACCCTATTGGAATCTTGGCGGCACTCTCTTCCCCACGTACAGCCTGCTGACCCTGCTGGGCGCCGCTGCCGCGTGGCTGTACTTCCACCGGCAGCTCAAAGCCCGGGGAGAAAACCCCGGCCGGACAGAGCAAGCCTTTCTTTTGGGGTTCTGGGGGCATTGGTAGGCGCAAAATTTCTCTTACCTGCTGCCCAGCTGCCCCAGCTGCTCCAGGACCTCCCTGTTGGCGGCCGATCCGGCCGCCTTTTCCGCCCGCTACCTCTCGGTGGGTTCGTCTTTATGGCGGGCTGTTCGGCGCTCTGGCCGCGGTTTGGCTGTTCTGCCGGCGGCGCAAGGTCCCCTTTTCCCAACTGGGGCCGACCTGGTCCCCGCCGTCCCCTGTTCCACACCTTTGGCCGGGTGGGCTGCTTCCTGGCCGGGTGCTGCTACGGCATTCCCGCCCCCGCCGGCTGGCCGGGGGTGACCTTTCGGGTCTCTCCCGTGGCCCCCCAACGGCGTGGCGCTCCTCCCCCGTCCAGCTGTATGAGGCCGCCGGCTGCCTGCTCCTCTCTCTGCTGCTGCACCGCCTGGCCCGGCGGGGCTGGAAGGGGAGGCCCTTTTGCTGGTCTATCTGGCCGCCTACGCCCTGTTCCGCTTCGCCCTGGAATTTCTTCGGGGCGATGCCGCCCGGGGGTGGGGGGTATTTTCCACCTCTCAGCTGCTGGCTCTGGTTACTCTGGCCGCTGTCCTCCCCCTCCTGATCCGCCATCTCCGTACGTACGGCAAACAGCCGCGCCTGTAACATACAGGCCGCGGCTGTTTTTTGTTTCCGCTCCCCCGCCTCCTCTTCATCAGGAGCCAGCGTCTTGGAACAGGCTTTCAAAATCGTACGTGAGAGAAAATCCCGAACGCCTCCATCCGAGAGGCAATCTCCTGGGCGGTCATCGGCTCCTCCTCCAGAAGCCGGCGGGCCAGCTCCTGGCATACATCAGGGGAGTAGTGGATGTGGTCGCTGTACTGGTCCAGGTCTGTAATCAGGGCCTGGTCATCCATAAAGTAAAACACCCGCACATTGGGCCGGCTGATTAACCCTCCAGGACCCTCTCATGCATGGTGAGCGTCGCCTCCAGCTCCCCCTTCCCGAATGGTCATATCCCAGAAAAGGATACTGTACGGCGGCAGGTAAAAGGTAAACGTGGTCTGGGGATGGGCATCCACCCGCCAGAACATGGTCCAAATTCTCCTGGGCTGGGCCCAACAGTGCATCCGCCGCCACGGCGGGCCGGGGTTCAGGCCGCTGGTAAACCCCCAGCGCCACCTCTCTGCTCCACTGGACATCGTCTCCCCCACAGGTATCCCCCCTGTCCTTCATCCGCCTGGTACCCCTCCCTGGCCGCACGCAGGATGTCGGGGATATACCAGAAAAAAAGTATCTTTACTCAGCAGGTAATGCACATCATTGTACAGGTTTTCATCAAAAAGGTAGGTAGGCGCCTCCCAGGTATTCTCCTTGTCATACCGCCGCCAACAGTTGAGTCCACCCCCAAAAACCTGCCGCACCGTATGGGTTTCCAGGGCCACGTCCAGGGGAAGAAGAAAATCCTCAAAAATATCCGCCTTGGACAATGAGCTTCCTCGTCTGCCCTGGCAGACGCTGCTGAAAGGGCTCCAAGGTAAAATTGGCCGTGACAGAGGTGCCCATAAGCAGGTAATCATAGTCCAGATTTTCCGCCGCCCCCCCACGTTTTTGATACCGCCCATCCTGGAGCCAGAGGGGAAGTCCCGCCACTGGGCCATGGTAATGATAATAGGGGTCCACCACATAGATTGTCCCGGCAAACAAGGCCGTCAGCGCCAGAAAGACCGCAAAAAACAGTCTCAGAAATCGTTTGGGCACCGAATGTCTCCCCCTCTCAGAAATTAGAATAGATAAACCGGCTCACGCCCGTTAGAGAGATCACCGCCCAGAACAGCAGAATCCCCCGCCAGCACACCGCGCCGCCCTGTCATCCGATGCTTTCTCCGGGCCACTGGCGTCTTTGCAGACAAAAAGAACATACTCCCCACCACAAAGAAAGCAGGAACATGAGCAGGGCCAAACGGGCCATATCTATCTCCAGGTAGCGTCCAATCCAGGTAATCTCCGGCATCTGAAAGGAGGTGGTAAACTCTTCTGCCAGCGGACCGAACGCACACCGCGCAATGGCCCGGCACATGGCCAGCGCCTCCCCGGACAATTGCCGGCCCGGAAGAAAATCCAGCAGAAATTGACATACCCACAGGTCAGCGCCCAGGACAGCGCAGGGTGGGGCCGGTCCAGCCGGCTGCCCAGCAGGCGGTCGGCAAACATGGCGATCCCATGCAGCCTCTCCCCAGACCACAAAGGACCAGTCCGCCCCATGCCACAGCCCAGAGGCCAAAAAAAGATCACCAGGGTGTTGACACAGGTCCGCGGCAGCCCCCTGCCGGCTGCTGCCCAAAGCGAATGTAGAGATACCGGGTGAAAAACCGCGTCATGGTCATGTGCCAGCCCTTCCAAAGCCCTTCGGATGGTCAGCGCCTGGTAGGGGCACATCAAAAGTTCTCCGGCAGGGTAACCCCCAGCATCTTTCAATGCCCCCGGGCCATGTCCGTGTAGCCGCTGAAATCAAAGTAGAGCTGCAACGTGTAGCTCAGCGTCACCGCCAAGGCCGTGGTGCTGTTGAGGGCAGGCAGATTGGCCCAGCCCCAGTCCGCGCCGCCGCCAAAAAGCCTCTGCCACAATGACCTTCTTCCAAATCCCCAAGGAGAACAGCCACAGGCCCTCGGCAATGCCCTCCCTGGGCGGAAGGTCCTTTTTCCCTGGACCGCCCGCATCTGGGGAATCACCTCGTCATGGAAGGCAATGGGGCCGGAGGTTACACAGGGGAAAAGCTCACAAAGCAGGCATACTCCAGCAGGGTATAGTCTGCCGGGTCTCCTCGGTACCGGTCCACCAGGAAAGCAATCTGCTGAAAGGTAAAGAAACTGATCCCCAAGGGCAGCAGCAGCGACAGCGCCCCGATGGAGGTCCCCAGCAGCCAGTTGAGGTTGTCCAGAAAAAAGTTGGCGTACTTAAAGTAACCCAGCAGGCCTAAGTTGCCCAGCAGACCCAGCACCAGCAGAGGTTTTCTGGCCCGGGGCAGGGCTCCCATTGCCTTACCAACCAAAAAGTTAAACAGAATACTCCCCCCAGCAAAAGGGGGAGAAAGGCCAAGTTTCCCTTTCCATAAAAGGCCAAAGACACCACCAGCAGAAACCCTTGGGCCAGACGCCCATGGCCCCGCCAGTTCAGCAGCCACCACCCTGCCACAGACACCGGCAGCAGGGCAAAAAAAAATGTGTAGGACTGAAATGACATGGATCGAGACTCCTCTCCAAAAAAATGGCTGCGCTTGCCGTGCCGGCTCCCCTCTATTATACAGATTGGTTGTATCTCTGTCAAAAAAAAGCTGGATTTTTTCGCTTTTTTCCTCCAGATTCTACTTCCTGTTTCTTCTGCAGGGGAAAAAACCATTCCCCCTCCGCCCGGCGGCGCATCAACCGCAGCCGGTGAGAAGCCCCAGCAAAGGGCAAAGACGCAGACCCCCAGGCAGGCCAGGAGGAAAAAGGTACTGCTTCGGCTCTCTCATTCCAACGACCCCTTTCTGCCATAATAAGACGGGAGAAATCCCCTTTTGCAACAACATTTTTTCTTTTTCTCAAACAATCGCCATAAAAACGTCTCTTTCGCCCCCCCCAAGCGCAGGAAAAACCAGCGGCCCGCCCAAAAGAAAAAAGCCAATCGCATTGCCGCGATTGGCTTTTCCCCATGGCACCCCCGACGCGATTCGAACGCATGGCCTTCCGCTTAGGAGGCGGACGCTCTATCCATCTGAGCTACGGGGGCACAGACATTTTTATTTTATCCTATGATAATTGGTTTGTCAATCTACTTTGGACATGGCCGAATGGGACTTAATTACGGAACGTCCCCCCCACGCCGTCTATACTAAAAACAGAACAGCGGCCCGCCCCCGCAAGCGGGCGCAAGGCATCCCTGAGAAAGGAGTTTTTATGGGCATTCTTTCGCATCTGTTCTGTATCGACATCAACCGGGGCGTTCGCAACTATCGAGGCCACGCCGGGCGCGGTGTTGCTGGACGTCCGCTCCCGGGAATCGTACGCGCGCAAGCGAATCCCGGAAAGCCGAAACCTTCCCCTGGAGGAGCTCTCCCGGGCCAAAAGAGGTTTTGCCCCGATCTGTCGGTCCCCCTCTTTGTTTACGCTTATGGGGGAGAGACCAGTGCCCGGCCGTCTCCCGGCTGAAGGACATGGGATATACCCAGGTCCACGATATCGGCGGCCTGAAAAAGTGCTGCGGCTCCCACGGGTATTACGGCCCCACCGAGGGCACCCGCTGGTTCTCCTCCCTCTGCGCCCCCGGCCCGGGGCGCAGACTGGAAACCGTATCCTTACTCCAGATTCAGATGCCGGTGAAGCATCCGAATGGTGATGCAGTAGAGGATCGCGCCATAAATGGCGGAGATCAGAATACTGCCCCACATAAAGCCGTGGATGGCGGTGGCTGGGGTCAGAGAATTGAGCCAGCCATCCATGGAATCCAGCATGGGGACCCCCGCAAAGAGGAGCATACCGGAGACAATCTGGGTCACCACCTGGATGGCGAAAAAAGAAGGCCACAGACAGCAACATTTTTATGTTGGGCAAAGCTATGGCCGATGGCCAGAGGCGTGTAAAACTCCAGGCAGGCGACCACACAGAACACCAAAAAGAGGAGCAGGCACTCCACCAGGAAGGCCACGCCGTTGCCCACATAGTAGGCGTTCCACTGGTCCGCAATCTCCTGGAAGACCCTACCCAGCTCCCAGAACATCTCCACATTCGCCACCAGGGCCAGCAGGGACAGGACATCCACCACAACCGCCCCCAGGAACCAGACGGCGGAGACAATCAGCTTTGACCACACCAGGGTATGGGTGGACACCGGCAGGGTGAACATCACGTATCCCTCGTCCGCCATTAGATTGCTCGGAACCGGAGGATGGCCAGGATCACCGCCACCACAAAGGTGGCAATCAGCGCCAGGACAAACCCAAAAATAATGATCCCCGGACAGCAGGGCCAGGAAGTTGCGGCCCAGCATCCCGTCAAAAGGTCACCATCTCGGCCCACAATGCGGTGGCGCGGGTGAGCACCGCCAGCAGAACGGTAATCAAATACAGGGGAATCATCACCGGGCTGTGGCCCGGAACTCATGTTTCAACAGTTTTCAGCATTTGTATACCTCCCCGGAACAGCGCGTCCACGCTCATGCCCGTCTCCTCCCGGATGGCGTCCACCGAGGACTGGAGGAGAATCTGCCCCCGGTCAATGAAGAGCACCTCATCCAGCACCTTCTCCACGTCGGCGATCAGGTGGGTGGAGATGATCACCGAGGCCTCAGGGTTGTAGCGTTGCGGATGATAGTGTCCAAAAATAGTCCCGAGCCGCCGGGTCTACGCCGGCGATAGGCTCATCCAGCAGGTAAAGCTGGGCCTGCCGGCTCATCACCAGAATCAGCTGCACCTTTTCCCGGTGCCCTTGGACATGTGCTTCATCCGCTGCTTGGCGGAGATCTCCAGCCGGTCCAGCATCTCCGCTGCGCTCCCGCTGGAAATCCGCATAAAAATCCTCATAAAAAGTCCTGCAGCTGCTTCACGGTCATCCAAAGGGGAAGGCTGGTCCGCTCGGGAAGATAGGAGACCATGGCGTGGCTCTCCTTCCCCGGCGCCCTTCCGTTGATCCAAAGCTCCCCCGCCGTGGGGACCAGCAGGCCGTTGGCCAGCTTAATCAAGGTCGTCTTTCCGCTGCCGTTGGGGCCCAGCAGACCCACAATCCGGCCCGGTTCAATGGTAAAAAGCTGATTCCGTCCAGGGCGGTCACCGCCCCGAAGCGTTTGCTCAGCCCTTTACACTCCAGAATGCTCATGGTGTCCCTTCTGCAGCACAAGTGACGACTCCGACATTGAAGCCCACAGCCAAAGTACCGCAAGCAAAGGCTTCTACAATTACCTGCCTGAATGACTCGGCCAAAGAAGGCACCACTAACACATCGGCCGCGCTGTACAGTAAAGCAAGAGAATGTTCATCTCTGAAATACCCCATTGACCGGATAGGTAATCCCGCTTTATCTTCTTCCTTTACTGTACTTCCCAGTACCAATGCCTCCACGCCATGTTTATTCAATAAAGACAGTGCTTTCTTAAAGTAAGACCAACCTTTATGAGGATTAGCATCTCCTCCATTCGCCGCAAAAGAATATATCGTTTGGCAGGAGAAAGCCAATATCTTACAAGCCTCAGTTTTTGTCATAGGGCTTAAAAACATCCAAGTCTATCGTTAGCGGTATGGTTTTCAGAAAATGTGTACCAAACAATGCACTACGCTTTTACGCAATCGGACATCCACTGGCTTGAAGCTATCACATACAGGTTTTTATATGGAGACAATAAACGCTTTTTCTTCTTAAAAGTGGAAGATACTACATTCTGAACAAGTCTCTATGAATATCAGGACATTTTTTACACTCTGATTCGTACTTCTTGCATTCAAAGCTATGATGACACCCTCCTGTTATTGCCCACATGTCGTGCATGAATATGACCACAGGTTTACCTAAACGTAGAAGGCGATGTATCTCTTTAATGCTAAGAAAATTATGATTAATCCAATGTATATAGATAACATCTGCATCCACCACTTCCGGCAATTTAGAAATATGAATTCCAAAATGTCCTAATGAAAACACAAACTCACTCTTCAGGCAATACTTTTGAAATAGCTGAGAACAATGTGACAAAAATGACTGTTGAGGGCTTAATCCAACGGGCATTACGCAAATATGGGTTTTTCGGAAGAATGGGCAGATACTCTGCATACCAACATTTTTGAGTCAATACCATAGCGGTTCATTGCTTCATTCAAACGAAAAGCCGCAATAGCTGCTCCTCCTTTTTTCGTAGGTCGATATATGTAGTACTTTTTCATTGTTATAATTCACAAAGCATGACACGAGACAACCGTTGCGGAGCAGATTCCTGAGTAATCATAACCCGTCTCGTCGTGGTCATTGTTTTAAAATCAAACTGTTTCATTATATCAAACTCGCGCGCTCCCACCTCGTTTAGTGTACCATACGTAAAAAAGCAAAAGGCACATCATACTTCTTGAAAATAGGATAAACCTGTATATAGTTGCCCAGATACCCATCATCTAAAGTGAAAACGATAAAAGACTTATCAAGAATATGCTGGACATTTTATCATTAAGAATGTCATCTATCCCCTATGGAGCATATAAATAAAGCCTTGCGCTCCGTATCTTATGCTTTTCCAATGTTGGTACAAAAATATTTCTTTTCCAGAGTCGAAATGATTATTTTCTATATATTACACAATTACGGGACAAAGATATGGAATTAAGGTGAAATAAAAACCAAATATCATTTCTTTCTTTTTTTTATTATATCTTTGTAATCTAATAAATATCAATAAGAATGAAACCATACGATTACCTGATTGTCGGCAGCGGCCTATTCGGAGCCGTATTCGCTCACGAAGCCCATAAAACCGGTAGAAAATGCCTTGTGATAGAAAAGCGTACTCACACCGGTGGTAATATCTACTGTGAAGAAGTAGACGGAATCAATGTGCACAAATACGGTGCCCACATTTTTTCCACACAGACAATAAAGAAGTGTGGAACTATGTCAACCGCCTTGTTGAATTCAACAGATATACCAACTCACCGATTGCCAATTATAAAGGGAAACTGTATAATCTTCCTTTCAACATGAACACTTTCTATCCAGCTGTGGGGGAGTGCGCACCCCGGCAGAAGCCAAAGCAAAGATACAAGAACAGTGCAAGGAATATGCCCATCACCTATCCGCAGAATTTGGAAGAACAAGCATTGAAACTTTGCGGGAGAGGATATTTACCAGCAACTGATAAAAGGATATACGGAGAAGCAATGGGGACGTTCTGCCACAGAGTTACCGGCATTTATCATCAAACGCATCCCTTTCCGCTTCATCTTTGATAATAATTACTTTAACGATCCGTATCAGGGTATTCCTGTCGGTGGTTACAACCGCTTAATCGATGCCTTTGCTGGAAGGTATCGAAGTCCGCACCGGCATCGACTACTATGGAACACCGTAAGGAACTGGACCCTTTGGCAGAGAAGGTGCTCTACACCGGTTTGCATTGACGAGTATTTCAATTATGCGTGCGGTCATCTGGAGTACCGCAGTCTACGATTTGAAGCACAAGCGCCTGGCAGATGTAGAAGACTTTCAGGGCAATGCTGTCGTAAAAGCTATACCGATCGTGAAACTCCTTACACCCGTATTATCGAACACAAGCATTTTGAGTTCGGCAAACAGCCCTCCACCGTAATCACTTATGAATATCCCGATGATTTCGAGCCGGGAAAAGAGCCTTATTATCCGGTAAACGATGAGAATAATACCCGGATTTTCAACCAATATCAAAGGCTGTCCCAGCAACAGGAGAAAGTTTTATTCGGCGGCAGATTGGCACAATATACGTATGCGGATATGGATGATACGGTGGCAGCGGCGCTAAAGTTGTGGAAAAGCTTGCAATAATATTTCTCAGGCAAGAAATAACCTGTATCTTTGTACACATAAGTATTCTGTAAAAGAGCCTTTTATAGAATTTTATACATCAAATCGTGCATTGATGAACCCAATAAATATTATAAAAGCGCGATATGCAAAATATGGAAATAGAAAAAGAAGTGCAAGTCAGTGTTATCGTTCCAAACTATAACTATGCCCGCTATCTGCCAATGCGTATAGAGTCAATTCTTAATCAAACCTTCACTGATTTTGAACTAATTTTACTCGATGATGCATCAACAGACGAAAGCGTTTCTGTTTTAGAAAAATATCGTAATAATAAGCACGTCTCTCACATCGTTGTCAACGAGCAGAACACAGGAAGCCCATTTCAACAATGGACGAAAGGTATTTCATTATCCCGCGGTAAATATATCTGGATAGCCGAAGCGGACGACCTTGCAGAACCAGACTTTCTGGAAACGTGCATTAATTCAACGCAACAAGCAGAAGATGTTTCCATATGTTATACCGGATCTTTATTGATTGACAATACTGGTCAGGTTTTAAGAAAAGATGTTAATCACTGGGGACATAGAAAAGCCAAAGCAAATTCTTGTTTTAACGGTGTTCTATTCGCCACACACAATTTATACTGGAAGAACTATATTATCAATGCAAGTGGTGCAATCTTTTCACGTCAAAAGGCCCTTTACACTGCTTAACTCTTCTTTCAAAAATATGCATTATTGCGGTGATTGGCTATTTTGGTTTGAAATGGCCATGAAAGGGCAGGTGATAGAAATATATAAAACCTAAATTATTTCCGGCAGCATCCTACCAAAGTTACTGAAAACTCAAGAAAGCGGGAGAAGGCATAAAAAGAAGATATATTAATTGTAAAAACATATGGAAGAAATATTAGGAAATAGACTAAACCGCTATAAAAAAAAAAACGGCTACGCCATGGTATTTTTATATAGAAAAATAAAAGGTTGCCAATAAACAAAAAACAGAAAGCACCACTTTATCAAAGTCTACATGATACACTACACACCGGGGTTATAGAGTTATTTAATAGAACGCTCCAATCAATATCTGCGATTATTGATACCAACACTAACTACCGGTAAAAGAGATCGACTTTAATAAAAAATTCATTTACTTAACTCCAATAAACGAACTTATGGATATAGTTTTCACCATTGACGAAAAATTTACCCGATTTTGCGCAGTTGCCATAGCTTCCCTATTGAAACATAATAAAACAGAAGAAATATGTTTCCACATAGTGACAGATAATCTTACGGAAAAGAGCAAAACAATTCTCTCCGAATTAGCAAAAACAAAGTGGCGCCTGCACTTATTTCTACCATGTACCCAAAGAAAAACAGAAGGTTATCAAGTAAAAAGCCATGAGCCACCGTATTTCATTGGCTACTTTTTTATCGCTGCATGCTGCCTTCACTGCTCCCCTCGCAACTATCCAAAGCAATCTACCTTGACAGCGACATATTAGTCTTAGATTCTATAAAAAGAAATCTGGAACACCGACTTAAATAATATAGCTATTGCCGGTATAGAAGAGGCCCGCAGCAAAGAAGACAAGCATTGTGACCGCTTTAGGCTACGCTCCCTCCTATCGTTATATAAATGCGGGAGTGCTCCTTATCAACTTAGATTATTGGCGTAAGTATAACATAGAAGAAAAGTGTCGCCAATATTATGCAAAGAATATAGACCGTATGCTCTATAATGATCAGGATTTATTGAATGCCTTACTCTATGACAAAAAAGCTGTAATCCCCACACGTTATAATGTGCAAGATGCTTTCTACCGGAAATTCAATAAAGGAAACAGTCTACCTCCTGAATATAAATCCACCTATCAAGACGCCTTACTCCACCCCGCCATTTTACATTATACCAACCGAAAGCCTTGGGAATATCACTGTATGCACCCTTTGCGGAAACTATTTTATGATTATCAGAACCTGACGCCTTATGCCGGACAATCTGTTTTGAACAATCCTTTGAAGCGTATCCATCGCTTTATCCATTTACTTCCTTATTTGTTAGGATTTAAACAGAAACGCTACTATTCACTTTCAACTCTCAGGGAAAATCAATGAGGGTTCTTTCCAAGTAGAATAGAATTAGCATGTTTCACAAAACTCCAATGGCTGTTGCTCACCAACCAACAGTTATCGACAAATTGGTCACCCTTATACTCTTTCAGATAACAGACACTCTGTATATCAGGATACTCTTTTTTGCCGTAAAACAAACCTTATGAGAGTAAGGAAGCTTATCAAAACGGCGAATTAAATCTTCTGTACATTGGTCTCTATCGCAAAACTTCACAATAAGATTATCCCAATTAATCCTTTTCACTCGACGAGACCATTTAGCATACGCCTCATCTTCGTCTTTATAGTGAATAAAGTGAATTTCAATATCATTAGCAATAAGTCCTATTGGATATTCTTTGTCATCAAGGAATTCCAGATATTTGGACCGGCTTCTCTCTATAAAGCATAAATCAGAATAAATCAACGAAGGCTCTTTCCAACAGTTTTATATAATCAGGAGCAAAAACAAACAAGCCAATGAAAGGAGAATTGAACTCTAAATTACAATACTTATACATAAAAGTACCCCAACAATTATTACTCAAGATAGTAACTGTTTTATTCTTAAGATTCATTCGATACCACCAACAACGAATTCTCCTTGTCAATTTGATATATTTCTTTTTTCTTTTACTCAGCATGACTAAAAACTCTATTCACCAAGATCCATATATTTAGGCTTTCTAAATCTAAAAGCATAAGGTAACCGTTTCATACACCATTGAACACGTTTCTTCAAAAGAAGATAGAGGCCGCTGCCCTTGCCATGGTGTCATATCCAAATATTTATAATATTCACTTCGCAGCGGATGCATACTATCATAATTCCAAGGTTTCTTATTAGTATAGTGCAAAATCACCGGATGCAACAGTTCCTCTCTAAAAAGCTGTTCCAATCAGCTACTTTTTTGTCCATACCATAACGATAGAACCCATCTTGCATATTCCACTTCAAAGGAACAAATACTTTATCTTTATGCAAAACGACATTCAACAAATCCTGATCATTGAAAAGAATACGCTCCGGATATGTCTGAAAATATTTAACACACTGTTTGTCCACCTTATGTTCCCGCCAATAATCTAAGTTGATAAGGAGCACACCGGCATTAAAATAAGAATACGATCGGTCGTAATGAAGCCGTTCATAACGTTCGTCTTCGTCCTTACCAATATCTTCAATACAAGCTGCACCACAGCCGGACAAATCTGTATTCCAAAATTCCGAAATATCTCCCAAAACCACAATATCACAATCCAAATAGAGAACCTTTTCCCACATCATCAGGCAGAATGGCCGAAAAACATACAACGATAGTAAGTTGCCATAGAAATACGTTTGCCGAATTTCTTTATAGCAAAAACAACTCAATAAATCTTCAGGAGGGAAATAGAAACGGATGTCATTTCCGTAAGAAGCCACTAAGTTCCGCAAAATCTGTTGATTTTCCTCGGAAAGAGATGGGGCTACAATGTGTACACAGATATCAGCACTTTTATTATTCTCAAACAAAGAAACTAATGTAACAGCACAATGCTGCATAAAAGTTAGCATCTATATTACAAGCTATATGAATCATAAAGATTTGATTTATTATTGTTTTTGACCTGTCATCTGAAAATATTTATCCATCACCAGCAATGAAATCAGACGCTCGCGTTCAGTATCGAAAAATTGTGCTACATATTCATGAGCATGCCGGATAATCAGTTCTGCTTCTGCCTGATGATTAATATAATAAGTCAGTTTTTCTTCTAAGTTGGAAAGATCGTCCTTAATCTCTATATAATGATAATCAGGTATTAATTTCCTTCCATAAACCAAGTCTCACAGGTGGGACGAGTCATTACAGCAATAGAGTTGGATGACATTACCCACTTTAAATTAGAAGCGACATCATTACCCTCAAGTGCCATAATAAACTTGTAGTCAAGATGCTCACGAATTGTTTTTTTTGGAGTCATCCAAGCGTCGGGATAACCTTCATTCCTACCCACTACACCACAATCGCAAAAAAGAGAAGATCCGAAAGTACATATGAAGAAATTTCTCACGAATGCGGCTAAGGCGAATCTTGCCGCGAAATATAGCCTGGTTGCGTTTTTGTGAAAAAGGCACAGGATCGTTTAGAAATATAAAATGCCGTAATTTATCCAACTTCAACACTACGGAATAGGCATTATCCTCCTTCAACAAACGACTTTTTACTATTGAAGGGTATTGGGGGGTAAAATATACGTCTCCCGGAATATAACTTATACGTAAATTCTGATTAAACCAACAGGTTACATCCTTCAAATCAAAATAATATGCTTTGTGAAAAGTAGAAGGGCGAAAGTTTCTTATCTTATCCAGATATACATAATAGCTATGCTTATGCTCATGCAAAACCTGTTCCGGCAATACTACCGGATGTTGCAACTTGTTGTAATAGTTCACCCGTTCATAAATGTAATCTTTGTCAGACCGCATTTCTACTTGCTCCAAACAGCTCTTTCTCCGCATACTGAAAAAACAATCGGGTATGCACCGCTTCAAATACCCCTTTAGGAAAAAGAATACCTTCGGGGGCTTACCGCTACGAAGCTTATACAACAGACTATCACTCATCTAATACCGTTTTATAGGGTCAAAAGAAAGTGTTTTTTTAAACGTTCGTTTAAAAAACACAAAAAGATAGAGTAATTTCTTATCTAAAAAATATTGTTACTCGTTTTTTTCATATTCATCGCCAAAAACGTATTAACCTGATAATATCATTTTTTGAATAGTCATAAATATAGACAAACGATCTTCCTGTGAAAACGTTTGAAAGAGGTGTTTTTTTAAACGAACGTTTAAAAAAACACTATTCCTTAAAAACAGACATATGAGACTGATTAAAATGACAGGCGGCCTGGGCAACCAAATGTTTATCTACGCTTTCTATCTACGAATGAAAAAACGTCATACAAATACTGGATTGATTTGTCCGACATGATGCATTACAACGTCCACCATGGTTATGAAATGCACCGCGTGTTCAATCTTCCCAAAACAGAATTCTGTATCAACCAACCTTTGAAAAAGGTTATAGAATTTCTTTTCTTCAAGAAAATCTATGAACGCAAACAAGACCCATCAAGTCTCCTCCCATTCGATAAGAAATACTTATGGCCTTTGCTATACTTTAAAGGGATTCTATCAGTCGGAAAGGTTCTTTGCCGATATGGAAAATGACATACGTATAGCCTTTACATTCAACTCAGACCTGTTCAATGAGAAGACCCAAGCAATGCTAACGCAAATAAAGCATAACGAGCATGCCGTTTCACTACATATCCGCCGGGGAGATTATTTAGAACCCAAACATTGGAAAACAACAGGCAGTGTGTGCCAACTGCCCCTATTACCTCAATGCTATTACCGAAATGAACAAACGGATAGAGCAGCCTTCCTATTATGTTTTTTCGGATGACATAGCCTGGGTAAAGGAAAACCTGCCGTTGCCACAGGCCGTCTTCATTGATTGGAATAAAGGTACGGAAAGCTGGCAGGACATGATGCTGATGAGCCATTGCCGCCACCACATCATTTTTGCAACAGTACGTTTAGCTGGTGGGGGCGTGGTTGAACCCCAGAGAAATAAGACGGTAATTATGCCCGAACGTTGGTTTCAACATTGTGATACGCCCAACATCTATCCTGCCGGTTGGATAAAAGTACCCGTTAACTGATTACATACATCGCGATGATAAATACTTACCTTATAAAGAAAATAAGTTTAGCCCTTGTGGAATGTTTCAAAAACATTCCGCAAAGCCCCTCCTTCACAATTAATAATGACCCTATTGGTGAAAAACGAAGAAAGCATGCTGGAGGAAAACCTATTGTTCCACAAAGCAATGGGTGTGGACAGAGCTTTATCATTACATTGACAATAATTCCACCGACTCTACTCCCGAGATTATCCGAAAATATAAACAGAAAGGATGGATAAAGGAAGTCATTGAGGAGAAAAGCAACCGACTATGAACAAAAAGAATGGGTAGACCGGATGATATGGAAAGCCAAAACCATCTACAAAGCCGACTGGATCATCAATGCCGATGCCGATGAGTTGTGGTACTCTCCCTCCGGCAATCTCAAAACAGACCTGTCGGCCACCCATGCCAACGTATTGAATTGCGAAATGAGAAGCGTTTATCCGGAAGAGAACCAGCCTTTCTGGCAGTGGGATAAAGTTGTGAAACCTGTCAGTGAACCGGAACGCTACGATTTGTCTACCTATTCCATATTCGAACGGCAGAACAAAAAAGTCATCCATCGAAGCGCCGGCTATCTGCAAATCTCTATGGGAAACCATAAAGTGACCATGCTTCCCCAACTATCCACAGACAGTGGCATACGCATATATCATTACAACATACGCGGGGAAACAACAATTCCTGGAAAAGATGATAAATGGAGGCAGGCAGCTGGAGCAGCATAAAGGCAGACATGGAGGTCGCCATTGGAGATACTTCTACAAATTATACAAAGAAGGGAAACTCGAAGCGGAGTATGACCGGGTTATCGGGAAAAAAAACTATGATGTACTCTATAACAACGGATTTATTTATAAGGATACTACCATACAGAATATTTACAAACAAATCAACAAAGAATAAGACTCTTAGTTTAGGACTGTGAAATATTAGGATATCTTAATATTAGGATATCTTAATATTAGCATTCTAAAAAATTTCAGCCATTCGAAAATAATTCGTAAGAAATTTCGCAATCCTTGAAGCGTCTATTACATTTTTCCCAGCCGTTCGTGTATCCCGTCACAATATGCTTTCCACAGTTTGGCAATATCACTCCATTGGTAAGCATCGGTGAACGGACAAGTTAGAAGGGCCGTTAAAATATAGCCTGCCACTCCATTAAAACCCCGAAGATACCTTACTGCCCAATTACGTCCATAATGGTGGCTCAAGTAAGTGGAATTACGTACCTGATAGAAACGTTTCCACTTTTTCTTCTTACTCCGTTCGCTCAACTGTCATTCGAGAAAAACTTCTCCTTATCCATCAGCGCATCAGGAACATACAGTATTTTGAATCCTGCCTGTACCGTACGGAGACAATAGTCCGTATCATCACAAAAGATAAACAGATCCTTATTGGGGTAACCTATCTTCTCAACAACCTCACGCCGGATAAACGGTCCCTCAAAAGCTGCTCCCTGTATCTCCACAGGCCCTGTTACAGTCTGTTTCGACAGTTTCCCGGTGTACATGGAAGCAAAAAGGGTTTATTAAGTTATACCCTTGAAACTCATGCGTGAAAAGCTTCCCTTCCTGCAAGCGTCGTGGAGCAAGTATTCCTATGTCTTCCCCGATCGGCATGGAGCAATAGCTGCTCCAGACAATCGGCACGCGGAAACACATCATCATCCATGCACCAAATCCAGTCGGCACCCGCCTGATATGCATACTGAATACCTGTATAAAAGCCCCCCAACCGCCGACATTCGCTTGACTGATAACAATAAGTCCCGGCTGCGTCTTCAACCCATTCGGCAGTAGCATCCGTACTTCCGTTATTGACAACTACAATTGAGAAACAGGCTTATTCTGCTGCAAAAAAACAGCGAACAGTCCTTTTCAGCAGTTCTATTCGGTTATAGGTAACGACTACGGCTACAATATTCATGGCTATCTTCAATAAAGGTTATCAATCTTTCCCGGTTGGGTACTTCTGTAAGCAACCATCAGTTCAAAACATTTTTCAACATCAAAACCTCGGGCCTTTGCATACTCCTCCGCCATCCAACGATGCATCTGCGGAGTGGCAGGCGTAGGCGCTCAAAGTTCTTACAACCGGCTTTCATGCCGATAGTTCCGACAAACATACGGTTCAAGTCGACAATCTCCAGCTTAATGCCTTCCGGTGTTTTCTGAAACAGGATATTTTCGCGCCCATAATCTTTATGAGCATATCCATGTTCGTGAAGCTTGCGGCAGTTACCCTCCCTATCTCTCGCAGAACGTCTTCTTCATATTCAAACTTCTGCTTGAACAAAGTCATATAGACATGACATGCCGACAAGCAGCTCACATAGTAACTTCTGTCCCGAACAACAGGCCGCTACGCATTGAAGATACCCTACCGGTTGAGGGGTCCCCACCCTATATTTCGATATAATTCGGCATGGTCATAGGAACGTTTGGCTTTAGAAGGCCGAAAAATACCGTACAAAAACGGTTGATAAAATTGGGACGGTGGAAAGATTTAACGACATATTCCCGGCCTTTATACTCCATTTTCCTCAATTCATTGCGCCCTTTATGGATTACAATACCCTCATTCTTTTCAAAACGCTCAGGCAAAGAGAGTACAAAACCTCTCAACGCCTCAAAATCCGGATGGATAACCAATGTATAAGGATGAAACATATCGGATTTCCGGCTCATTTCAGATTTCATAAATATATCAGATTTTATCCAACCCCTTCGTATACTTCAACCAATAATACTTCAACGGATTCTTATATTTCAATTGTTTCCATGGACGGCTGCCATGAGGCTGATGCAACACTGGCAATGTAGTAAATAAATAATTCTTAAACCCTTCCTTCAGGGATTGGTGTGAGATAGTTACATCGTGCCAGTTCTTCTCAGGATCCAACCGGTGGAAGTCAAAAGCTTTCAGGAAATTCAAAGTCAACAGGGAGCAGCAAAAGCTGCAATGTTTCTTCTCCGGAAACACCTGATTCTCTTTCCCTTTGGCATAAAGATAAGGATAGTTGATATTCCCTTTGGCATCCACTGTCACAGCAGCTGCAATCCCACAGTCCTCTCTTTCCATTGCTCCGTCAAACAAAGCCTGTAATGTATTCTTCTTTACCACCACATCCGACTCTACAATAATCAAACCGGCATCAGCCTCAATGGCACGCTGTTGCGCCATTTGCAGCACCAGCAGATAGTTCGGGGAGGGATGTTCTGTAATCTCGGCAAGGTTCACCAACTCAAATCCCAGTCTCCCGGACGCCTCCTGCAATTTTGCCGTATTTTCTTCCGTACTGAAATCATTGTATACAGTATAAGTAAACGGTATTTGAAAACCGGATGCCATAACGGCCTCCACAGTTTGTAGCGTCAACTCAATGGAGTCCTTTACAGGAGTAATGATATGAATACACTTCATTGGATATAATTAATTAGTCTTTGTTCAACAAGCTGCAAAATTCCCACAAGTTGACAAAACTATACAATATTTTGCACACAGCCAAACAGTTTGCCGCATTTATTCCTTATCCGCTTTCCGTTTTACCGTATGCTTTACTTTCAATACGGCAAGATTCAGTTCATCGTCGTCTCCGAGTCTGTTGCCTGAAGATTATTGTCCAATAAATCGGTGAATAAATCACCGCTTTTCTCCAATAAGGATTTCTGCTGCTCTTCGGAAGCATCCGGCAGGTTGTTCAAGGTACGGGAGAGTTCGCGCAGTTTGGCAAAAGTCTCGATAATCGGAAACGTAGCATTTGTAGCACGAGCACTTTTCAGAATGGTAGCAAGCATATAGAGACCTTTCTCTGTAAACGCTTTTAGGCTCAACTGTAGAATGTTTCAACACAGAGAACCGGTCGAAATTTTCGACCAGATACTGTTTTTCAGACACGTGCAAAGTTAAAAACAATAATCCTCGGGAAATTTATCAAGATTATTTCTAAGGGCTTCATTCACACGTTTCGTCTCCACCCCGTACAAAGTGGCAACATCCCTGTCCAAAAGAACCTTCTGCCCGCGAAGAGTAATTATCTTATCCTCTATTTCCTCAAAGCCAATCAGTGTTTTCATCAGTATATCAATTTATGTTTTAAACAATCTGTCAAAGGTATGCATTATTGTACCAACATTCCTCATTCTCACGAATTATTTCTAACTTTGCCTGCAAAAACAAAAGCATCATGAAAGTAATTGTCGATGATAAAATACCTTTTATAAAGAGAAGCTATTGAAAAATAGCCGATGAAGTAGTCTACGCACCGGGAAAAGACTTCACCCCCTCTTTGGTGAAAGATGCGGATGCACTTATTATCCGTACACGCACTCGTTGCAACCGGGAATTACTGGCAGGCAGCCAAGTGAAGTTTATTGCTACGGCAACAATCGGATTCGACCATATTGATACGGAATACTGCCGCGAAGCAGGCATCACCTGGACCAATGCTCCCGGATGCAACTCCGCATCCGTAGCCCAATACCTGCACTCATCATTGATCCTGCTGCAAAAGCAGAAAGGCATTAACCTGTCGGAAGCTACTATCGGCATTATAGGTGTGGGCAATGTGGGCAGCAAGGTGGCTGAAGTTGCACAAGAACTGGGGCATGCATATCTTGCTCAACGACCTTCCGCGCGAAGGAAAAAGAAGGAAAACAGCAGTTCTCTTCCCTCCAGTCGCTTGCGGAGGAGTGCGATATACTCACCTTTCACGTACCTTTTATATAGAGAAGGGAAGTATAAGACCTACCACCTGGCTGATGCTGCATTTTTTCAGATCATTAAAGCGGCGGCCTGTCATCATCAACACCTCACGCGGAGAAGTTATCGAAACAAATGCACTACTGAACGCCTTAGAGACAGGAGCCATTTCAGATGCTGTCATTGATGTTTGGGAAAACGAGCCTGCCATAAATATAGATTTATTAGACAAAGTGTTCCTCGGAACCCCCATATTGCCGGCTACTCGGCAGACGGTAAAGCCAACGCCACCCGCATGTCGCTGGATGCCCTATGCCGTTATTTCAATATACAAACGGACTACCAAATTATTCCGCCCGCTCCAAAACAACCGCGCAAATCACAGCAGATGACCTATCGGATGCCTATTTGCAAATGTATGACCCCCGCCGGGACAGCAACGCATTAAAAACACATCCGGAGTTATTCGAAAAGCTTACGGGGAGATTATCCTTTAAGAAGAGAGAAAGAAGCATACGCAATTTTGAATCATCCGGAATAATATGCCGCTTCTGTCCGCAAAAAACAATATTCCGAAAGATTGTCAGCACATCTCCGATAACAAACGCTCTATGACCTGCGGGTAATACTCATACTCCAGCGCATGCACTTTCTTTGCCACATCTTCCGCCGTATCCTGCGGCAAAACAGGGCATCTGTACTGCACAATGACTTCCCCCTCATCAAAATGCTCATTTAAATAATGTATAGTAATGCCAGTTTCCGTTTCGCCGGCAGCCACCACCGCTTCATGTACACGATCTCCGTACATGCCTTTACCTCCGAATTTGGGTAATAAAGAAGGATGAATATTTATAATCTTATTGGGATAAGCATGCAAGATACAATCCGGTATACGTGCAAGAAAACCGGCAAGGACGATGAAGTCAATGCCCCTCTCCTCCAGCAGAGCCAACACAGCCGTTCCATCCACCCACTCGGTTTTACCCATACAGGCAAACGGAACATTCAGACTGCGTGCACGTTCCAAAACCAAAGGCCTGTCTCCCTATTAGCTAAAAACCAGCCCTATATTCACCGATTCGCTATTTTGAAAATAACGGATGATGTTTTCTGCATTCGTCCCGTTACCGGAAGCCAAAATAGCAATGTTTTTACTCATAAGCCCTCCAATCCCTGCACAAAACCGTGAAAAATGTGCAAAAAGGTACATTTAATTCATCAAATATTTGCGAGGAACAATAAATATTTATTCCTTTGCACCGCAAATTTAAAAGAAATAAAACTAATTATTAATTAAAAACTTAAAAGTTATGTCTGAAATTGCATCAAGAGTGAAAGCGATTATCGTCGACAAATTAGGCGTTGAAGAATCAGAAGTTACTAACGAAGCTAACTTCACTAACGATTTAGGGAGCGGATTCTCTTGACACTGTAGAACTTATCATGGAATTCGAAAAAGAATTCGGTATCTCTATTCCTGATGACCAAAGGCTGAGAAGATTGGTACTGTAGGTGATGCTGTATCTTACATCGAAGAACACGCTAAAGTAATCTTAATCCATTCATTTCTTAGTATGGAATTAAAAAGAGTTGTAGTAACAGGTCTTGGCGCCATTACTCCCATTGGCAACACAGTACCCGAATTCTGGGGAAAATCTCGTGAATGGGGTTAGTGGAGCAGGACCTATTACTCATTTCGACGCATCACTTTTCAAGACCCAATTCGCATGCGAAGTGAAGAACTTTGATGCCAATCAATATATCGACCGCAAAGAGGCTCGCAAGATGGACTTGTATACTCAATACGCTATCGGCGTAGCCAAGCAGGCGGTAGAAGATTCCGGTCTTGATGTCGAAAATGAGGATTTGAACAAAATCGGTGTCATCTTTGGTGCCGGTATTGGTGGAATCCGTACATTTGAAGAAGAAGCAGGTAACTATGCCCTCCATAAAGAAAACGGTCCTAAGTTCAATCCGTTCTTCATCCCTAAGATGATTTCGGACATTGCTGCCGGACAAATTTCTATCCTGTACGGTTTTCATGGTCCTAACTATGCGACTTGTTCTGCATGCGCCACTTCTACCAATGCTATTGCTGATGCATTCAACCTCATCCGTTTGGGTAAGGCCAATGCCATTGTCAGCGGTGGTTCGGAAAGCAGCTATCGCCGCTTGTGGTGTAGGTGGTTTCAACGCTATGCACGCTTTATCTACCCGCAACGACTCTCCGGGAGACTGCATCCCGTCCGTTCAGCGCAAGCCGCGACGGCTTCATCATGGGTGAAGGCGGTGGATGTCTGGTTCTTGAAGAACTGGAACACGCCAAAGCACTTGGCGCAAGATTTATGCAGAGGTTGCCGGTGTAGGTATGTCTGCCGATGCTCATCACCTGACAAAGCTTCCCACCCGGAAGGCTTGGGAGCCAAAGTTGGTAATGAGAAATGCGTTGGAAGACGCAGAGATGAAGCCTGAGGAAGTAGATTACATCAATGTTCATGGTACATCTACTCCGGTTGGATGATATTTCGGAAGTAAAAAGCTATCCAGGAAGTATTCGGGAAGCATGCTTATGAACTGAACATCAGTTCAACCAAATCCATGACAGGCCACTTATTGGGTGCTGCCGGTGCGGTAGAAGCTATTGCAAGTATCCCTTGCTATCCAGAATGGCATTGTTCCTCCGACTATCAACCACGAAGAGGGGTGACAACGACGAAAACATCGACTATGACCTGAACTTTACGTTCAACAAAAGCTCAAAAGCGTTGAAGTGAACGTAGCCTTGTCCAATACTTTTGGATTCGGTGGTCATAACATGTTATTTTTCAAGAAATACGCAAAAGAATAATACGGTCGTGTTACGTAACCAAATAATGGAGCAAAAATAAAGGCTCTTATTCCGTAAGGACAGAAAGTCTTAGCTTTTTGTTTAAGTTTTCCCCACAATATCCCGGTCTATCAGCAGGCTTTGCTGCATAAATCCATCTCCATGCGCTCGAAAAGGACGTCCCATCAACAACGAACGGCTGGAATTCGGGCGATGCTTATCCTCGACGCCATTGTAGGAGAAATTGTCTACCGCCATTTCGAGACGCCGGTTTCCTTACCTTTTTAAGTGTACAGCGGGAAACACTCAGCAAACTGGCCGTGGAAATCGGACTGGACAAACTGGTGAAATACTCCACCCGCTCTCATCCCACAACAGCTACATGTACGGCAATGCGGAGCGAAGCTTCATCGGCGCCATTTATCTGGACCAGGGCCCGACCGCTGCAGCAGTTCATGGAAGAAGATTGCACAAAGCTATATCGACCTCGACAAGATGTTCGCAAAGAGGTCAACTTCAGTCAAAACTCATCGAATGGAGCCAGAAGAACAAAATGGAGTGTGTCATTCGAGCTTATCGAGCAGTTTCGACGAAGAATATAATCCAGATGTTCTCCACACCGAAGTCCGCATCGAAGGGATATCGGCAGTACCGGCACCGGTTATTCCAAGAAGAGTCGCAAACAAAATGCGGCACAGATGGCTTGAAAAATTAAGGATGCCGCTTTCATGAGGAAGTCTGGCAGCCAGCGAGGAAACCATGCAACAGAAAACCTCCACAGAAGAAAAAATTATGGCAGAAGCTGTTGAAGAATCCCCACAAGAAAAAATAATTTCTCCCTATCCGACGTCCCTTGGACAACTAAGTCGGCTTGTCTTCCGTCACCAGCTTCAAATCTCTGCCTCGCAATTCTCCAGCGGTGTGCAGAAGCGGTTTCTATTCTCTTGGCAATTATCCGCCTGAACTGCCCGCCAAGGTTGGCAATCGTTCCGTGGCATGTCCGCCCATACGTGAAAGGTTACAGGTCAGGTGTGGTGAGCCGCCCTGCTGAATATAACAACCTAACACAAGTCTCCATACGGGTCTCGATACCGTCTCATACTCTATCTCCTGAGCGATATACTTCGGCGGCACGCTTGCCTGTCCGTCTGTATACCTTCGTTTACCACGATGGAGTGTGGCCTTTCTTTCAGCCGATTCAGAATCGTTTTCTCCGATACGGTGGATGGCTATAGGGAACTCCCTTCGGAATCAGAATCACGTCACCACCTCGCCTGGAGCATAAGGCTATCCAACCTGCCTTTGTGCCCCATCACCAATCACCATCACCTTTCAGTGAATGTGCTGTGCAACCGGTCGATGGCATCCGCAGTTGACGGCAGAATCGAATCCCGAAGGAGAAATCAGTTCCCCAAATATCGTTGTCTATGGTTTTAGGGTACAGACACACATGTCTCAGCCCCATAGCAGAAAGCTGGCGAGGCTATCGTCTTCTGCGTCACTGCTCCTCGCCGATGCAGACATCTCTACACAATACGCGTCTCCTTATCATCTCTTCGATACGCCCGGCAAGACCATCAGTGCCGCTTGTCCACGCTTCGGACATCACGCCGTTCTTCTTTTAAAGGGCTTCTCGCGAAGCGGGCCGAGCATCGTACCTCCCAAGTTCAGCAAACCGGATAAGGATTTTTTCGGTGACTCCACATCTTGGTCAGCAGCCCCCCTGAAAACCGCCAGAATGCCACCCTCCATTCCATAATGGTTGATAGCATCCTCATGAATGGTAGCGTTGATGGACAGTCGCCTCCAGTCAAAATACCTATTTCATGATATTTTTGGTTTGAATTATTGTCTCTATAGGTCCGTAAAGATAGAAAAAAAAAGAGAAAAAGATAGAGATGCCGATGTAAAATAAGATTATTTTTGTGGTTTAAAATAAGATTTCACAAAGAACGATGAATATTACAAAGCTTCGAATAGCGTATATTTTTGCTCCCCCGTTCGATAAGAAATCGAACAATACACCAGCCATGCCAGAATTTCGCAACAGCTACTGCAGCGCTCGTCCGGACAGCAAACACGGAATAAAAAAAGCAAAGCGCCGACTATGCTTATCCGAAATTTATGAAGATTTCAAGAAGCGCCTTCCCATACAAACTTATGAAGAAGTAAACCTTATAAAACTGCCTGCGTGCCGGTGAGCAAATCTGCTTTGCCTTTCGGAAATACGTTATTTCGCCAAATCATCGGTACCACTAACGACAAGTGAGCCTGCTCGTCGCCGAGTCTCTCACACACGCATTGGCGCCGATGCCAAGTTATCTATTCGGGACAGAATCTCGAAAAGTCGTTTTTCCGGTAAGGGGCGACGTCCCTGGAGCCACGCTCCCAACCTGAACACCAACCACAGTCTTGTAGGCGACCTCTCCGCCATCCTCATAGGCGGTTACCGCAAACTGCTGGTAAACTTTGTCTGCGTACCCAGCAAGCGTAGACAGCCTTTGATGGAGCAATTTGAGCCTGGGCCGAAATATTGCTCGCGTGAAACCATCCATGTGCAACCTTCCGGTGTACCGTCCTGGATGTTTGCATCATCAAACACATATCAAAGACGGGAAAGCTAAGAGCCTTGAGGATATGGCCCAACCTGCGTATTTTTCCACTGCCTTCACCTCACTGCAAGTGAAAGCATTGTCACAAAGAGGATCCGCAGCAGCAAGATGTGCATTATAGACTTAACGCCTGTAAGGTTACTCTCGGCACGGTATAAATTCAGACCCCGGCCGACCCATATGTTAAGCGATGATTGGACCACATACGCAGGATTTACGAGTTCATCCTGCTTGAAGATGGTGGTATGAGAATCCAAGCGTACCTTCTGCCTCGAGTGAGGTGGAGCTGAACAAAACTACAGTAATTCCATGAGTTTGTGGCGATATATGATTGGAGATACGTGAAGTTCATACCGAAGAACCCTCTCTATAAGTTCGTCATCACTGACGCCAAGCACTTTTATCACCTGAAGAACTGAGATTGTGGATAACGTGCGGAAAGAGGGGACTTGCTAGGGCATGTGCTGAGACTGCCAGTAGATTACCTCTGCTGCCCTGTGTTTATGGGACAGCCTGCGCTTCAAATGTTGACACAGCTCCCTTGAGAAGTTCCGCCAAAGTATTGACGACAATCTCTGAAAGAGGTGAACTCCGACTATGAAGCGTAGCAAGTAGAACAACTGGCGCTACCGCAAACTGCTGGAAATCATCGTCGCCCGTCCCAACCTCTTCCAACTGGCTGGATAGCAAAGTGAAAACTCGGCGATTGCATAGCGGCAGCCCTGGCCTGCTAAATGAGGAGGGAGTTATAGAGAGAACTGAACCGGCAAATTACTATCATAGACAGCGCGGATTGCAATCACGCGACAACACAACTTACACCTTCAGCAGAACCGCGCCACAAATCAGTCAGTACTGTTTGACTTCCTTCTTTTCATTTCAACAATCAGCCTCATGATTAGAAATTATATGCCAGCCCACCTCTTGTCTCCTTAAATCCTTGCGCCCTTTCACTCCATTGGGTTGTCATCAAACGTTTTCACATCATTAAGTCATACTAAGTTGTATTGATGGTAGCCGACAATACTTATTGATTTTCATGCTGATAAGTACATCCTCATCTACATCATATGTTTCAAATTAAGGAAGCAAATCTCAGCCGTAGTAATCAGATTATCTGCTGGCCTCCATCACGGCATCTGCAAGCAGCTTTCACAAAGCGCCAGCCCCTCACCTGAAGTGGTCACCTCCGGGCCACATACCTCAAAAGCGCCCAAATCGGAAGATAGCTCGGTCGTAGTCATTAAGTCATCTTTGGTGGAAACCCGGTGAAAGCAGTAGTAGAATAAGCAATTTTAGTTGAAATTAAAACTGAGTTTGTTGCAGTGTGATAGTCATATCTCGCAACTACCAAACCACCCATCAAAGAACCGATGCCAATTGTAGAATATCCCAACTGAGTGGAAAGTCTTATTCAGGTCACTACTTTTCCTCATCCCCCTGGGAGATTTGCTTTCGATTAGCCATTACAGTCCAGCACCATGTTGGTGACCCAGAGCCAAAGTTTCCTTCTTGTGTGTCAGTGATGCATTCAAGTAGCATTTCAGCATGTGATTCTCACCCTGCCGACCTCAGCGAAGCGCTGGCAGTTCAGACATATTAAGACCAGCTCACTTTCATCACCAGCTAAGCTCCTCCTGACAACCTTATCATCCGTCTGAGCATAAGTTAGGTTGCTGTGCCAAAGCAACATAACATATATCCTTCATATTACAAAGTTCGTTTTAAAGTTTCTCCACCAGTGTCCACCAAAATTTTTAATAGTCGGTTAAAAATTGTAAAGTCAAATCTGATTCACTTGAATCATTTGTAGCTCTTGATATTTTTGAAATTCGATTTGTCGAACAAATCTCTAAGATGCAGTTTATTGGTTGGGCGAGATGCCGAAAGTATTACTTGCAAGTGGTTTCTGTGATGCTTGCCTCTTCATATCAAGCAAAATTATCGCCAGCGCGTTAGTGCAATCATGGCACAATATATTTGTATGCTATTCTCCTTCGAAGTTCCCCAAAACCCTTTATCTTAAGGTGTTGTCCATTTGAAAACAGCCCACACCCATCTATTTCGAAGAACTATAAAATCAGCTCAGCTTCTAAGATTGCCCGTCATACCTTGGGTCTTCTCAACAATTAAGTTCATCGGGGCAATCCTTTGAACTTTTATAAACTGTAAACATCCGATGACATCAGAATGACACCTTTCAGGCAATCTTCAAGCTCTTTAATGTTTTGGGCTTGATGTACATTGGAGCTTCGGCTCGTTACAGCGAAGAAAGTTAATTCCATATTCATCGTATAAGCGTTAAAATCGTTGTAACCAATGTTTGGTCAACACGTTCATATGAATCACAGACATCGCTTTCTTTTGTATCGTGAATACTAGCAGGAGTAATATGCACAAATGCAGTGAACTTCCGCTTCCACATCGTAGAGCGCATCTTGATTCCGCCTTTATGCTTGCGGAATTTAGCCCACCTCGAACACTGATGGTGGACCAAAGCACACTGGGAATCAAAAAGACGTCAAGCCTCAAAGATTCTTCGATTCACGCTTGCGCGCTTGGCTACAGTTGCGCTTACCCTGAAGATGCGTTACCGTTAGCCTTGCTAAGATTGCTTCAAAGTTACGGACTTGTCAAATCTCTGTGATGATAGAGTCTTTCTAAATGGAAAGCCCAAAGACACGATGAATCTCCCTTAAAACTCCGCTGAAAGGACCGAACATCGTAAGCAACTGACCTGGGCCTTCCGAGGTAAAGTGCCTTTTAAATGTTTGTTAAGTTTCCCCATACTTTTAATGACAGCCGCAAGAACTTTGAACTCATCAAGAAATGTGACCACCCCACCTTGAGAAAAACATATTTTTATTCATGTACCAGTCTGATTCAGACTGCAAAAAGAATTTCAGCACCAAATTATTAACAAACTGAATTTCAACAATTTCAAAGAACGACTATGATTTTTAGTGGACACTCAATGAAGCCAAAAAGCGACGTCTCATAAAAATTAACAACATTTAACATTATGTCGGAGAAGCTATAAAAACCAAAGGTTGGGAGAATACCACCCCAGTCTACCGTATCCGTTCCATTTCCGCCGCCCGCCCGCAGGGATTCCACAGCGGCTCGCATCAGACGGACACGTAACATCTTCCACCGCAAGAGTCACCCTGCAACTGGCCGCCTCTTGCTTACGGTAGCGTATTTCCGCTTTCACAACTCCCTTGTTTAAACCCAGCACACGACTATTCTCCTCCAATTAGGCTCCAAAGTCTCCCCAGCCGCCATTTCCTGCCTGTAGAGGAAGAGCGGAGCTAAAAACGACTTCATTAAGCTTTCCACCTTTGTCTCTTTCACAAACAGCCTTGTCTCAGATACCCAAGCCCCTGCCCTATTTGTATAAACGATAGCCCTCATGCCATCCCAAGAAACTCTTTCATCGACGAATCTATCACCTTACTGGTAATAGCGTTTGCGAAACCCTCACGCTTCAAAGGAACGGTAATCCGAAGCAGCAACACCTATACTCGTCTTTCTTTCGCAGCCACCTCGCCCGAAACCACGCCCGCCGGCGAGCCGCGCCTCTCATTTCGCACACCTCCCATCGAAGTAACATACGCCAGCAGGATGTCCTAAGCCTTAAATCCCCACAGAAAGAAAAAGTCTTGGTTCTTTTGTCTCATCTGCAGGTGGAGTTATAGTAATACTTCTTTCCTCCGACAAGACTTTAGCCGCAGCACATAATGCCGGTAGAACCAATGTAACTTTCATCGGCGTTTAACAACAGTGCCCACTCTCAGCCGTACCGCAAGCGAACGGTCCCTTTAGATACTTTCCACAAATAGATGTAATACGTTGAACGGAAAAGTTTCGCAGGTGGCTGTAGCCATCCCCAGCTAGGCCAGCCTGTGCATCTCTGGGCCTGGTCTCATCCTCCGCCTCAGAAAGCCGCCAGTCATATAACCGGAAGCCTCATGGCGGCCACGGAATCAGCGCCGCCACTCATGCCAATACACGTTTATCTGATCTCTGGCGATACAAAAGTAATAAACGGAATCTGTTGTATTTACTTTATATAAAATTTTAATATCAAGTCATAGATTACAGATTTATTATACCTTGTACTCCTAAAGAACCACAATCAACTGTTATGGAACATCAACTGACCATTGCCAACACTTAAATAGAAAAAGAGTTGAGCCTGTACTGCTGCATGCACCGTAATAAGCATAAAGTTCTGCGGACCGACCGTGTACGGTGACCCGCACTTCAACATGCAATGCCCCTGCCATCACTTTCGACCTGCTGTTCGTTACCTTGGATTTTAACATCGGTTGTACAGTGCCATGTCCGGCAACATTATCTGGAGCACGATGCCGATTTTAGCGTGAAGACAAGATTGCGAAAAAAGCCCGTCTGGAACAACTGGAGCCATTTTGAAGTGGCACAGTACCACATCAACCGCTACTTTAAGGCGATGGATGCATTGAATGCACCGAACGAAGCACCGA
>VOFK01001828.1_pt1 | contig 38116 bp, 50 predicted proteins | sample 5384121 | NCBI WGS metagenome assembly VOFK01 (sample SAMN12384730, study PRJNA508395) | human gut metagenome | isolation source: healthy gut J | host: Homo sapiens | reverse complement strand
CTGTATTACAGCGTAGGACATCCGCGCGTGGGCGGCGTGCCAAAAAAGGTAACATCCGCAGAGGGTAGGGGAAAAATGAACGAATTGAAAAACGAAAAACGATTACACCGGCCGAGTGAAAGCCCGTCGCAGAGCTGCTGGCCGCGCCGCGAAGGGCTGGCCGTGCGGCCGTGGTCGCGTTGGCATCGTGGTGCTGCTGGCGTGACGGCGTTCATGTCAACGGCAGCTTGACCTGCTGCGCTGCCACAATGATTTGCGCGTCAGCGATGGGCGACAATGGCGCGGAGGAGACCAGGATCTGACGAAACCCCGTCTGACCCACACCGAAACGAGATGCAGCCTTTCGAGGGCAAGCCCCCTTCGGATGATAACGTGCTGAACATCCTAAGCTGATTGGCACCGATGATGAGCGCACCGAGGCCGTCAACGATGACGCCTTCACCCATCTGAACCAGCTGGACGGCACCGAGGACACGACCGAATTCAGCGACAACGCCCGCGCCGACAGTATGATTCTCGTCTCGCTGGACATCAAGGACCACGTAATCCGCCTTGTCTCCATCGAGCGCGGCACCGGCGTGCCGATTCTGCTGGACGGCTACGAGAATCAGTATGACTGGATTACCCACACCTTCCGCTACGGCGGTGCCAAGCTGACAATGAAAACGGTGGAGGACTGCTTCAATGTGCAGGTTGACCACTATGTGCGCGTCAACTTCAACTTTGTCCAGATCGTGAACGCCGTGGGCGGCGTCGATATCGACATCACCGAACAGGAGGCCAAGGCGCTGAACTGGGAGGTCCCCTCCAACTCGATGCTTATTGTCAACCACGTTGACCCGGGCCCCAACCACTTTGACGGCTACACGGCGCTGCAGTATGCCCGCCTGCGCAAGATTGACAATGACTGGAAGCGAGTGGAGCGCCAGCGCACCGTCATCCAGGCGGTGCTCAACCAGATTCAGGACGCCAGCGTGGTCGAGCTGGACAATCTGCTCAACACCGTGCTGCCGCTGATTCAGACCAACTTTACCAAGAACGAGATTGCCGCGCTGCTGGTGCAGCTGCCGGGCTTCCTGGGGTGCGATGTACAGCAGCTCTCCATGCCGCTGCAGGGCACCTACGGCATCCGCACCGGCATGAATGACCGCCTGATGTATGACCCCGACTGGGCCGTGAACATCAAGGCGCTGCAGGACTTCCTCTACAATGACCAGACCGCCGAGGAGATCATTGCCGCCACGCCGGAGACCGCCGCCGCCGAGGCCGCGGGTGAGCTGGTGATTGCCACCCGCGAAACCGCCGATGTGACCGACCCGGTGGAAAGCTACAACCAGAAATCTTTGCACCGCGTGGATATGACCTACCCGCTGGATGAATCCGACTTTGGCGAGGCCGACTACCGCGTTTTTGTGGCCGATACCGACAATGTGCGCGGCAATGAGCTGCGTAAGGCGCTGATTGACAGGCTGTATACCGCCGGTGTGCGGGTGCTGGCCGTGCCCGATGGCGCCGCCGCGGGCGTGCTGCTGAATGACTACCTGCAGAACGGCAGCACCGAGAGCCTGAACGCCTATCTGGCCGTGCTGCCTGCAGAAAGCCGCGACAGCGCCCGCACCCTGTGGGAGTATGTCCGCACAAGCTATCCCCGCGTGTTCCGCGTGGCAGGGCTGGGGGCGGATGCCCCTGCAGTGTGCCGCCTAACCGCCGCAAGGCGCTGAACGTGCTGGCCAACGCCAGCTACAGCACGCCGGAAACCGAGATCGCCGAGGCCGTGCAGGCCCTGCGCAGCGGTACCACCGCGGATGCAGTCTACTGGTTCAAGACCGCGATGACCAAGTACCCGCGCCAGATGGAACGCTTTTTCGGTGACAGCTATGCCACCGTGGCCCGCCTGTACTACGCCATGCAGGGCACGCTGAACGTGAACAGCGATGCCGAGCTGCTGACCTACGATGCCAAGCAGCTGCTGAAAACCTACAAGACCGAGGGAATCCTGATTTTTGCTGCGGAGGCGGACGCCCTGCAGACCGAGGGCAGCCTGGCCGGCGAACTGCAGGCCCAGCTGGATAAGGCCGATGACGGTGAAAAGGTCTGCTCGGTTGCCGCCGTGTACGGCAGCTGGAGCAACGCCGGGGACTTTACCCCCGATGATACCGAGACGGCATGGGATGCGGACAGCATGACCGAGCTGCTGGGTGGGGATGCCTTGCGCGGCAAGGATATGCTGCTGGCGCTTGACGGTGAGGATAGCCCCTACCTGACCCGCCGCTGCCTGCTGCAAAATGGCGATGCCCCCGTGGGCGAGCTGGTGCAAAAACTGTTTGTTCTGGATAAAAATAACGCAGTAGTGGCAGAAACAGAAGAAGGCACTGCCGACGCGCAATGAATTTTGAAAAAAATTAAAAATAGCCGTTGACAAACGCCGACGGTTGTGGTATAAATGCTTTAAACCAATGAAGCGAAAGTAAAGCACACAGCGCAGTCACAGAGAGTCCCCGGTGCTGGGAAGGGGATACAAAGCGGGTCTGCATAATGGTTCGCGGAGGGCACGGGGAAAGAAGCACAGCTTTGAGTATCCGCTGACGGGCAGCTCCCGTTACAGAGCAGGGGAATGTTGGTTCCCTACAGAGTGGCCGCGCTATAGATAATTGCACGGCAAGCAAGGTGGCACCACAGATTTGTTTTATCTGCCCTTGCACAGGAGATTTCCTGTGCAAGGGCAGTTTTGTTTTTGACTTGAGGGGAGAAGAAAACATGAAAATGAACCTGATGAAAGAACGATGGCAAGCCTGAATTTGTAAAATGTCCGTTTCTGAAAAATCACAACTTTACAAATTTAAGGAGAAATTACCATGAAAAAAGTTCGTTGCTGTTCTGTCCGCCGCCGCTATGATGACCACGCTCGCCGCCTGCGGCTCCACCGCGGATACCACCGCCGTTTCGTCCGCTGCTCCTACTGAGACTTCCGCCGCTGCCGAGAGCACCGCCGATGCCAAGAGCTACAAGATTGCGATTGTCCAGCAGCTGGATCACGCCAGTCTGGATGAAATCCGCACGGCTGTCGAGGCTGAGCTGGACGCCAAGGCCGCTGAGAAGGGCATTACGATTGAGTACAAGGACTTCAACGGCCAGAACGATGCCACCACGCTGAACCAGATCGGCACGCAGGTGGTTTCCGATGGCTATGATGCCGTTATCCCCATCGCGACGCTGGCTGCCCAGTGCATGACCACCGCCTGCGAGAGCACCAAGACCCCGGTTATCTATGCCGCCATTAGCGACCCCGCCGCCGCTGACCTGACCGACATTGACTACGTCACCGGTACTTCTGACGCGCTGAACACCCAGTCCATTATGGATATGATGTTCGCCGTCCAGCCCGAAATCAAGACGGCCGGCCTGCTCTCTACTCCAACTCTGAAGCCAACTCCACGACCCCCATTGCCGAAGCCAAGGCTTACCTCGATGCCAAGGGCATTGCCTACGTCGAAAAGACAGGCAACACCAACGATGAAATTATGACCGCCGCCTCCAGTCTGGTGGGTCAGGTCGATGCCGTCTTTACCCCGACCGATAACGTGGTTATGGCGGCGGCTGCCGCAGTCTCCGACACGCTGACCAAGGGCGGCATCCCGTTCTACACCGGCGCGGACAGTTTCGTCACGGCAGGCGCCTTTGCAACCTGCGGCGTCAACTACACTGAGCTGGGCACCTACACCGCCGATATGGCGCTGGACGTGCTGGAAACCGGCACCGTGCCCGCCTACCACGTTATGGACGGCGGCATCATCACCGTCAACACCGAGACCGCCGCTGCGCTGGGCATTGACTACAGCGCGTTCAACGAGCTGGCCGGTCAGGTTGTGGAGGTCACCACCGCAGAATAAACCTACCCTATTAAAAGCATAGAGCAGGGCGGCCACTCCGCCCTGCTTTTGCAGATTCCAACAAGAGAGGAAGTCCCCCTTATGTTTACCGTTGCCACTGTGCTGAACGCACTGGAGCTGGGATTCATCTATGCGCTGGTTGCTATGGCGCTGTTCCTCAGTTTCCGGGTGCTGAACATCGCCGATATGACCACCGACGGCAGTTTTACACTGGGCTGCGCCGTGTCGGCCACCGCCGCCGTGGCGGGCCACCCCTTCCTGGGTCTGCCGCTTGCCATGCTGGCGGGCGCGGCCGCAGGTTTTGTCACCGCGTTTTTGCAGACAAAGCTGGCTGTGCCGTCCATTCTGGCGGGCATCATCACCAACACGGGGCTGTACACCGTCAATCTGGCGGTTATGGGGTTCTCCTCCAACGTGCCCATGCTGAAAACGGTCACGGTCTTTACCGCGGCGCAGGGGCTTTTGGGGGACGCCGCCCCCTACAAGCTGATTGTGGCGGCGCTCATCACGGTGCTGGTCTGCGTGCTGCTGGTTGCATTTCTGGGCACGCGGCTGGGGCTTTCCATCCGCGCCACCGGCGATAACCCCGATATGGTCCGCGCCTCGTCCATCAACACGGCCTTCACCATCACGGTGGGGCTCTGCATCGCCAACGCCATGACGGCGCTGTCCGGCGCGGTGCTGGCGCAGTACCAGCGCTCGGCGGATATCAACCTCGGCACCGGTATGGTGGTCATTGGTCTGGCGTCCCTCATCATCGGCGAGACCCTCTTTGGCCGCGGCGGTATGTGGGTCAAGGCCGTGGCCGCGGTGGCGGGCAGCATTATCTATCGCTTCATCATCGCGCTGGCCCTGCGCGCCAACGTCCCCTCGGAGTGCCTGAAGCTCATCTCTGCGGTGATCGTGGCGCTGGCCATTGCCGCGCCGGCTCTCAAGGCGCGGATGGACTTCAAGCGCCGCCGTGCCAACGCCGGAAAGGAGGCGGCCCGCCATGCTTGATTTGCAGAATATCAGCAAGACCTTCAACCCCGGCACGGTCAATGAAAAAACCGCGCTGGAAGGTGTGAACCTCCACTTGAATGACGGTGACTTTGCCACGATTGTCGGATCCAACGGCGCGGGCAAGTCTACACTGTTCAACGCCATTGCGGGCGAGTTCATCGCCGATACCGGCACCATCACGCTGGATGGGCAGGACATTACCTTCCTGCCGGACTACAAACGCTCCAAGGCGATTGGCCGTATGTTCCAGGATCCGCTGCGCGGCACGGCCCCGCATATGACGATTGAAGAAAACCTTTGCGCTCGCCTTCCTGCGGGCCTCGGGGCATACGTCCAGCTTCTCGCGCATCTCCAAAAAGGACCGTGAGCTCTTTGCGGAAAAGCTGTCCGCGCTGGGGCTGGGGCTGGAGGATAGAATGAAGCAGCCGGTGGGGTTGCTCTCCGGCGGGCAGCGCCAGGCATTGACCCTGCTGATGGCCACGCTGGTCACGCCGAAGCTGCTGCTGCTGGACGAGCACACCGCCGCCCTTGACCCTGCCACGGCAGACAAGGTGCTGGAGCTGACGAAGAAAATTGTGGCCGAAAACCACCTGACCTGCCTGATGATTACCCACAATATGCACGATGCCCTGACTTTGGGCAACCGCACGCTGATGATGGACCACGGCCATATTGTGCTGGACATCGGCGGCGAGGAGCGCGCCCACACCACCGTGGACGGCCTGCTGAACCGCTTTGCCGAAAATGTGGGCCACGCCCTGGACAACGACAGAATCCTATTGAGCAAGGAACAGTAAACGCATAAAAAATACCGCCTGTGCGATAAACACGCACAGGCGGTTCTGTTTTGCTCGTTATAGCGGTGCGGTGTCAAACCGATAAATCGTGGTGGAGCTGTAGGGCTTGTCCGGCAGAAGGGTGGTGTCGGGGAAATTCGGGTGGTTCGGGGCATCGGGGAAATCCTCGGTCTCAAAGCAGACCGCATCCCGCACGGCGTACTGCGCGCCGTCCTTGCCGGCAGCAGTGACAGGCTTTAAGAAGTTGGCCGTGTACAGGTGCATACCGGGCAGGGTGGTCAGAACCTCCATCCGGATGCCGGTCTCGGGGCCGACCGCCCACGCCGCGTGGCGCAGGCCGCTGTCCCGGATGACAAAGCACTGGTCATAGCCGCCGCAGTTGGTCAGCGGCTTGAAATCCGCACCAATGTCCAGCCCCAGCGTCTTTTCCTCGGTAAAGTCCATCGGCGTGCCCTTTACAGGCAGCTTGCGGCCGGTGGGGATGCTGTGTGCGTCCGCCTCCAGATAATAGTCCGCGTCCATCGTCAGGCGGTGGCCCATGGCACTGCCGCTGGCGTGGCCGTTCAGATTAAAATAGCTGTGGTTCGTCATATTGCAGACGGTGGGCGCGTCTGTGGTTGCGCTGTAGCGGATAACCAGCCCGCTTTTGGCAAGGCTGTACTGGATGGTCAGCTTCACATTGCCGGGGAAGCCGTCGGTACCGGTCGGGCTGAGCGCGGTCATTGTCACGCTGTCATTCTCGCCGGGGGTCGGTGCCACCGTAAAGAAGCTATGGCTGAATCCGTGCAGGCCGCTATGCAGGCAGTTGCCGTTCTCGTTGGGGGTCACATGGACAATTTCCTCATACAGCGGGAACTGCGCGCCTGCAATGCGGTTGGCAAAGCGGCCCACGGCAGCGCCCATGCTGTCGGTGTTCAGCTCATAGTCGGCGGCGGTGTCATAGCCCAGCACCACATCGGTGGGGTTGCCCTTGCGGTCCGGCACAAGAATACGGTGGATGATGGCGGCATAGCTGAGCAGCTGCACCTCCATAAAATCATTTTTCAGCACGGCCAGCTTGACGGCCTCGCCGGTGGTAGCCTTGCCGAAATCCCGGATGGTAACGGACATAATAGAGCCTCCTTAAGATTTATCGTCCGCGCTGATGCCCGTGGCGGCCAAATCCTCGCGCACGCTCTCGGCCACGCTGCCGGTGCCGTAGTTCAGCATCCGGTTCACGCGGCTTACGGTGGCGCTGGAAGCGCCGGTTTCCCGGCGAATCTCGCTGTAGACCTTGCCCTGCAGCAGGCAGCCGGCCACGGCATAGCGCTGCTCCATTGTGCGCAGCTCGGTCACGGCGCACAAATCATCAAAAAAGCGGATGCACTCCTCCAGATTGTTCAGGCGGAGAATCGCCTCATACAAGGCGGTATTGCGTTCATTTTGCTGCATAACGTAGAGGCGCACAGCGGTGCGCCAACCTCTTTCTTTGTAAAATCTGCATCTGTATGCAATCTTTGATTATTTTCATTCTAGCAAATTTGACCAATCAAGTCAATACATTAAAGCACGAAAGTAGAACCGAAAAACCATTGGGCAACACCGCACAATTCGCGCCTTACGGCTTAAGCACAATCTGCGTTGCAAAAATGCTCGATAATATATACCAGTATTATCTGCGCTTTTTGCTTAGCAGCTTGTACTTCCCGCTCGCTGCATCGGCACTTAGAATTGTGCGGTGCTGCCCTTGCATTTTACACCAAAATGTTGTACTATAGACTTACCAAGCGATAGGGAGAACACTATGCCGACTACACTGATGATTGTTTACCGCGTGCTGGGCACGCTGCTTTTTGCACTGGCTGCCGCCGCGATTGTGGAAAAGTACCGCACGGTGCGCGGGGCGGTGCTGCTGCCCGCCCGCGTGCTGGAATGTCGCCGCGCCGCCTCGACCAACAGCAGCCGGGATGCGGGCGGCTACCGCTATCTAGTGGAACTGCACGCCAACGGCCAGCGGTTGGAGCTGGAAACGAATGACGCCTTCTGGTTCAAGCATGACAAGGACACAGGCAAGGTGGTGCAGGTCTGGTACAACCCCAACGCCCGCTGTGTCGAGCGCAAAAGCTGGGAGACGGAGATCTTCTCGGCGGTGCTGGCGATTGTGGGCGCGGCGCTGCTGCTCATCCGGTGAGGAAACGCGATGGAATGGATACTGTATGTGCTGATGGCGCTGGCTGCCGCGGGGGATATCCTGCTGGCGGTGCTTCTGGTCAAGGTACTGCACAAAAACAACGAGCCACAGCAGAAAATTGATACGGCGGATGACTATGTCCGCGCTATGACGCCGGTTTTGCAGGGGGAGGTTGACCTTCTGGCCGAGCAGCTGCGCGCCATGCAGGGGGACAGCGCCCGTACCACTTCGGCCTCGCTGCGGGATTTTTCTGCCGTTCTGGCCGAGAACCAGCGTCAGGCCGCGGCTAACAGCACCGCCCGGCTGGAGGCGATAGATCGCGCCGGTGCGGCCCGCCAGAAGGCGGCCAACGATGCCCTGCTGGCACAGCTGACGATGATGGAAACGCGGCTGAAAAATCTGGAGGATTCCAACGCCACCCGGATGGACAGCGTGCGCGGGGCGCTGGTGCAGGGATTGAACACCATCCGCGCCGACAACAACAAGAAGCTCGACGAAATCCGCGGCACGGTGGAGGAAAAACTGCAGGACACCCTGCAGCAGCGCATCAATGATTCCTTCAAGGCGGTCAGCACCCAGCTGGAGCAGGTTTACAAGGGTCTGGGCGAGATGCAGAACCTTGCCGCCGACGTGGGCAGCCTGAAGCAGGTACTTTCCGGCGTCAAGACCCGCGGCATCCTTGGCGAGGTCCAGCTGGGCGCGATTCTGGAGCAGATTCTGGCCCCCGGCCAGTACGAGTGCAACGTTGCCACCGTGCCCGGCAGTGCCAACCGCGTGGAATTTGCCATCAAGATGCCGGGGCAGAACGGCACGGTCTGGCTGCCCATTGACGCGAAATTCCCCGGTGACACTTACGCCCACTTGCAGGCGGCGCAGGAGCGCGGCGACACCGCCGCCACCAACGCGATGCGCAAGGCGCTGAACAACGTCCTGCGCGCCGAGGCGAAGGACATCCACGATAAGTACATCGAGGTGCCCTACACCACCAGCTTCGGCATCCTGTTCCTGCCGTTTGAGGGACTGTATGCCGAGGTGGTTTCCAACGGTATAACGGAGGTTTTGCAGCGCGACTACCAGATTACGGTGGCGGGCCCCTCCACCATGGCGGCGCTGCTCAACGCGCTGCAGATGGGTTTCCGCACGCTGGCCATCCAGAAGCGCTCCGGCGAGGTCTGGACGATTCTGGGTGCGGTCAAGACTGAGTTTGAAAAGTTCGGCGTTGGCCTGCAGCAGATGCAGCGCCACCTGAACCAGACTGGCTCCGATCTGGAGGAGCTTATCGGCCCGCGCAGCCGCGCCATCACCCGCAAGCTGGAATCCGTCCAGCAGCTGGACCCGGACGCCGCCGCCAACCTGTTGGGCCTTGAACAGCCTGCACAAAAATAACCCATAGTATATGTCATATTCGCCAGAATCTGCCCCCGCAAGGGGGCTTTTTCTGTTTCTGCGCCCACTTTACAGAGCGGGCGCGGTGTGGTATACTGTATGAGTTATTGAATGGTCAACAAAATGTGCGGCCCCGCCGCCTTCCATAAAGGAGCGAACCTATGATTCGTATTATCACCGATTCTGCCGCCGATCTGACTGCGGCGGAGCTGACCGCCCCCGGCGTTTTTGTGGTGCCGCTGTCTGTCACCTTTGCAGACGGCACAACCCAGCTTGATGACGGCACGATGACGAAGGACGAGTTCTTTGCCCGGCTGGCCGAGGACAGCAAGCTGCCCCGCACCAGCCAGCCCAGCCCGGCCAGCTTTATGCAGGTGTATGAGGACGCCGCCGCGGCGGGGGATGAGGTTCTTGTGATCACCATCGGCCAGAAGCTGTCCGGCACCTACCAGTGCGCGCATCTGGCCGCCGCCGATGTCGGCCTGCAAGCGCATATCGTGGACTCTGAGGCGGCTTCGCAGGGTGAGGCGCTGCTCGTCCGTGAGGCGGTGCGCCTGCGCGACGAGGAGGGCCTGACGGCGGAGGAAATCGCCGCTGTGCTGGAGCAGTTCAAGAAGCGGGTGCGTATCGTCGCCGTGGTGGACAGCCTCAAGCATCTGCAGAAGGGCGGCCGCCTGCCCGCCGCCGTGGCCATTGTGGGCGGCGCGCTGGGCATCAAGCCGGTGCTGGCCCTGCAGGACGGCGCTATCAAGCTGGTGGACAAGGGCCGCGGCCGCCCCGGTGCGCTGGTCGCCATGTTCAAGCAACTGGACGCGCTCGGTGGTGTTGACCCGCGCTACGGCTATACGCTGCTCTACAGCGATAACAAGCAGCTTGTTGCACCGGTACACCACTACATGCACCAGAATCTCCAACTGACCGGCGGCCGTGTGGCCCAGCTTGGCCCCACCATCGGCACCCATGTCGGCCCCGGCGTGGTCGGCGTGGTGTTTGTGGCGAAGGAGTAATAAAATAAAATGTAGGGGCGAGCCATGCTCGCCCCTACGAATCGGGCTTCTCCGTTTGGAGAAGCTTTTTTTATTTTCCGCTAAAAAAGCTTATTCAGCAGATAGACCCCCAGCACCAGCGCGCCGAGGACGAGGAAGATCCCCGCCATACCGGCACAGAGCATCGAGAGGGTGACGGGCAGTAAAGCAGTAGACATACAAAAGACCTCCTTACACGTAGCTGCTCATCAGGGTCAGAATCAGACCACCGGCAATGACCGATGCAATCTGCCCCGAAACGTTGACGCTGATGGAGTACATCAGCAGGAAATTCTGGTTGTCCTCGGCCAGACCCATCTGGTTGACCACGCGGCCACTCATCGGGAAGGCGGAGATGCCCGCCGCGCCAATCATCGGGTTGATTTTCTTGCCCTCCGGCAGGAACAGATTCAGCAGCTTGGCAAAGAAAACGCCGCCAGCCGTGTCAAAAATGAACGCCACAAGGCCCAAAGCCAGAATCAGCAGGGTGTCCGGCTGCACAAACTTGTCGGCGGTCATCTGCCCGGCCACGGTCAGGCCCAGCACAATCGTAATCAGGTTGGCCAGCACATTCTGCGCGGTCTCGGACAGGGCGTTCAGCACGCCGCACTCTCGCAGCAGGTTGCCGAACATCAAAAAGCCGACCAGCGCCACGCTGGCCGGGGCCACCAGCCCGGCCAGCACAGTGACCACAATCGGGCACAAAATTTTGGTGGTTTTGCTCACGCTGCCCTTCTGGTAGGGCATACGAATCAGACGCTCCTTTTTGGTGGTGCACAGGCGGATGACCGGCGGCTGTACGATGGGCACCAGCGCCATATAGCTGTAGGCGGCCACCATAATGGCACCCAGATACTTGCTGCCGAGGGTGTTGGCCACAAAGATCGCCGTCGGGCCGTCGGCCGCACCGATGACGGCGATGGACGCGGCATCGGGCAGATCAAAGAAGAGCCCGGCCAGCACCAGCGTGACGAAGATACCGAGCTGCGCCGCCGCGCCGAACAGCATCAGCCACGGCTTTTCAAGCAGCGGGCCGAAGTCAATCATGGCGCCAATGCCGATGAAAAGCAGCAGCGGAAACAGTTCATTGGACATACCAGCGTCAAAAAGTGCGCTGATGGGGCCGACCGTGTCCCCTTTGGGTGATGGCGCCGGACAGCGGCAGATTGACCAGAATCGCGCCGAAGCCCATTGGCAGCAGCAGGCTGGGCTCCATCTTTTTGGCGATGGCCAGATAAATCAGCAGAGCACCGATGGCCCACATGACCACCATCTGCCAGGTGAGATTGCCGAAGTTTGCGAACAGTCCGGCAAAGGTTTGCAGGAATTGCATATATGATACCTCCCGTTGGATGGGCGGCAGGGTATAAAAAAGAGACCCCCGCCGCAGAAAAAACTGCGGCAAAAGTCTCAGCGTTTGCAGTATGCCCCGGGGCCGACGGCCCGTGGTGACGAAGCGATACGGCGCAGGCAGCCTGCGCCCCTTTACCCCCTTTTACCTTACCCTTAGTATAGCGCGGAGCAGCGCAAAATGCAAGGGGAAAATGCGGTCAATAGACCGAAAAATACCCCACGTGCTCGGGCTCATTGTCCTCGACGAGCACGGTAAAGCCGCCGGGGTTCACCTCGGTGGTCTTGCCAAAGCCTCCTCGGCAATCAGGTGGGGGCCGCGGTTCAGCACAATCTCAGCGGTCTGGGTCTTGCCGACGCGGCGGTAGTGCAGAACGTCCCCCCTCGGCGCGGACGATTTCCAGCCGCCCGCCGTTGAAGGCATCACAGCTGCGGCGCAGGGCCGCCAGCGTTTTCATCGGGCCGCGCAGCCGCTGCTCGGTGGAATTCCAGTCAAAGAAGGCGCGGTTGAAAGGGTCGCGGTAGCCCTGCATGGCGATTTCATCGCCGTAGTAGATGCAGGGCACGCCGGGCAGCGTGAAAATCATCGCATACCCCAACAGCAGCTTGCGGACGGCGGCGTCCATCTGGCCGGAGGGAATGCAGCGCTTGCTCTGCCAGTAGCGGTCGCGGCCGTTGGCGGGCTCGCCCGCAATGGCGGTCAGTGCACGCTCGGTGTCGTGGGTGGACAGGAAATTCATCGCGCAGTTCAGCGCCGGGGCAGGGTAATTCTCGCAAATCTGCATCAGGCTGTCGGCCACGGCGGCCACATCCGCGCCGTGCAGATAGTCCAGCGCAGCATTGCGGAAGGGATAGTTCATCACGGCGTCCAGCCCGTGCCCGCGCAGATAGGTGCGGCGGCGACCGAAGGCCTCCTTCGTGGTGGCGTCCTCCCAGACCTCGCCCAGCAGCAGCTTGTCCTCGCCGTGGAATTTGACGGCGGCACGGATTTTTTCAATGAATTCGTCGGGCAGCTCGTCGGCCACATCCAGCCGGAAGCCCGACGCGCCCAGGTTCAGCCAAGTGTCGATGACGCCGCCCTTGCCGCAGATAAAATCTACATAGGAGGGCGAATCCTCCTGCACCTCGGGCAGGGTTTCAAAGCCCCACCAGCTGCGGTAGCCGCAGGGATAGCCAGAGTCAAAATCGTACCAGCTGCGGTAGGGAGAATTGCGGTCGCGGTAGGCACCGCCCGGGCCGTAGCGGCCCTCGCGGTTGAAATAGCGGGAATCCGAGCCGGTGTGGCTGAACACGCCGTCCAGTATGATGCGGATGCCCTCTTTGGCGGCGGCCGCGCAGAGGGCACTGAACTCCTCGTTCGTGCCCAGCAGGGGGTCGGCTTTGAGGTAGTCGGCGGTGTTGTAGCGGTGGTTGGCGTGGGCCTCAAAAATCGGGTTCAGATAGATACAGGTCACGCCCAAATCGCGCAGGTACGGCAGCTTTTGCTGGATGCCCGCAAAGTCACCGCCGTAATAGTCCATGTTCAGATAGCCCTCGCTCTGCTCGGTCGGCCAGAAATAGGGCTCGCCAGTCTTGTCGGCGCGGTAGATGCGGTCGGCAAAGGGCATTTCCTTGTTGGGCTTGCCCTCACAGAAGCGGTCGGGGAAAATCTGGTACATGGTGCCGTTCTTCAGCCAGTCGGGCGTGCGAAAGTCCGGCTCGTAGACTGTCAGCTGCCAGTCCTGCCCGTCCGTCCAGCTCAACACGCCCTCGCCGCCCGCGGTGCGGTAGATGCGGCGGAAGTCGGTGTATAGGTCAAAGTGGTAGAAGTACAGCCCGGCGGTGATGGGCGCAAGGGTCAGCGTAAAGTGATTGACATTGGGCGTCTGGCCGGTGAATTCCATGCGGTAGTGCACCGGGTCCTCGCGGTCCTTTGTCAGCACCAGATGCGGGTCCACGTAGCCCAGATCCTCAGGCACGGTCAGGTTGAAGGTGACTGACTGCCCGGCCGGTACCGCTCCGAACGGCGTTTTACAGGCGGCATCAAAGCTGTTGAAAAACGTGTGGGACATAAAATCTCCCCTTTTAGCGAAATAAAAACCGCGCCCGGTAGCGGGCGCGGCAGATTCAAACAGTCAAATTATTTTACAGGAGTGGCGCCCCAGATGTCACGCGCATAGTCCATGATGGAACGATCGGCGCTGAAGATGCCGGCGTTGGCAATGTTCTTCAGACTCATGTGGTTCCACTTCTGCTTGTCGCGGTACAGCTCCTGCAGGTCATGCTGGGCACGGCGGTAATCCTTGAAGTCCGCCATGACCATGTACGGGTCGGAGTTGCGCAGATTGCTCGTAACCTCGCTGAAGTTCTCACCGTTCCAGCCCTTCTCCAGGAAGTCCAGCACGGCCATGGCGGTGTTGTCGCCATTGATGAAAGCGTTCGGGTGGTAGCCCATGCCCTTCAGCGCGTTGACCTCGGGGGTCAGCATACCAAAAATAATCTCGTTCTCGTGACCGGCGGCGTCGGCAATCTCAACGTTTGCACCGTCCAGCGTGCCCAGCGTGATGGCGCCGTTCAGCATAAACTTCATATTGCCGGTGCCGGAAGCCTCGGTGCCGGCCAGAGAAATCTGCTCAGAGACCTCGGAGGCGGGCATCAGACGCTCGGACAGGCTGACGCAGTAGTCCTCGAGATAGACAATGCGCAGCTTGCCGCGCACAGCGGGATCCTCGTCAATCATCTTGCCCAGCTTGCAAATCATACGAATCATCTGCTTGGCCATATAGTAGCCGGGGGCTGCCTTGGCACCGAAGATGTAGGTCTTGGGGGTGAACTCGGCGTTGGGGTTGTTCTTCAGGTACAGGTACTCGGCGGCGATGTTCAGCGCGTTCAGATGCTGGCGCTTGTACTCGTGCATACGCTTGACCTGGCAGTCGAAGATGGAATCGGGGTCAATGACCTGACCGGTGGCCTTCTGCAGGTAGTTGGCAAAGATAACCTTGTTCTCACGCTTGACCTTGGCGGCGGCAGCCTGCACAGTCTTGTCATCCACAAACTTGTCCAGCTTCTTCAGCTCGGCGGCGTCGGTCTTGAAGCCGTCACCGATGGTCTCCTCCAGCAGATGGGTCAGACCCGGGTTGGAGCAGAGCAGCCAGCGGCGGTAGGCAATGCCGTTGGTGACATTCTTGAAGGCCTGCGGCTTGTACAGGAAGTAATCGTGGAACACGCTGTCCTTGATAATCTCGCTGTGCAGCCTGGAAACGCCGTTGATGGCGTGGCAGGTGTAGGCGCAGATGTTGGCGGTGCGGACCTGATTGTCGCCGATGATGGCCATATAGTCAATCTTGCCCTGGTCGCCGGGGAAGGCCTTGGCCAGGTCGGCGCGGCAGCGGCGGTCCATCTCGCAGACAATTTGCCAGATGCGGGGCAGGGTGGAGCGGAAGATGTCGGCGTTCCACTTCTCCAGTGCCTCGCTCATGACGGTGTGGTTGGTGTAGGCAAAGACCTTGCGGCAGATGTCGAAGGCGGCGTCCCACTCATAGCTGCACTCATCCAGCAGGATGCGCATCATCTCGGGGATGGCCACGGTCGGGTGGGTATCGTTCAGCTGGATGGCGACCTTGTCGGCCAGGTTGTCCAGCGTGCCGTACTGGTTCAGATGGTTCTGCAGAATGTCGGCAATGGAGGCAGCAGAGAAGAAATACTGCTGGCGCAGACGCAGAATCTTGCCCTCGGTGTGGTTATCGTTGGGGTAGAGAATCTTGGAGATCAGCTCTGCGGAGGCAGACTGGCTGATGGCGGTGTTGTAGTTGCCGGCGTTGAAGCTGCTCATATCAAAGCTGGGGGCCTTGGCCTGCCACAGACGCAGCTTGGAAACGCCGTTCGAGCCGTAACCGGCCACGTACATATCGTTGGGCACGGCGATGACGGAGTTGTAGTTCTCGTACTTGACGTGATGGAAGCCGCCCTCCCAGGTCTCGATGGCCTGGCCGTCAAAGCGGATCTCCTGCGCCTGGTCGGGGTGGCTCTTGATCCAGACCTGACCGCCGGGCAGCCAGTTGTCAGCGGTCTCCTGCTGCCAGCCGTCCACGATCTTCTGCTTGAAGATGCCGTACTCATACAGGATGGAATAGCCGGTGCCGGGGATGCCGTCGGTGGCCATGCCGTCTAGATAGCAGGCGGCCAGACGGCCCAGACCGCCGTTGCCTAAGCCCGCATCGGGCTCCTGGTCATAGATGGTGTCGATCTTGATATCGGCCTCAGCCAGCACGCTCTCGGCAACCTCGTTCAGACCCAGATTGAACAGGCTGGTGCGCAGACTGCGGCCCATCAGGAACTCCATGCAGAGGTAGTAGACCTGCTTCTTGCCCTCGCCCAGAACCTTGACTGGAACTGCTTCTGGCGGTCAGACATGATCTGGCGGGTAATCATGGCCAGGCAGCGATAGATCTGATCGGCGGAGGCCATGTCCAGGGTGACATTGCACTCGCTCATCAGCTTATCCTTGAGCAGCTTCTCAAATTCACGCTTTGTGTATTTCAAAATCGTTCTCTCCTTCTTGCAGCATAGATTTATGATTTTTGCGCATTTATGGGTGTGTCTAATTTACCACACTATAGATTATAACGATATCTGGCTGATTGCGCAAGTCAAAATTGGCTGTTTACAGTTTTTTTATACAAATCCGTCAAAAAGGGCTTTTGCAAACCGCGGATTTGTATTATAATAATGGTAAGATTCTGTGCGTGCGGTGCCCTACAGCCTGCGCACAGAGACCGGAAGGAGTATGATTATGGGTATGGCGACTTCAAAAGTGCGGCTGAACATCTGCGGTTCCAGCTATGTAGTCAACACGAGCGAGAGCGAGGACTATATGCAGAATCTCGCGGACAGGCTCAATCTGGATATGAACGAGCTGATGGCGTCCTCAAACTCCGTCTCCATCACGACGGCGGCAGTTATGACGGCGCTGAACTACCGCGACGAGCTGGAAAAGGCCAGTGGCAGTGCCGATAATATGCGCCGCCAGATCAAGGATTATCTCGAGGATGCGGCCAGCGCCAAGATGGCCGCCGAGGAGGCACGGCGCGAGAATGCCAGCCTGAAGCGCCGTGTGGATGAGCTGGAGCGCCGCTTGCGCCGCAGCCAGTTCCCTGTGGAGGAAGAATGAGCCGCCCCGAGATTCTGGCCCCGGCAGGCAACCGCGAAATGCTTGGCGCCGCTGTTTTCAGCGGCGCTGATGCTGTTTATCTGGGGCTGACCGGCTTCAACGCCCGCCGCACCGCGGGCAACTTTACCCCGGAGGAGCTGCGCGAGGCCGTGGCCTTCTGCCATGCCCGCGGGGTGCGGGTGCACGTGACGCTGAACACGCTGGTCTATGATAAGGAGCTTCCCGGCCTGGCGGACGCGGTGCGCGCTGTGGCCGAGGCCGGGGCGGACGCCGTGATTGCGGACGATCTGGCAACGGCACAGCTGGTCAAGACGATTGCGCCGACCCTGCAGCTGCACGGCTCGACCCAGATGAGCGTCCACACGCCGGAGGGCGCGAAGGAACTGGCGGCGCTGGGCTATGACCGCGTGATTCTGGCGCGTGAGCTCGCTGGAGGAAATCCGCGCCGTCTGTGAGGCAAGTCCGATTGAGGTAGAAGTCTTTGTCCACGGCGCCCTCTGTATGAGTGTATCCGGCCAGTGCATGATGAGCGCCTTTCTGGGCGGGCGCAGCGGCAACCGCGGCGCCTGCGCGGGCCCCTGCCGCCTGCCGTTTGATGCCAGCGCAGGCCTGAAACCCGGCCAGCCCGGCAAGGCCTGCCATTTGAGCCTGAAGGATATGGACTACATCCCGCATCTGCGGGAGCTGATGGATGCGGGCGTGGCCAGCGTCAAGATTGAGGGCCGTCTGCGCACGCCGGAGTATGCGGCGGCGGCGGTCACAGCCTGCCGTGCCGTCTGCGAGGGCCAGCCCTACGATGAAAAGCTGGTGCGGGACATCTTCTCGCGCTCGGGCTTCACGGACGGCTACCTGACGAACCGCAACGACGGCAAAATGTTCGGCGTGCGCACCGAGGCGGACGCCGCGGCTACCCGCGCCGCCACCCCGAAGGCCCGCGAGCTGTTCCGCCGTGAGCTGCAGCGTGTGCCGGTGTGGTACACGGTCAGCGGCGGCGTGGAGGACGGCGGCATCAAGCTGACGGCTGCCGATGCGGACGGCCATAAGATTAGCGTCTATAGCGCGGACGAGCCGCAGCCCGCCCAGAAGGACCCGATGCCCGGCATTGAGCGTGCGCTGGGCAAGACCGGCGGCACACCCTTCCTGATGGCGGGCCTGACCGCCGAGGCGGGGGAGGGCGGCCTTGGCTTCCTGCCCGGCTCTGCGTGGAATGAGATGCGCCGCGAGGCGCTGGACAAGCTGCTGGAAAAGCGCAGCGCGCCCACGCCCCATGTGGTGCAGCCCTTCACGGTGCCGACCTACCCCGCCCACACGGTGGGGCAGCTGCTCGCGCTGGCCGCACGGTTTGCCAATGCGGCGCAGTGCCCGGCGGACGCCGTGGACAAGTTGAAATATCTGATTTTCCCCCTCGCGGAGGCGGAGAGCATCCCGGTGACATGGCGGGAAAAGACCCTGTTGGAGCTGCCGCGGGTAATGTTCGGCAAGGGTGAGCAGAAAACCGCCGCCCGGCTGGATGCCTTGCAGGATGCGGGCTTTGCGGGCGCGGTGGTCAACAACCCTGCGCAGCTCCGCCTTGCGGACGGCTGGGCGCTGTACGGTGGCTTGGGTCTGAACGTCACCAACCCCATGAGCGCGGCGCGGTATGTCTCCCTTGGGATGGAGGGCCTGCTGCTGCAGCCCGAAACCGCCCTGACCGCTATGACGGCGGTGGCCCCCGGCGTGCCCACGGCGGCGCTCTGCTACGGCCATCTGCCGCTGATGCTGACCCGCGCCTGCCCGCTGCGCAACGTGCGGGACTGCGGCAGGTGCCCGGGCGGCGGTACCCTGCGCGACCGCAAGGGCCGCGATTTCACCGTGACCTGCTCGGCCCCCGGCGGGGCCGGTGTGCGCACGGTGTTCAACCCTGTGCCGCTGTATATGGGCGAGCGTCTGCGCGAGATGCCGGTGGATGTGGCGGTTGCCGCCTTCACCACCGAGACCCCGGCCCGCACCGCCCAGATTTTGGAGCTGCTTTTGAACGGTCAGCCGTTTGACAGCGAGTTTACCCGTGGGTTATACTATACAAGTAACTAAATAAGAAATAAAAAATAATAAATAATAAATTTGGTGGAGTTTTCGCCTGGTGGGCGAAAACAAAATTTCACTGTGATGGAGTTAGTATGAAGCCTGTTGTGAAATACAAAAAACTTGATGAACGTGCGGTGGTGCCGGCGTATGCAACGGCGGGCGCGGCAGCGGCGGATTTGTGCGCCGTGCTGGATGAGCCGCTGACCCTGGCCCCCATGCAGCGCACTCTTGTGCCGACCGGCCTTGCGATTGAACTGCCCGGCCCGGAGTGTGTGGCCCTCGTCTACGCCCGCAGCGGCCTGTCCATCAAGCACGGCCTGTGCATGGCAAACGGTGTCGGCGTCATTGACAGCGACTACCGCGGTGAGCTCCGGGTGCCGATGGTGAACCTGTCCGGCGAAGCCTACACGATTCAGCCCGGCGAGCGTGTGGCCCAGCTCTGCATCGCGCCGGTCTGGCAGGCAGCCTTTGCCCCGGCGGACGAGCTGACCGACACCGCCCGCGGCGCAGGCGGCTTCGGGTCCACCGGCAAATAAGCAGAGAAAAGGCGTTTTTGCCCATGTGGCTTATTTTGCCACACTTCGACACCGGCCCTATTCTATAATGTACCAGAAAGGAAGCACAGCATGGCTCTGATTCTTGCCTCCGGCAGTCCGCGCCGCCGGGAACTGATGTCCCTGATTACGCCGGACTACACCGTCATCACCAGCGAGGTCGATGAGACGAAAATCGCGGCGGACACCCCCGCCCATCTGGCAAAGGCACTGGCAACGGCCAAGGCTTGCGCCGTGGCGGAGGAGCACCCGGATGAGATTGTCTGCGGCTTTGACACGGTGGTTGAGTGTGATGGCGAGGTCTTTGGCAAGCCGAAGGATGAAGCGGACGCGCTGCGTATGCTGCGGGCCCTCTCCGGGCGGGAGCACCGCGTCCACACAGGGGTGTGCATCTGCTGCGGGCGCCGTGCGGCGGCCACGGTGGAGACGACCATAGTCCATTTCTCGCCCATTGACGAGGCCGACCTGCTGGCGTATGTGCGCACGCCGGAGCCTTACGACAAGGCCGGGGCGTATGCCATACAGGGGCATGCAGCGCTGTGGTGTGCTGGCATCGAAGGATGCTACTACAACATTATGGGGCTGCCGGTTCACCGCACAGCGCAGCTGCTGCGCGAATTTCAATAAGACCCTGCAGCCCCGGAAAAGGGAGACTGTATGGGCAGAGTACGCAACTTTTTTACACGCTTTTTCGGGAGAATATGCGCTATGTTTACCAAAGATATCGGCATTGATCTCGGTACCGCGAATACCCTTTTGTGTACATGAAGGGCCCGCGGCATCATTATGCGGGAACCGAGCGTTGTTGCCGTGGACCCGCGCAGTGATGAGCTGCGGGTGCGCAGTGTCGGGCACGAGGCAAAGGCCGTTATCGGCCGTGCGCCGGGCTCCATCGTGGCCGTGCGCCCGCTGAAGGACGGCGTCATTGCCGATTTTGACATCACCGCCGCCATGCTGCAGAGCTTTATCCGCCAGGCGTGCGGCAGCAGCCTGTTTGCCCGGCCGCGGGTGGTTATCTGCGTGCCGTCCGGCGTCACCGAGGTCGAGCGCCGCGCTGTGCGGCAGGCTGCCGCCAAGGCGGGGGCCCGGCAGGTCACCGTCATTGAGGAACCGATGGCAGCGGCCATCGGCAGTGGCCTGCCGACTGCGGACGCGGTGGGCAGTATGATCGTGGACATCGGCGGCGGCACGGCGGAGGTGGCGGTCATCAGCCTGTCGGGCATTGTGGCCAGCCGCAGCGTGCGCTGCGCGGGCGATGCACTGGACCAGAGCATCATCGCCTTCATCAAGCGCAAGTATAATCTGCTGGTGGGCGAGCGCACCGCCGAGCAGATTAAAATTGAAATCGGCTCCGCCTGCCCGCAGGACCCCGAGACCAGCATGGAAATCAAGGGCCGCAACCTTGTGGACGGCCTGCCGAAGGATATCCTCATCCGGTCGGAGGAGGTGCGCGAGGCAATGAGCGAGTGCCTGCTGCGCATCGTGGAGGCCATCAAGGATACGCTGGAATGTACCCCGCCGGAGCTGTCCAGCGACATTATTGACCGCGGCATTATGCTTTCGGGTGGCGGCGCGCTGCTGCGCGGGCTGGACACGCTGATTCAGAACGAGACCGGCATTGACGTTCATATTGCCGAAAGCCCGCTGGACTGTGTGGCGCTGGGCGCCGGCGCGGTTCTGGATAACCCCGAGCTGGCCGGAAGGCGCCGCGAGGAAATGAGCTACCTGTAAAAAGCGGCGGGCTTTTTCTATGCAGAGCCGCCGAAAAAAAGATTGACAAACGGGCCGTTTCCGGCTATTATTAGATTGTCCGTATCCGGCCGGAGGAATACCCTATGCACACTGTTGACAAGGATTTGCCTGTCCGCGCACAGCAGGGGGATGAGAACGCCTTGGCGGCGCTCATCGCCCGCATGATGCCGGCCATCCGCAGGGGTGCAGCCGAGTGTACCGCCCCGGGGCTTGAATTTGACGATGCCGTGCAGGAGGGCCTGATTGGCCTGTTTCACGCCGTGCGCGGGTTTGACCCCGCCATGGGGCAGACCTTCACCGCCTATGCGGCCGCCTGCATCCGACACGCGCAGCAGGACGCCCGCAGGGCCGCCCTGCGCAAAAAGCACGCGCCGCTGAATTTCAGCGTGCCGCTGCCCACCGCGGAGCAGAGCACCGACACCCGCCCCGGCCCGGAGGAACAGGCTATCTCCGGCGAACAGCTGGCCGATACCCTGCGCCGTATGCAGACCGAGCTTTCCGAGCTGGAACGCCGGGTGGTTATGGCCGGGCTTTCGGGCAAGACCCCGCGCAGACTGCGCAGGGAGCTGGGTCTGCCCACCAAAAACGTGGCCAATGCCTTGGCCCGCGCCCGCCGCAAGCTGCGCGGCGGCCCCACAATTTAGGATTCAGGCGTATTGCCTGCATCATATATCAACCTGCCCCAGTAGCGCCTAAAATCAGTTCAGTTGGTCCATTCCATATGCGTTGTTTTAGATTCTTCCGCGGGCAAAATAAACACAGAGGAGATACCCACTATGTTCGAAGACAAGACTTTGGTATGCAAGGATTGCGGCAAGGAGTTCGTTTGGACCGCCGGCGAGCAGGAGTTCTACGCCAGCCGTGGTTTCGAGAACCAGCCCCAGCGCTGCAAGCCCTGCCGTGATGCCCGCAAGAACTCTACCCGCGGTGAGCGCCAGATGTTCGACGCTACCTGCGCCAGCTGCGGCAAGGCCTGCAAGGTTCCCTTCCAGCCTCGTGAGGACCGCCCGGTCTACTGCAGCGAGTGCTTCGCTAAGATGAAGGAGAACGGCTGATTTACGCGCTTTTTCGTGTAAAATGAGTTGAATGTTCCATTCCGCGCCCCGGCCTCACCGCCGGGGCGCGGTTTGTTCATAGGGTTGATATAGGAATTATAAAGGCAACACCGCACAATTCGCGCCTGACGGCTTAAGCACCGCTGCAACGGCTGCGAAGCACAATCTGCGTTGCAAAAATGCTCGGTAATACATCCAGTATTACCTGCGCTTTTTGCTTAGCAGCTTGTACTTCTCGCTCGCTGCATCGGCACTTAGAATTATGCGGTATTGCCTAAACAAAATCTGCAGCGCCGATTTGCGTTTTTACGCCGTATGCTGTATAATAGCACTGATTCCAGTACATCCTACCGGAAAGGCGTATTTTTATGAAACGAAAACTCACGATTCGACGCACGGTTTGCAGCATAGTGGCGGCCCTGCTGGCGGCAGCGGCCGTCTGGCTGCTCTGCCGCTGGGTGGGGTATGATTTACAGCTGCGTGTCGGCGATACACAGACCTTTGCCATCCTCAACGATGATTACAGTCAGGTCATTGATGTCACCGGGGAAGGGCTGACCCAGTCTATGCCGGTATCCGCCGGGCAGACGGTCTACGGCGTGCGGCTCGACTTCAGTACTCAAGGCACACCGCGCCAGAGTGGTATGCTGATGGTGGACCTCTACGACAGCACAGGAACGCTGCGCGGACAGGCCGCGGGGGATTACCTGAATATTTTTGACAACCTTTTTACGGCGTTCGCCTTCGACAGCACTTACACACCGGCGCAGGACGAGACCATGACCCTACATATTTATAGTGTGGCGGCGTGGGATGGCCCGCTGGGCCTTTGGGCCAGCACTGGCACGGTGGACGGTATGCCGCTTCTGGTGGGCGATACCGATGCCGGAGCCACACTGGCCCTGCAGATGATGACCGATAACGCCGCACAGTGGCCGACCACGCTGGCCAACCAGCTGGCTCCGGTGCTGGCGGCGGCGGCCTTTGCGGCGGTGCTGCTGTTCGGCTTGCGAGACCCCGCTGGCGCTGACGGTGGCGGTGGTGGGCCTTTGCCTGCGGGTTGGCCTTTGTACAGGTCACCCCCGCGCTGGTGGCCCCCGATGAATACTTTCATTTGGCCGCCGCCTATGAGCTGGCAAGCCGTATAGGCGGGCAGACGCCCGCAGACGAGGACGGCAATCTGCTGGTCCGTGAATGTGACGCACCCCACTTTGGCACGCGCAGCGGGGAAATCGGGATTCTGGCCTACAAGAATCAGGAGATGGCCCGCCGGAACGAGGCGGGCGGCCCGGACGAGCTGACTGTTGCCAGCGAGGCGAAGGCCGGGCAGGGCAGCAGCGGCTATCTGGCGCAGGCGCTGGGTGTCCGGCTGGCGCGCAGTCTGGGGCAGAACTTCTACACGATGCTGCGCACCGGGCGTATTTTCAATCTGATTTCCTATCTGGCATTGGCGGCGCTGGCTGTGGCGCTGGCCCCTGCCGGAGTGCGCGGACTGCTGGCCTGCGTGGCGCTGCTGCCTATGCCGCTGGAGCTGGCGGCCAGCTTTTCACCGGATACCCCGGTACTGGGAACAATTTTCTGCTACACGGCGCTCTGCCTGCGGCTGCGCAGCAAGAAGGCCGTCTGGTGGGAAAAGCTGCTTCTGGTCGCGCTGGGTGGGCTGGTTGGCCCGGCCAAGGCCATCTATCTGCCGGTGGTGCTGCTCTGCTTTATCATCCCGGTGGAAAATCTGGACGGCGGCCGCGGCGCGGTCAAGGGCCCCTTCGGGCTGCGCGTTCAGAACGGGTGGTACATTCAGGGGGCTGTGCTGGTGCTGGCGTCCTGCCTGTGGATTTCCGCCAATCTGAGCGAGCTTGCCTACGCGGCCCGCGATATGAACCATACCATGCTGGCCGTGGGCGGTGTGGCGCTGGCGGTGCTGCTGGTGCTTGCGCTCTGGCTCTATGCCGTGACCCGCGGTGACGCCAAAAAGCGGCGGGCCTTCCGCTGGGGGCTGGCCGTTGTGGTTGTGCTGGCCGCGGCGGGCAGCGTCTACGCACTGACCCATATGGGCGGGGGGCTGAACCCTGACCAGCTGCTGATGGTGAAACCCAACGGCGATTCCCTATATACCTTCTCACTGGGGTATGTGTTCCGCAATCTGCCCGCCACCGCCAAGCTGCTGCTGCGCTCCATCCCGGAGCAGGGCGCGTTCTGGCTGCAGGGGATGCTTGGCACAACGCTGGGTGAGCCGATTGTCTACCGCATCGACGTAAGCTGGCTGCTGGGCATTGGGCTAGTGCTGGCGCTGCTGGCGGCGGCCCTCCCGGCACAGGGCGAGCAGCCGCCGCTGGGCCGCCGGACGGCATGGGGCACGGTGGCAATCCTCTTTGGTGTGGCGGCGGCGCTGGTGGTGGTGGTGCTGAACTGGACGCCCATCAACTACCAGACCTTGTTTGGTATGCAGGGCCGCTACTGGCTGCCGGGTGCTGCCGCTGGCACTGCTGCTCTGTAAGCGCAGCCGTTGTGTTGCCTTGCGGCATGATGCCTCCCGCGGGGCGGCGCTGGCCGTCACTGCCTGTACACTGTTGACCCTGCTGCAGGGCTTTTTAGCTTATACGCAAGCTGGCAGCAAGTATCATAAAACCTACTTTATTATAAAAGGAGAACACTCTCATGACTGTTACCAAGAATACCATCATTGCCGAAATCCTGAACAATGACCCCACGCAGGGTTGCGTGCCCATCTTCCTGTCCACCGGTATGCACTGCCTGGGCTGCATGGCATCCCACGGCGAGACCGTTGAGGAGGCCTGCGCCGTTCACGGTGTCGATGCCGATGAGCTGGTTGCCGAGCTGAACGATTACTTTGCACACCTGTAATGTACCGCGGCTGGACGCCCGCCTGACCGCTGCCTTCGACTTTGTACGGCCGGGGCATACGGCGGCGGACATCGGCTGCGACCACGGCAAACTAAGCGCCGCACTGGCGGGCAGCGGTCGCTGCCCGCTTGTTTTGGCTTGTGATCTGCGCCCCGGCCCGCTGGAAAAGGCCCGCGTGACCTGTGCGCCCTACGGCGATAAGGTACAGCTGCGGCTGGGCAGCGGGCTTTCGGTGCTGGCCCCCGGCGAGGCGGAGGATATCATCATCGCAGGCATGGGCGCCGAGACGATTATCGAGATTCTGGAGGCTGCACCGTGGGTCTTTGATGCACGGTACAATCTGATTCTTGTGCCCGCCACCAAGCACAGCATCCTGCGCCGCTGGCTGGCCCGGCGCAGCTTTGCCTTGCGGGCGGAAACGCTCTGCCAGGCCGCGGGCCGGTGGTACGCCGTGATGAACGCCCGCTACACCGGGGAAGCCTGTGAGCCGGATGGGCTGTACTGCCTGACCGGCCTGACGGCGGGCCAGCCCGGGTGTGCGGAGTATTACGCCAGCCAGAATGCCAAGCTGAAGAAATATCAGCTCGGCCTGCCGGACGGCGCAGAAAAGGACGCCGTGGGCAAGCTGATTGCCGAGCTGGAAAAGCAGTAGGGGCGGGGCTCTGCTCCGCCCGGGAATGTGACCCGCTACTGTGTAAACAAAATTGGAGGTATCCGCAATGTCGGTAAGTGTACAGCAAATTCTGGGTCTGCTACAGGCGGCGGCACCGCAGGAAGCTGGCGCTCAGCTGGGACAACGTCGGCCTGCTGGTCGATGCCGGCACGCCGGTGGACAGCGTGCTGACCACGCTGGACATCACCCCCGCCGTGGTGCGCGAGGCGGTGGAGAACGACTGCCAGCTCATTGTCAGCCATCACCCGGTCATCTTCCACCCGCTCAAGACGCTGGCCGCCGACGATGTACCGGCGTTGCTGCTGAAGAACGGCATTTCCGCTATCTGTATGCACACAAATCTGGATGCCGCGCCCGAGGGCGTGAACGATACCCTGAGCAACATTCTGGGCATTGCCGCCGAGGGGCGGGAGAGCTTTGCCGAGGGCTGCGGCCGCATCGGCACCACGATGCCCACCACGGTCGAGGCACTGGCCCGCTTCTGCGCGCAGACGCTGCACACCGGCGTAAAGTACGTGAACGGCGCAAAGCCGGTCACCTGTCTGGCCGAGGTCAGCGGTGCGGGCGGCAGCTATCTGCAGGAGGCCATCGACCGCGGCGCGGACTGCCTTGTCACCGGCGAGGCGGCGCACCACATTGCCCTGCTTGCCAAGGAGAAGGGCGTCGGGTTGGTGGTGGCGGGCCATTGGGGCACCGAGCACGCTATTGCCGATGTGCTGGCCGCCTGCATTGCCGGGCAGTTCCCGGCGTTGAGCGCAGCCCACGCCGAGGCGGACAAAGACCCCTATTCCTACTTATTATAAAAGGAGAACCCCATGTCCCTTGATGCCGCAACACTGGCGTTGGTCGCCGGTGAACTGAAAACCACTCTGCTGGACGCGAAGATCGACAAAATCTTTGAGCCGACCCGCGATGAGGTGCTGATGACCCTGCGCACCCGCACCGAGACCCACCGCCTGCTGCTGTCGGCCCGCAGCGGCTCGGCCCGCGTCTGCCTGACGAAGGAGAGCTTTGAGAACCCGCTGACCCCGCCGGGCTTCTGTATGCTGCTGCGCAAGCACCTGACCGGCGGCCGTCTCATCGACCTGCGCCGCGAGCCGGGCGACCGCATTGTCTATTTTGACTTCCGCTGCACCAACGAGATGGGCGACCTTGTCACCAACACGCTGGCCGTGGAGCTGATGGGCCGTTACTCCAATCTGGTGCTGGTGCAGGATGGGCGCATCATTGACGCGCTCAAGCGGGTGGACTTTGATGACAGCGAGGTTCGCCAGCTTCTGCCGGGCCTTGCCTACACGCTGCCGCCCAAGCCCGCGCGGCCGGATTTCCTGGAGACGAGCGCTGCCTCCCTTGTGGCGGCGGCGTGCGAAAAGGACCTGCCGGTGGCACAGGCGCTGGGCAAGACGGTAGCGGGCGTCGGCCCGGTGGTTATGCGGGAGGCTGTCTGCCGCGCTCTGGGCGAAACGCCCGCGCTGGCCTGCGACCTGACCGCTGAGGAACGCACTGCGCTGGCCGCAGCCCTTGACGAGCTGAAGGACGAGCATAGCCGCGGCGGCACGCCCACCGCGGTGCGGCTGCCCCAGCCGGACGGCGCGCCGAAGCCGGTGGAGTTCAGCTTCTTTGTGCCGCAGCAGTACGGCAGCGCGGCCATTCTGACCCAGTACCCCACCTACAGCGAGCTGCTGGAGGATTACTACGCCACCAAAGACCGCGCCGAGCGCCTGCGCCAGAAGAGCCGCGAACTGTATAAGGCAGTCCACAATATGTATGACCGTGCCGTCCGCAAGCAGGCCGCCCGCAAGGAGGAACTGAGCCAGTCCGCCAAGGCTGACACACTGCGGCTGTACGGTGAGCTTCTGCAGGCAAACCTCTGGGCCGTCCACAAGGGCGACCGTCAGGTGACGGTGCAGAACTACTACACCGGCGAGGATGTGACCATCCGGCTTGACCCGCGTCTGGGCGGCAACGAGAACGCCCAGAAGTATTTCCGCGATTACAAAAAGAAGCAGACCGCCCACGCCATGCTGCAGAAGCTGCTGGTGGAGGGCGAGGCTGAAATTGAATATCTGCGCACGGTCCTGTATGAGGTTGAGTCCGCGCCCGGCGAGATGGCGCTGAACGAAATCCGCGCCGAGCTGAAGAGTCAGGGCTACCTGAAATACTACAAGCAGCGCGACCGCAAGCAGAAGCCCGCGGATTTCCTGCGGTATACCTCCAGCGATGGGTTTGAGATTCTGGTGGGCCGCAACAACCTGCAGAATGACAAGCTGACCATGCACACGGCCCGCGGCAAGGATTTGTGGTTCCATGTGCAGAAGGCCCCCGGTAGCCACTGCGTGGTGATGAGCAGGGGAGAGGACATCCCCGACACCACCCGGCAGGAGGCCGCCGAGCTGGCGGTGCTTCATTCCAGCCAGAACGGCGGCGCCAAGGTGGCCGTTGACACCACCGAAGTGAAGAACATCTGGAAGGCCAACGGCGCCAAGCCCGGTATGGTGCTGTATGAGGTGTACACCACAGTCTACGTCACCCCGCGGGAGGGGCTGGAGGAGCAGCTGAAGAAATCCCAAAAAAATCGATAAAAGCTGGGGAAAGTATGATGGAATACTACACAGTCATTATCTTTATAAGTATTTTCGCACTGCTGGCGGAGCAGCTCTGTGTGAGCAAAAGCAATACGCTTTGACCCGCGCACCCAGACCATACAGGACGCCATCCACGAGGCGGACCAGATGATGTACCAATATAAGGAAGCCCACCACTGAAAAAGGAGGGAAACGCTGTGAAACAGAAGGCTCTTGCCCTTGCACTGGCGGTTGTGCTGCTTACGGCCTGTGCGGCCCCGGCGGGCAGTACGGCTGTACCGATAGCTACCCCAACCCCTGCGCCGACGGCGGCGCCCACCCCGGAGCCGACCGCCACGCCCAGCCCGACACCCGTGCCGACAATGGCCGCGTATGACCCGGTTTCGTTTGAGGACTGGCGCGACGGCGAGGGCTGCCGTATGCCCGATTACACCTTCAGCGCGCCGTACCGCCAGCAGACGGCGGAGCGGGTGGCGTGGCCCGAGCAGGGTGTGACCCTCTGTTGCACCAGCAGCACCCTGGAGGAGGCCGCCGAGCGCTTCCACACCACGGTGGACAGGCTGAAGGAGTTGAACCCCGACTGGCAGGAAAAATATGACCGGGACGGAACCTTTTACCGGCTGAAACTGCAGGAGGAGCCGTATATCCTGCCGGAAAACAATGTGGTGGGTGTAAAAGTGCGCGTGCCGTGGCTGAGCTGGTATGACCGCAGCGAAACCTATGAGGTCCCCGCCGGGCTGGACAAGCAGGCACAGGCGGCATTAGCAACGGCGTACTTCTTTGAGGAACGCTACTATGGCCTGCACGTCGGCTTTATGGAGCAGGGCGGAAACGTTGGTGACTACTGGCGTCCGCCCGCGGAGGGCGAAATCTATACGAGCTTCTCGGAGTTCAGCAGCTTCCTGCACACGGTCTATTCGGAAAAGCGCTTCCGGGTGATTGCCGACAGCGATACAGCGCCGTTCAAGCAGGGGGAAAACGATACGATTCTCTCCCTCTGCGGTGACCGCGGCAGCAACATTGCCAACTGCGGCTACCTTTTTACCAAGCCGGAGCTGCAGCCGGACGGCAGTATAAAGTTCTACCAGATTATACTGACCATCGAGAGCGAGGACTTTGCGGGCTGGGGCGGGGATGAGTTCATCACGCCGGACACTGCAACGCTGGCCGAGGTACGGCTGCTTCCCACCGAAGACGGCTGGCGGGTGGATGATTTCACCCTGCCGTACTGAGCCCGGCGGAAACGCAGGGCAGACACAAGGATGAGGAAGAAAGGATAACACTATGGTACACCCGAAGCTGACAGGGACGCTTGGCAGAGCAAAGCCCGGTAAGCGCGATACGCTGCTTTTTGCGGTTCTTTTGGCGGCGGCCTATCTCCTGTTTGCGCACCCCGATATTCTGGAAACGGCAAGGCATGGCTATATCCTGCTGAACAGTATCCGGGACGGACAGTTTTTTAATTTTTATGAAAACACGCTGACAAGAGTGTATGGGTATGATTACAGCAATGCTGCCCATTATAATATCGTGATTTACCTGCTGTATGCGCTGTGGGAGCTGCCGCTGTATCTCTGCGAGGCGCTGACCGGCTGGGCGTTCAGCGATACGGCGCTGGCGCTGTGGTGCAAGGCAATCGGCGTCGGGTTTTATATCGGCAGCGGGTTTCTGGTGCAGGCCATAACAAAGCGTATGGACTGCGATGAGACCGTCACCGCGTGGATGCCGCTTGCGTTCTGGCTGAACCCCATCAGCTTTTTTACGGTGGTCATTATGGGGCAGTATGACAGCATCTGCCTGTTCTTCTTACTGCTCGGGCTGCTGTATTACCTTGATGGTAAGCTCTGGCGCTTCTCTCTGATTATGGGTGTCGGGCTGGTCTGCAAGTTCTTCCCTGTCTTTTTGCTGCTGCCGCTGTTGCTGCTGGCGGAAAAGCGCCCGCTGCGGGTGGCTGCGTATGCGGCGGCCTCCCTCTGGCTCTACCTTCCCACCACACTGCTTTTTTACGGCAGAACAGGGGATGCGGCGTATTTCAACAGCCTGATGACGGAGCGCCTGTTTGCCAACAGCTTCCACGGCGGCGTGACGGACGCTTCCTGTTTCGGCGTTGCGATGGCGCTGATTTGCGTTGCGGCATGGCTGTACCGGCCAAAGACGGAGCGGGCGCGCCGGAAGGCGGTTCTGTACATCGGGCTGGCTGTGTTCGGCACACTGTTCCTATTTGTCTTGTGGCACCCGCAGTGGCTGCTTTTGCTGGTCCCGTTTGTGCTGCTTACCACGGCCTGCGCCGCCGGGGAAGGCCGCGTGCTGCAGGTGGTGGATGTGATACTGGCGTGCGGCTTCCTGCTGCTTTCCTTTCAGGTGTTCCCCGGTCAGCTGGAGGGCGACCTGCTGGATCTCGGCGTGCTGCGCTTCTGGATGGGCACGCCCTACTCGCTGGTGGCGCAGGAAGGCCGCCGGTTTGTGGCATTTTATATCGGGCTGCTTTCGTATGCGGCAAAGCTGATTCCGCTTTGCTTTTATGGGGCCTTGTTCGCAGAGCTTATTTTCAAGCTCCCATTGCCGGGCGGCACGGTGGCTGCACAGCTGGCAAACGAGGACGACAAGCCGCAGGGAGCGCTGCGGCTGTACGTATGGGGCGGCTTTGCGGTTGGAATTGCCGCAGTATGGCTGCTGCCGACGCTTTTTGCCTACTGCAAGACGTTGGGTGTGCTGTGAATGTGGACACGTAGCGGCGACTTTCGGCATAACGTAAAAATTTCTCAAAAAAATTTTATAAAAATGCCAAAAAGGGCTTGCAACGCCGGGAAACGTGTGGTATAATCTCTCTTGGCTGCGGAAGGCTTGTGCAGATAAAACAAGCTGCGCAAGCCGCGATATGCGTTGATGCGGGAGGTTGCCGCCATATAGCCGATAGGCTGGCGGGTTTTTCCGCGGAGTATGTCCGATCTTAGAACCGGGCGAAAGAATTACGGAAACAAAGGGATATGTACGCTGCTGCATTCTGCGGCGCGGACCAATGTTCACCTTACTTTGTAATGATTCTTTCCGGGAGAACTGTGTAAAACGGTTCACCGGATTTTGTCATGCGAAAAGGTTGAACACCCGGAAACGTGTGTGATTTATCGGCTCGCCTAAGGCGCAAAATTTTATAGGAGGCGAATGCAATGGCAGTCAAAGAAAAAAATCAGAATCCGTCTGAAGAGCTACGATGCATCCTGATCGATGCTGCGGCACAGAAGATCGTGGAGACCGCTAAGCGCACTGGCGCTCGCGTTTCCGGCCCGATCCCCCTGCCCACCGATAAGGAGGTCGTCACGATCCTGCGCGCTGTCCACAAGTACAAGGACAGCCGTGAGCAGTTCGAGACCCGCACGCACAAGCGTCTGATCGACATTCTGAAGCCGTCCAACAAGACGGTTGAGGCTCTCATGAGCCTGCAGCTCCCCGCGGGCGTTGACATCGAGATCAAGCTGTAATCGAGTTTCTACATTATAAAGGCCGATACGCACGGCCGTGATCCGTGAACGGTCGGCGTGTAATGAAAACACGGTAAAGCACCATCTCGCTGCAATGTACAGCGGAGAGGTCATGTTGATGGGAAACCACCAACCAATAACCTTTACAGGAGGACAAACACAATGCAAAAAGGTATCATCGGCAAGAAGCTGGGCATGACCCAGCTGTTCGACGCCAACGGCAAGGTCGTTCCGGTCACCATCATCGAGGCCGGCCCCTGCACCGTCGTGCAGAAGAAGACCGTTGAGTCTGACGGCTATCAGGCCGTTCAGATGGGCTACGGCGAAGTGAGCGCCAAGAAGGTCAACAAGGCCGCCAAGGGTCACTTCGACAAGGCTGACGTCGCTCCCAAGCGCACCCTGCGTGAGTTCCGCTTTTGATGACATCGCTGCCCTGAACGTCGGCGACATCCTCAAGGCTGATGTCTTTGCAGAGGGCGACAAGGTTGACGTTGTCGGCACCAGCAAGGGCAAGGGCTATCAGGGCGTTATCAAGCGCTTTGGCCAGCACCGCCTGCGTGAGAGCCACGGCACCGGCCCTGTTGCGCGCCATGCCGGTTCTAACGGCTCCACTTCCAGCCGTCCCGCGTGTTCAAGGGGCAAGCGTCTGCCCGGCCACATGGGTGCGGTGCGCGTGACCGTCCAGAACCTGAGCGTCGTCAAGGTCGACGCTGAGAACAATCTGATCGCAATCAAGGGTGCAATCCCCGGCCCGAAGGGCTCGGTCGTGACCATCCACGACAGCGTGAAAGCGTAAAGGAGGAAAACACAATGGCACAGTTTGATGTCGTCGATATGAACGGCAAGAAGGTTTCCACCGTTGAGCTTTCCGACGCCGTGTTCGGTATCACCCCGAACGAGAAGGCTGTCCACGAGGCAGTCGTCAACTTCCTGGCCAACCAGCGCCAGGGCACCCAGAACACCAAGATCCGCAAGGAAGTCCGCGGCGGCGGCAAGAAGCCTTGGCGCCAGAAGGGCACCGGCCACGCTCGCCAGGGTTCTATCCGCGCTCCGCAGTGGACCCACGGCGGTGTTGCTCTGGGCCCCAAGCCCCGCAGCTACTACTACACCATCAACAAGAAGGTCAAGCGTCTGGCTCTGCTCAGCGCCCTGTCTGACAAGGCTGCCAACGGCAACATGATTATCGTGGATAAGATTGCTGCTGACGAGTACAAGACCAAGACCGTCGTTGCTTTCCTGGCCGCTGTCGGCGCAGGCAAGAAGAACCTGATCGTCAATGACACTCTGGACGCTAAGTTCGTCAAGAGCGCCGCCAACATCCCCGGTGTCAAGACCGTCGCTTACCGGCGTCAACACCTACGATGTTGTCAACGCCGACAAGCTCATCCTGAGCGTTGACGCTGCCAAGAAACTTGAGGAGGTATATGCGTGATGAAATTCGCACAGGACATCGTTCTCGCCCCCGTCATCACCGAGAACTCCATGGCTGGTATCGCTGACAAGAAGTACACCTTCAAGGTCGCTACCGATGCCACCAAGATCGACATCGCCAAGGCAGTCGAAGAGCTGTTCGGCGTGAAGGTCGCCAAGGTCAACACCATCAGCGTCCGCGGCCGTTATCGCCGCCAGGGTATGCACGCTGGCTACACTGCCAAGAGCAAGAAGGCCATCGTCACCCTGACTGCTGACTCCAAGGAGATCGAGTTCTTCAACTCTATGGTCTGATGACCTGACAAGCCGCAAGGCTGTCACCCAGAACCCCGCCGAGGGGTTCGCTTATGGGGATATGACCCCGATAAAAATTCATAAGATAACAACAAGGAGATCAACATGGCTATCAAGAAGTACAAGCCGACTACCCCCGGCCGCCGTGGCATGACTGTTACTGATTACAGCGTCCTGTCCAAAGGTTGACCCGGAGCGCAGCCTGCTGGAATCCAAGAAGAAGCACGCCGGCCGCAACAACACCGGCAAGATCACCGTTCGCCATCACGGCGGCGGCAACCGCGTCAAGTACCGTGTCATCGACTTCAAGCGCAACAAGTTTGATGCCCCTGCCACCGTCAAGACGCTGGAGTACGATCCGAACCGTTCTGCCTTCATCGCCCTCGTCGAGTACGAGGATGGCGTCAAGAGCTACATTCTGGCTCCCGATGGCCTGAAGGTTGGCGACACTATCATGGCTGGCCCCAACGCGGACATCAAGCCCGGCAACGCTCTGCCCTTCGAGAACATCCCCGTCGGTACCATGATCCACAACATCGAGCTCTACCCCGGCAAGGGCGGCCAGCTGGTCCGTTCCGCTGGCGTCATGGCTCAGCTGATGGCTAAGGAGAATGGCTACGCTCTGGTCCGTCTGCCCTCCGGTGAGATGCGCAACGTTCGTCTGAACTGCATCGCCACCGTCGGCGTTGTTTCCAACCTCGACCATGAGAATGTCAATCTGGGCAAGGCCGGCCGCAAGCGCCACATGGGCGTCCGCCCCGGCAGCCGCGGTGCTGTCATGAACCCCTGCGATCACCCGCACGGTGGTGGCGAGGGCCGCGCACCCGTCGGTCATTCCAGCCCGCGTACTCCGTGGGGCAAGCCCGCTCTGGGCCTGAAGACCCGCAAACACAAGGCCCGCAGCGACAAGTTCATTGTCAAGCGCGCCAACGGCTAAGGGAGGTTACTGAACAATGTCTAGAAGCACTAAGAAGGGCCCTTACGTTCTGCCTTCCCTGTACAAAAAGGTCGAGGCTATGAACGAGGCTGGCAAGAAGAGCGTCGTGAAGACCTGGAGCCGTTCCTCCACCATCTTCCCCGAGTTCGTCGGTCACACCTTCGCCGTTCATGACGGCCGCAAGCACGTGCCCGTGTACGTCACCGAGGATATGGTTGGCCACAAGCTGGGCGAGTTTGCACCTACCCGCAAGTTCACCGGCCACGTCGGCGCTAAGACCGCCGGCAAATAAGAGAGGAGGAACATCGAATGGAAGCACGGGCAATTCTCCGTTACGCCCGCATTAGTCCCCGCAAGGTTTCGATCGTGATGGACCTCATCCGTAACAAACCCCTGGACGAAGCGCTGGCTATCCTGCAGTACACCCCGAAGGCCGCCTGCGAGCCCCTTCTCAAGCTGGTGAATTCTGCTGCCGCAAATGCGGAAAACAACTTCAACATGGATCGCAACAATCTCTACGTCGCAGAATGCTACGTCTGCCCCGGCCCCACGCTCAAGCGCATTATGCCTCGCGCACAGGGCCGTGCATACCGCATCCTGAAGCGCACCAGCCACATGACTGTTGTGCTGAAAGAGAAAGAGTAAGGAGGTAAACAAATGGGCCAGAAAGTCAATCCCCACGGCATGCGCGTGGGTGTTATCAAAGATTGGGACAGCCGCTGGTTCACCTCTAAGCAGGCATTCGGCGACACCCTGGTCGAGGATCACAAGATCCGTAAGACCCTGAAGAAGCAGCTGTACGCTGCTGGCGTTCCCAAGATCGAGATCGAGCGTACCGTTGATTCTCAGACCGGTGCTCCCCGCGTGAAGGTCAATGTCTTCTGCGCTAAGCCGGGCATCGTCATCGGCAAGGGCGGCGCTGAGAGCGCTAAGATCGAGAAGCAGCTTGCCACTATGACCGGCAAGGCTGTCAACCTCAACATCATCGAGGTCAAAGGGCACCACTACCAATGCTCAGCTGGTTGCTGAGGACGTCGCTTCCCAGCTGGAGCGCCGCATCGCGTTCCGCCGTGCCATGAAGCAGGCCATCCGCAACGCCATGCAGCCCCGTGACCGCAGCGCCACCCTGCCAAGGGTATCAAGGTTACCTGCTCCGGCCGTCTGGCTGGCGCTGACATCGCCCGCGTTGAGAGCTACCATGAGGGCACCATCCCCCTGCAGACTCTGCGCGCTGACATCGACTACGGCTTCGCTGAGGCCAACACCACCTATGGTAAGGTCGGCGTCAAGGTTTGGATTTACAAGGCGAGATCCTGAAGGGCGCTAAAGCCCCCGCCAAGAAGGAAGGAGGCAAACAGTAATGTTACTGCCGAAGCGTGTTAAGTACCGCCGCGTCCAGCGCGGCCGCATGACCGGTAAGGCCATGCGCGGCAACAAGGTCAACCAGGGCGATTACGGCCTGGTCGCTCTCGAGCCGGCTTGGATCACCTCCAACCAGATCGAGGCAGCCCGTGTTGCCATGACCCGTTATATCAAGCGTGGCGGCAAGGTCTGGATCAAGATTTTCCCCGACAAGCCCGTTACCGAGAAGCCCGCCGGCACCCGAATGGGTTCCGGTAAGGGCAGCCCCGAGTACTGGGTCGCCGTCGTCAAGCCGGGCCGCGTGCTCTTTGAGCTGGCTGATGTCAGCGAGGAGACTGCCCGCGAGGCCCTGCGTCTGGCCAGCCACAAGCTGCCGATTCGCTGCAAATTCGTCAAGCGCGAGGAGCTTGACACTGTAAAGGAGGGTGACGCTGAATGAAAGCCACTGAACTGCGCGAAATGACCGATGTCGAGCTGAACAAGCAGCTCAAGGACCTGAAGGCCGAACTCTTCAACCTGCGCTTTCAGCACGCCATCAACCAGTTGGACAACCCCATTCGCATCGAGGCCGTTAAGAAGGACATCGCCCGCGTGATGACCGTCCTGGCTGAGAAGAATGCCAAGAACGCTTAAGAGGGAGGGTAAAGCATGGAACGTAATCTGAGAAAGACCCGTGTGGGCGTCGTTGTCTCCGACAAGATGGACAAGACCATCGTTGTCGCTGTTAAGGACAGCGTCCAGCACCCTCTGTACAAGAAGATCTTGAAGCGCACCAAGAAGTTCAAGGCCCATGATGAGAACAACGAAGCCGGCATCGGCGACCGCGTTGAGATCATGGAGACCCGCAAGATCTCCAAGGACGTCAACTGGCGTCTGGTCAAGATCATCGAGAAGGCAAAATAATCAGCCTGGTACTTTGAAAGGAGGACCTGAAAGATGGTTCAGATGCAAACTTATCTCAAAGTGGCCGACAATACCGGTGCTAAGGAGTTAATGTGCTTCCGTGTACTGGGCGGTACCCGCAAGAGATACGCAAACATCGGTGACATCGTGGTTTGCAGCGTCAAGAAGGCTGCTCCCGGTGGCACTGTGAAGAAGGGCGACGTGGTCAAGGCCGTCATCGTCCGTAGCAAGCACGGCCTGCGCCGTGACGACGGCTCCTACATCCGCTTCGATGAGAACGCCGCCGTCATCGTCATGGCTGACAAGAGCCCCAAGGGCACTCGTATCTTTGGACCTGTCGCTCGCGAGCTGCGCGATGCTGGCTTCACCAAGATCCTGAGCCTGGCTCCGGAATCGCTGTAAGGAGGTTTTAATTAAATGAACAATCTTCATGTTAAAACCGGCGACAACGTAATGGTCATCTCCGGCAAGGACAAGGGCAAGACCGGCAAGGTTCTGCAGACCTCTCCCAAAGGAGGGCAAGGTCATTGTCGAGGGCCTGAACATGGTCACGAAGCACGTCAAGCCCCGCCGTCAGGGCGAGCAGGGCGGCATCGTTAAGGCCGAGGGCGCTATCTACGCCTGCAAGGTCATGCCCGTCTGCCCCAAGTGTGGCAAGGCCACCCGCGTGGGCCATTCTGTCAAGGACGGCAAGACCGTCCGCGTTTGCCGCAAGTGCGGCGCTGAACTGTAAGGGAGGAGTACACAATGGCACGTTTGAAAGAACAGTATGTCAACGAGATCGCTCCGGCCCTGAACAAGAAGTTCGGCTACAAGAGCGTTATGCAGATCCCCAAGCTGGATAAGGTCATCATCAACGTTGCAGCTGGTGAGGCTAAGGAGAACGCCAAGGTCATCGACGCCATCGTCGCTGACCTGGGCCAGATCACCGGCCAGAAGGCTGTCGTCTGCAAGGCCCGCAAGAGCGTTGCAAAACTTCAAGCTGCGCGAGGGTATGCCCATCGGCGCAAAGGTCACCCCTGCGTGGTGAGCGTATGTACGAGTTCGTCGACCGCCTCTTCAATGTGGCGCTGCCCCCGTGTCCGCGACTTCCGCGGCATCAACGGCAACAGCTTCGACGGCCGCGGCAACTACGCCTTCGGCCTGAAGGAGCAGATCATCTTCCCCTGAGATTGACTTCGACAAGGTCGACGCAATCCGCGGCATGGGACATCTGCTTCGTCACCACCGCCAAGACCGACGAGGGAGGCCAAGGAGCTGCTGAAGGCTCTGGGCGCTCACGTTCGCCAAGCTGATCGGGGAGGAACAACGAATGGCAGCTTCTGCATGAAGATCAGCACGGCGTCACTCGCCAAAGTTCTCCACCCGTGAATACAACCGTTGAGCAATACGTAAT
>VOFK01000166.1_pt1 | contig 38123 bp, 50 predicted proteins | sample 5384121 | NCBI WGS metagenome assembly VOFK01 (sample SAMN12384730, study PRJNA508395) | human gut metagenome | isolation source: healthy gut J | host: Homo sapiens | reverse complement strand
TGTCATATACCCGCCTTCACGACCGGCAAAGACTCCGGCATTTGTCCGGAAACTTGCAACAGGCGATTCATCAATGGAAGTCATCCATGCGGAATCCCGCAACATATTGTCAACGACTTGGCAATAAACGGATGTCTTTCAAATCAAAACTTTCCACCCGTACAGGAGCTACTGTCTCTTTTTTCATTTTCCCCTGGTGTTGTCCGGGGTACACGGATTGAGCCGACGATATAGCCGATACTGCCAATAATGCGATTGCAACCAAAAAACTGCTTACTCATAATCATTGTTTATATATTTAATATCTATAAAGCTACTATTTAAACTAATTTTACCGCACACGTATATCCCTCTACGAATTCGTTCTTTACAAATCCATTCAGATCCGTCATCCTCTGACCATTAATAACGACATTATCAAAGATTACATTCTTCACTTTCCCTGACTGTTGTCGAACCCTTTGATTAGAGACGGATTCTCACCAAGCCCGTCATAAGTAATATTACGGAAAGTGACATTTTCAATTCCCCGTCCGGGAGCTTTATCATATTTCTCATTGAAACGCACATTGAGATGAAAAAGTCTGCCTTCTTGAATACTTCTACACGAATGTCCTCAAACAAGACATTACGTACCAAGTTCTTATCACCGCAATCAATAGCCATACACCCTTGATATGGAACATCGTCCTCATCATGTTCCAAAATATCTATCTGCCGCCGGAAAGTAAGGTTTTCCATTACTTCGCCTACCGGTGATTCCGGGTCTCCATGTCCACCGATATTAATCGGATGAGCAATATCCGCCCAAAGAACAGCATTCTGCACTGTGATATTGCCAGAGCCTCCCCACCAATTCCAACGGTGATTATAGAGTGCAATGCAATCATCACTGTTACGCATAAAAACATTGTCAATCAGTACATCACGACAGCACATCAGGTCGATTCCGTCACCCAACTCTTACAGCTAAAGGATTTCAGATTCTTCACCGTCAACCCTTTTTTGTTCCTGCACCAAACACCGTATAATGATTCGGATTCACTACCGTAATTCCATCAATGAGTACATTCTTTTGCATTCGTCACTTCGATACCACGAACCGGATGAGCCAATATACCACGACCGATAATACGTACATTTTCTACACCGTCAACTAATAACTTAGCCTTTAAGCACTGCACCCGGAGCCAAATATACGGTAGTATTGCCAGAACACGTATCAGATTATTTGGCAAATCCAAAGGAGCATGAACACCCGGTCCGAAATACATGATACCTTTTTTCTGCTTTTTTATAAACCTCTGTTTCCAACGGATTGGCAAAAAGATGCAGATTATGAAGTCTGTCTCCATTAAATTCCACTGACAGATATTGAGGCTTGTCCAACATAAAAAGTAATCACATTCTTGTTCTGCCGGTATTGGATGTTGCAACTAAGAGGACGTATATCAACCTCACGTACGGTTCCATTATTCTTTTTCACCATCACCTCAACCGTTCCATTCATATCAAACTGAACCATTGAAGCATTCTGCACAGCATCCATATCTACCTGTACATTATATTCAAACAAATCTTCCCATTCACCTCCCGGAATACGGACACGCACCGTATAATCATCATTATGTGGCATATTCGCCTTCAAACCTTCCGGATAAGCCACCAACTGCGCCTGTAATGTCACGCAAAATATGAATAATAAAATACTGCAAATTTGTCTTTTCATATATAATCACACATTTTTTATAAAACACTGCCATCCGTAGCCACGTTTTCCGGCTATGAAATGACAGTGCAACAACATTGTTATTAAATAAAACCGTAAATTCTTTATGAGTACTTATTCTTTAATACGCAGCAATATGCCGAAATACTCAATCCGAAAGTACTAAAAATAATCAAATGACAATTGTATTAATAGATTTACCTTTCAATATAACACGTATATACTTGCTACCTACCTTAAAACTACAAGGGCGTTCTTGCTCTTCCGGATTGTAAGCCACAACTACCACTTTACCATCATGCGAACGGAAAGCAAGCGTATTCTTACCATCTGACACTTTCAGCAGACGACTGCCCGGCTGAACAAAATGGGAAAGATGTTTCATCAAATAATATTCATCCGTATAGCGTACCTGCCCTGTTTTTTCTGTCAACAATAATAAGAGTGTTTTGTGCCCAGTCCCACCAACTCTTACAGGTTTCGTTCAATACCATATTCCAATAAATATAAGAATCAACACCATTATTGAAGCAGTGAACTACAGCATTCCATGTATTTTCCAAAGCAGACCAGTCATTCTCCGAATTACCACACATATTCTCTGTCTGCATGTAGCAATAATCCGGATATTCTTTATGTACAGCCGGCAAAGCCCGCATGCCTGTCCATTGCACGCCAACACCTTTTTACATATTTATCAGAATCTTTCTGCTTGAAAAAAGTACGTACATAATCCGGATTCGGATAATTGACTGTTCCCATCCAGATTTCAGTATCAATGGAATCTTTTTCAAACTGGGGCCCAAGATACTGATTGACAAAAATAGCCAAGTCTTCCGGACGCCAAGTACAGGAAGGCCAGCAGGGAGTCCATGCGATTTCATTTTTGCGGCATAATCATCTGAATGTTTATGCCGTTCTGCTTGTAAGCCTGTACGTATTTGGAAAAATAAATGGCATACGCCTGAAGATACCCCCTGTTGCATTTTAAAAACCGGTAACATTCCCTATAAGATTGCGATGAGGGTCGAGACGGTTTGTGCCCCACTTTCAGTCCCTTCAATACCGGAACTCTTCTGCGAATAATGTTCATTAACCTTCATCCATGCAGGCGGCGTCCAGGGAGACGCCCACATCTTCAAATCGGGACGCAACTTCAGCGCTTCCTTAATATAAGGAATAAGGATATATCGGTCACGGTCAATACTAAAGTTACGCATGGTATAGTCATCTTTTTACGTCATTGTAGGAATAATATCCCATAGCATAATCACTGGCACCAATAGGAGTACGTCCTAATGCGAAATGAATACCCTCTTCCGAGAACAAGGCTGCCATCACTTTATCACGTTCTGCCGGAGACAAGCATTGCAAGGCGTCCCAACTAAGTTCATTAAAAGTACCTCCAAACCCAACAACATTCTGTAACAGACTGTCAGGATAAACACAGATATCCGCCTGTCCGGCAGTTTTTTTATCCAATGTCTGTTTTTTCTCTACCCAACGTTCGGTAGAAGTGGTGGAATATATACTAACCTTCTGGGCAGAAAACAGTAGTAGAAACTGCCCATGTTATTGCAAAAAAATGCAGTTATAGTCTTTAATTTCATCATTGTCTTTATTCTAATCAGGATAAGAAACCGCCCGTTTACAGACGGTTTCTTATTTTTATCTTATCAACTTGTTACCTCAACTCATTCTCCTTTGTAGAACATCAGAGTACCTATTCCGGGAAAATCATTATCATACTCAAACGGGTGAATACTGGTAGCCGGACGATATTTCTCCGCAAACTTCTTCGAATAGGGAGCACTCACTCCTTTTACATGCTTATAATGACTATAAAATCATTTCATATCCTGCATAGAAGTGTCCCCCGACCTTGATATGAAATTTCGTTTTGCTGACCATGTCTGGTTTCCCAATAGGTAAACGGCATATCTACAGCTTCAATAGGATCACAATTGAACTTTTGCATAATATTCAAAGAATGCAAGAGTCAGATTTTACATCCCCATATTCAGCATATTTAGGGTAACGATTATATACACGTCCGTCTTCTGTCGTAAAGAGTCGTTTGCTTTGATGCCATACAAATCTTCTCCGATATTATACGCAGCCTGACACATCGGAGCCAGTGTAGCCATACTCAATCCGGCATGATCCAATTCGCGACCCGATTCATCAGCTTGTCCAAGGCAATATCCTTCACCCAGACCGGCAGGATCTTGATGCAGTGCTACCACCAAGTGCTGGATACATCCCGAACTGGGACCATGTTTATAATAGTTTATCGCTTCATTAATCATATCCTGGTCATCACATACAATACCTATTGCCAGCATGATTGCCACGTTTGGAACTTCCCATCCGCCCCAAGACCAGTAAGGATCTGTTTTTGACTGATGAAGTAGGTTGCAGGACCTGCAACTACATTTTTTTCAACAAGTCTGGAACTTAGAAAATCCTCCATTATCTACCCAAGGCTGATAATCCCGCATTACTTCCGCCGCTTGTGCAAACCGATGTCCGTCAAATCCGGTAACTAACGCATAATGGTCATTCGTATTCTCCACTTGCATTGCTTTTACATACAGTCGACCAGTTATCCAGAATCTTCACAGCCTTATCCGCATACTGATATGCATCTTCTTCGCCTAGTCCTTCTGCTATTCTCCAGCGCAAGGCCAAATAATAGGCGGCCAATCCCGGTTCTCTGGCAACTTTAAAGTTACCACCTGAAGAATTTCTCAAAAGAATCTCGGGAGCGTCAGTTGTCCAGTTTTCGTTAAGTTGCGTGTATTGGTTCTGTTAGGAACTCCCATGCAGCGCCCCCAAGGTTGAGCACCTGTTTTTATCTTCCCCACTACATATTGGAAATCGTCATGGTATGCATCAGACAGGGATGATTCAAAGTGTATACTTTATAAGTATCCTCTTCTTCTATTGTATAACCCGGTGTCAGGTCAACATGCCCCTCATCAAAATAGTCCTTATTACTACAAGACAGGAATGTAAATAACACCATCGCTAGAGTTATCATTTTCTTTTTCATATTTCATCTCATTTAAATAATTATTCAAAAACAACTCCTTCATTCTCTATCAGATAAGCCTTATATGCTTCCAATGATTCGAAGGTCTTAACCCAATCGAGCGCAAAAGGTTCCGTCACAGCTTCAGTATAGTAAGTATCATAGAATCTGTGTTCACAGCGGTCTAATGTAATTCCGTCATTCAGCACTCCGTTTGTTAAAAAGTCGGCATTTGCTCCCTTGAAAATATTGGGGGTGCTTAAGTCGGCATAAGTTACATATCCGCCATCACTGGTTCTTGTCATGCTTACTTTATATAAATTTTGTGCATTACCCGCAGCAGTACCACCATAGAATCCGATACTGATTCGTGGATTATTGTTCCAGATATTAAGTAACAATGTGGGAGTCTTGGCCGGGTCGAGACTATCTTCGAAGAAAGTCTTCACTGCATATATAGGATATTTCGACGGGTAGAAAGTCATCGTTCCACGGAACTGTGCTTCACATTTTGCGTTGGCTTCTTTTTCTATCTTCCTCACTAATCTACCATTCTCCAATACTCCATAATCCCCACCTTCGAAACATCCTGCCGTAAAGAGGAAATCATCATTAATCTTACCATCTACCACAGAAACTTCAAATGATTTCTCAAAGCCCGGAGAACCGTCAGCATAGGTAATACTTGCCGTTAATGTTGCTGTACCGGAATTTACACCTCCCAAGATGACGAATACCTCTTCTTCTCCCAAAACTCGTTTTTCAATGGAAGCGACTGTAGCATCAGAAGTAGTCCAGACCAAAGCAGATACAGTTGCATCCGCAGGTGTTACAGTGTATTTCAACACAGATATTTCACCTTTAGCAAGTTTGTTATGTATAGAACTCATCTCGAATGTTTCCACGTGAATAACAGGTTTTACCGTTACCTCAACTGAATGGGACAGATCCGTGCCATCTGTAGTTGTTGCAGTAATTGTCGCTTTTCCTTCTCCCACAGCCAGTACTCGCCCGTTTTCATCAACCGTAGCCACTTTCTCATCGCTACTTTTCCACGATAGAAGATAGAAACTAGGTTTCTCCGGTACAGTTTTCGTTTTGAGCTGAACCGATTGCGTTTCCATCATGGTAAGCTCTTCAGGCAAATTGGTTATCTCAACCGATTGTGTAAGCGCAAGTTCTTCAACTACACTAATTGTTATGGCAGCCGATACTCCATCTGCATATCCGACAGCTGGTTTTGCCGTAATAACCGATGTTCCGATAGCAACAGCCGTCACCTTACCGTTAGCATCTACCGTAGCCACCTCTTCGTTACCTGATACCCAAGACACCCCGGGATTAGTCGCATCTTCCGGCAAAGTAGAGAAATGCAAAGTATAGTTTTCGCCCTTTTACCAGTGTATAGACTTCATATTTCTCATCAATCGTTATCGATGATAGAATGGTATTTTTAGTCAGCGGATCGGTATTGTAATCGTCCGCACAAGAGCTTTGCAGTTCCTATCAGTGCCATGCATGAAAACAGGAAAGCCATCGTCTTGCTTAATGTATATATTCTTTTCATATAATTATAACATTAAAATTATTTCACATAAGGATTTGTAGATTGCCAGTTGGGCCGCAAGTTCGTATTCAGTTGCAACTGATCCAGCGGGAAAGGATACAAATACTGCTTATTGTCCCATTTTCTGCCGCTCTCCCAAATCAAGCATCCTTCCGTATTCGTCACAACCCCTGCCCAACCGGAAGTTTCAAAAAGCGGTTCCCGTATATTTGATTCCCAACATATCTTCAGGCATTTCGTTTTCTGCTGTTTTCCAACGTTTCAAGTCATCCAGTCTGAAACATTCATCAATCAATTCCACCGTACGTTCACGACGAATTTCCGTTCTCATGTTTGTACCTGTACCCCCGAAGCAGTCCGTTAGACAATTTAGGCATAGTAGGATTAACTCTCAAACGTACCAGATTCAACGATTTGTCCAAATCAGGATCCAAGATATTGTCATCGGTATTCAAATTTTTGCTTCTGCATAGTTTAAAAAGCACCTCCGCATAACGAATAATAGGATAGTCGTATCCTTCCTTCCGGTTTTCCACTTCTCTTTCCGAACACCATTTGCGACAACGGTATCCGGTACCACCTGCTGCATTGTGAGCAGTCACTCCGGCTTCCTTAATTTCAGCTGCATCTCCCAACCACGTTCTACGATAACGTCCACCGTTGCTACTGAAGTAAAAACCTCCGTCTACCATCATTATGCTTGTCATGCGGTTGTCACGGTCGAAATACTCCGAATTTTTAGTAGCGTAATTCCACTTCGATATATCAATTGGCAATCCGGTGCTCTTTTGAAGATACATATTGGCCAATTTACGTGTTACATATAACGCATTATTAAAACGACCTTCGGTAATATTGATACCAATAGGTGCCAATGTCGTATCATGTCTTCTGGAAAATATATATTCTTTATTTGCACTTTTTGTTCAAACCGGCCGGATTCGATTTCTCATTTTCCAATATAAACAAATAACGGTAAGCAGCCCCTTCATCCCCTTCAATAACTAAATCAGACGGTTTGAAGAGTTCGAATGTTTTCGACTCAATAACTGCATCAGCAGCTTCGTATGCTATTTTCAACCATTTCTTTGACAAATCCGTATTGCTTCCATTACCATTATGGAATTTTTCCCATGTCCCCGCATAAAGACCTACACGGGATAAAAAGGCTTGTGCACCCTCAAGTGAAATAGTGCCTGCGTTTGCAGCAGTGATATCCTTAAACTTCGGCAAACGCACTATCGCTTCGTTCAAATCGGAGATAATGAATTCGTTAATTTCTTCTCTTGTATTTTGAGTACGATAAAGCTCCGGAGAAGTGATATCTAACGGTTCTTCCACCTTAATGACTCCTCCAAAACGTTGAAGCAGGTCAAAATAGATATAAGCCCTGAAAAAATATGCCTCACCAACAGGTATCTTAATTTCTTCGGGAAGAGCATAAGATTCTGCCTTTTGTAACAACAGATTTACTTGACGAAGATTGGCATAAGCATCTGTATAGCTTTTGTCAGTAAGTGGAATGGTAGATGTTCCATTACTGAAAAGATTCCTGGGATTTGTACTGAACAAGTCTGCTTGTACATCACCATGAGCATCCCCCAAGCCACCGAAATCGCGTGTCCAACCATAGAAATTCTTGGCAAAAGCTTCGAATTGCCCGCGATTCTGCCACATGTCGCCATCCGAGAGTTGCTCCTCGGGATTCATGTCCAGACATGACTGGAACAACAAACACAAACTAAAAAGTAAGGTAGTATATAAATTCGATAGTTTCATATTATATATAGTATTAGAATGTTGCATTTAAACCAACAGTATATGTTCTTGTGAATGGATAACGCTGTCTGTCACTTACCTTGCGGGTTGCTTCCGGATCCCAGCCATCATTAATTTTTGAGTTTTCCCAAAATATCCGTACCGGTAACATATACCCTGAAATTTTCAAAGTACACCCTTGGTTATCTTTGTCAATATGGCTTTTGGTATAGTATATCCCACTGTCAGATTCTTCAACCGGAGATATGTACCATCTTCTATAAACCATGAAGAAGGCATATAATTCCAGTTATTGATTTCTGATTTAGTTGAATAGGCAGGGTATCTGCCATTAGGGTTTTCCGGGCTCCAGACTTTTCCAATCGTATGGTTTGACGTATTCATCCACACTGCTTTGAAAGGAACTTTCCAAGAGTCTGCATCGCGACAAACCGTTCTTTGTGCCGCACCTGAAAAAAATAGCAGACACATCAAAACCTCTCCATTCCAATCCAAGGTCAAAGGCAAAAGTTACTTTGGGGTCATCTGTTCCGAGAAAGACCAAATCGTCCTGTGTAAGCTTACCATCCTTATTCACATCTTCATACATGTGGTCACCCACGCGTAAATTCGAGGGCATTGAAAGCGTATTGTTTCCATAATACAGATTCTTCTTATATGCCTGTAAATCTTCCTCATTCTGTATTTTTCTCTGCATATCGGTAACCGAAAACAGAGTTTAACGGATAACCGTTTATCGTGCTGTTGAAACCGGCAGAGATAACATCATTACCTCCTGACAACAACTTATTTTCCATGTAAGTATATGTTCCGCCAATATGATAGCTCACTTCTCCTATTTTGTCACTCCAACGAAGCATACCTTCATATCCTTTACTTTCGAATTTTCCGTTGTTACTTGCCGGAGCATTGCCACCCAAGGTGCCGGGATACAGCAACCCGATCAACATATTGTCGTTTTTCTTCATATAGAGGTCTACGCTACCAGTCAAACGGCTGTTCAGTACTGTAAAAATCAAAACCGACGTTATAATTTTTTGATTCTTTCCCAAGTTCTATTGGTTGTCACCAGTTCTTTAGCCGCAGCAATATATGAAACTTTTTCCGTCGCCAATATAGGCGCCCGAAGCTGTATTAAAGTTATAGAGTTGCACCCCGTCGTAAAGCCCCTATACCGCTTTGGTTGCCGACCTCACCATAAGAAGCCCTAATTTTCAATTCTTCAATATACTTTTTAATATTCACCATAAACGCTTCTTCGGTAATTCTCCAACCTGCTGAAACACCATAGAAACCTTTCCATCTGTTTTCCGGTTGAAACTTTGAAGAACCATCATAGCGCGCGTTAAATTCTATCAGATACTTTTGGTTGTAGTTATAATTCAAACGTCCGAAATAGGAAAGGAGCGCATAGCTGTTCTTTTTTTGGCTTCGGCAATAGAAATGACTCCGTTACCATTAATGATACCTAGTTCCGACTGGATATCAGTGGCAGACGTTCCGGTGATTTCATAATCTCTACGATCGTATTGCATACCGGCCATTACATTGATATTGTGATTTTTTACCTATCGTTTTCGCATAGTTCAAATAACCTGATACAGAGTAATTATCCGTACGGGAAGCACGTTTAGTATATTTTGATTCCGCTTGAGTAGGATAGGGATTTTGCTGTAGAGGTATTCACTGTTCCATCATAATGATACCATTGGATAGATTTCATTTTCTCGTCACGTATAGCACTGTTCGTTGAATATCCGAATGTTGCAGAAGCAGTCAGTTCTTTTGTAAACTGATACTTTAATGTTTCATTCAAATTGAAAGTTGTCACCACCAATTTATTCTCACCACTAATTCGAGAGTAACCAATTGGCTGTATAGTCGGTACCCCCCACAAATAAGGCTTGCCATCAATAGTTGAAACAGGCCGACCTGGCAACGGAGTCGTAACATTCAACGCCCTTCCGATTTGCGTAGGAGTAACTTGTTCTTTACGGACTGCTGATATGACAGACTCGATAGTCAAACGGTCAGTGGCCTTAATTACATTACTCGAACGGAAAGTATACTGTTGATTGTTATTTTCCCCCCAACGCAGGTTGGAGTCATCAAACAAATAACCGGCCGACAAACGGTAAGTGACCTTTTCGTTACCTCCTGAAAAGCTCAAGTCGTGTTGCGTAGAATTGGCAGGCCCCCACATCACATCCGTCCAGTTGACATCATGAAAAACGTAATCGTTCACACCCATACCTGGAATCGGGTTGGGATTGCTCCCGTCATGTACATTAATGAAACCACCTTTATTTGCCTGCATCAACTTGACATATCGATACCATGTATAAGTATCGTCAAGGCCGTCATTCTCCATTGCTTGCAGAAATGAACCAGCCCACTCATCCAGGCTCATCAATTCAGCTTGGGTCCCGGCATCTTACGGGTATATGAGCCATTATACTCTATCTTAAGTTTACCGGCCTGCGGTCTTTTGGTTGTTACAATAATCACACCACCCGCAGCTTTTTGCTCCATAGATAGCTGCCGAAGCATCTTTCAAGAAGTTCATAGTCTCGATATCCGAAGGGTTCAGATATTGCAGGTCTGAAACTGCGTCTGAAGGAACACCGTCTATAATAAGCAACGGTTCTGTTGTGTTTTTGGAAACTGCACCACGAAGAGATACTCCCCAACCTTCTTCACCCGGAGCTGATGATGAACGTGTAATCCGAACACCGGGAGCCTGTCCTTGCAATGCCTGAAGAGGGATTGGACATGCTTCCTTTATTTTCGAATATTTTGCTATCAACAACTGTTACGGAACCGGTCAATGAAGATTTCTTCATAGCACCATACCCCACAACAACGACTTCGTCCAACATCTCACTATCTTCCTGCATCGTGACGTTTATGGCGGACTTTCCGCTTACAGTAATCTCCTGTGACTTATACCCCACATAAGATATAACCAGAACTGATTTTTCAGAAACATTATTCAATATAAAGTTTCCATCTAAGTCTGTAATCACTCCTGTTGTTGTGCCTTTCACCACAACACTGGCACCGATAACGGGTTCACCGCTAGCATCGACAACTTTACCTCGTACGGTACTGTTTTGCAACACTTCCAGTATATTATCCGTGTCTGCAAAGCAGTCCACGGGCTTCCTGCCAATAGAGCGGAAGCCATCATCGCAGAATATAATATTCTTTTCGATGAAAATTTCAATAACTTCTTATTCACATTTTTAAAATTTAAAATTAACAATTTTGCTGATATAGTATAACTCTCAAATACATGACTTGATATATTCACGAATCTTTTTACTGCTAGCCAGTAAATGATTCTCTATGGTACGTCGCGAAAGGCACAATTCTTCAGAGATTTCAGGTGCTGTCTTACCCTGGAAACGACTCATTATATAAACTGTCCGACGCTGCGGAGAAAGTTGAAGCAGTTTCAGATTTTCTTGTGCCGACAGGTCATTGGCTATCACCCCACTCTCTGTATCATCAGTAACGTTCATGCCATATTCATAGAAATAGGCAGACATTTCCTGCTTCCTGTAATAACGTCGCAAATAATCAACCACCAGATTGTGAGCTATGAAGAACGCCATACTTCTCACTGTCTCTTTACGAAGCATTTGCTTATATTCCATGAGACGAAAAGAAATACATCCTGAGCCATGTCTCTGGCAGATTCATAATCATTGATTTTACGATTTATATAATGAATGATTATGGGACATAAGGATGTGTAAGTTTCAGTCAATAATTGATTTGTAGTAGAATTCATTGTCTGCATATCTTCCGTCTCCATTTTTAGTTTTTACGACAAAAAACAATAGAATCACCCGCAGATGAATAAAATACCAATTTATCATCTTCCTGCTTACATAAGGATGCATGGATAATATGACGATGCAGTATCTCATTCCTTTTCTCCATAGATATAGGATAAATCTTGAGATAATAAAGGTAAGCTGTACGTCAGACTGATTCTTCCGGAAGTAAGCAAATTGTATCTGGCAGATGCCGTGATAGCAGGAATATCCTTTTTTATCAGATTTCATAGTCCAAAAAATCGAATCTCCATTCACCTTTAAACAAATATCACTATTAGCCACACTCCATTGAGAGGTGTCGGGCAATGAACAAGCAGTATCAACCGACTTATTACTTCCTATCAGAAAGGAAAGAAGTAAAAGGATTATAACTTCCAAAATGCTCTTCATAATATTGATTATTTAGTTAAACATCAGCAAGGATTCGTGCCTTATTCGAAAGGCTTTCTGTCCCTGTCTGATGCAAAACTACACATAATCTCACCCTATCTCCAAACAATAGAAGCGCTGTTTTTATCTCAACTAAAATGAGAATTACATTTTCAACATAAAGTATTGTTATACAAGCAGATAAGCATCATAAAACTTGTCTCAAAAAAAATGAGAATATAGGTTTTACTCAATTTTCTTTTTTTTATCACAAGGTTCTGTTTCTTACAATATTCCAGTGGTGTCATGCCAGTTACATTCTTGAATACTCTATAGAAAGTAGCCTTAGAACTAAAAGCCACATTGTTCTGACAAAGCTTTCAAAGTATATTTTGAGAGGTTTTCCTGATTTAAACGTTTTTTAATCTCATTGACACGATATACATTAATGAAAATTAGAGAAGTTCACATTCATGTGGTTATTGAGCAATTGAGAAAGCTCTGTCTCGGTACAGTCCAATTTTGCAGCAACGTCCCCAATACTTAATTTTGGATTCAGATAAGGCTTTTCATGTTCCAAATAGGAAAGCAAATTATCCAAAAATACCATTCACTTTCATTTCGGGCAATGCCGCCTTTTTTTATCTTTACCTCTCTCCTGAACCTTACTTAATATCATCCGCTCATCCGTCATCCGCTTTTTTAAGTTTCCATATCCGGTAACAGAAATATATTACTAGAATACTTATTATTAGAACCATCAATAATATGCCTGCCATAAAAGTATATGATTTCCGGACATAGATGTCCACAGTCTGCATCTGTTTTTCACCGCCCGGGACACGCAACTTGAAGACATAATGTCCTCCTGGTAGGTCCTTATAAGAAACTTCATTAATCCCTGTCTGTTTCAACCATTCCTTATCATACCCTTCCAACTTATACTCATAGAAATTGGCATAAGGCAACGCATAATCCATATTAGAAAATTTAAAACGAAGAGTATTTTCAGAAGAAGGCAATTCAATTCCTTTCGACATGTCCATATACGGAAAGTCATATTCTATATTAGAAATAGCATACGATGTTATTATAGGGGTACTTATAATACGACGTTCTGTATTAATATTCCCGGTTGTGGTATAGACTAACCCGCCTTCATTGGCCCACCAGATAATACTGTCATTGGAAACAAAGACACTATTATTAAATTCCAGACCGCTCAACCCATCCTGTCTCTGATATGTATAATGCTGTTATTCTATCGGATTGTAACGTACAATCTCTTTTTTGTGTAGCGATCCAGTAAATTCCATGACTATCTTCCAGGATAGAAGGCACTTGATTATCCGGAAGCAGATTATCAGTAGTAAAATGTTCATGAACAACCAAATCCTTCCCTATCTTATACAAACCATTATCCGTACAAACCCCACATATCTTTCCGCAAGTCCTCCATAATATACTTAATTTCAGCCTTTATCGGAACACTAAAACAGTCCGCACGCATCTTCCCCGTAGCAATATCCAATAAAAACAGACCGAATTTGCTACCTACCCATAGACGATTCATCGAATCAACACACAAACATAATATGGCATTTGTTGTCAGGACGGAGTTCATCGTATCATATTTCTTCAGCACATGTCCTTCAGGGGTACTCTGATAAAGTCCACTTTGAGAAGCAAACCATAAATTCCCCTTCGCATCGTCTACAATATTAAGAATGCAACCATACAGAAACAACTCTTCATGGGAGAAGTCCCTTAAAGACCATGTTTTTTCATCAAAAACATGCACCCCTCCACCGTAAGTACCTATCAATATTTTGTCCTGTATCCGATTTATAAACACTACTATGTCCGACCGCAAATTAGAAAAGTTTTTCTCCAAACTATAACTTCTTATTTCCCTGTTTTTCACAAATAAAGAAAAAGCCCTGTCCTTGTACCAATCAGCTTGTCTCCATTAGGAAACATATAAAAACTACGAACCCGATAATCAGTTGAGTAAAAATCATTTTTTACTGTAATAAGAGAACTTGGCACCAATACGAGGTGTATAACTAATTCCCCAAACTGGGTTCCAATCAACGAATGCCATTATCATATAAAAATGCAGTGATTGTATTGGAACTGATAGAATTCCGTGCCTTCTCCTTATGTGAAATAACTTCGATACTTCCATCTTCCAAAGACAACACTTTCAATCCCTGTCCATTTGTACCGACAAACAATTGGTTATCCTGTCCGTCTATTGTCATTATCAGATTATGTTCAAAACCGTTCACTTTGGCAAATTTCTTTCCGGACATATCAAAGCTGAATATTCCTTTATTGAAACTACCCAAATAGATATGGTTGCCCATACGCGTGAGACAAATGAAGAAATTGCTGTTTGATATCTCTTCCGGCATCCGGTAAATCTCCGGTTGCATCGTCCGGATATCTATATTCTACCCAACCCGTCGGCGGTAGAAAACCAATATATATTCTTATCCTCACAAATAATAGACGTGATATGATTGCACGGTGAAAGCCCGGTTTCTAAAAATATCTGGCGAGGAGTATGATTATTTATAAAATAAAGGCCAGCTTCCGTTCCCACAAAAAATTGGCTGTCTGCAATCTTCCGGATTGATTTGACAATTGTAGAGGGAATGTCCAGTTTTACCGTTACATTAGTCTTACGACTAAAAGTATTTCAGTCCGGAAACTGTACCAAGCAGCAATGTATCGCTATCCAATTCTTCTATCGACCAGATATCATCTTCAGAAAGCAATGGATAAGTTTTCACTTCACATCCGTCAAACCGGCAAAGTCCACCTTTGTTCCAAACCAGATAAAACCGGATGCATCTTTCTTTATTGCATTTACTGTATTACTTGGCAGTCCCTCAAAAGTAGTGATACTATAGTAATTCATAGGAGAAGAAGAATAAACTCCTTCAAACTTTAAGTAGTATAAAAACCAGTACTATGATTAATTGCAGAATATATTTTTTCATAAGCAGATGCCGTTCTTCTCAAACTTCAAGGACAAAGATAGTAAAAAATGAAAGATATTCGCAAAGACACTAACGTATACTCAACCGAAAAACATAAAAAACTATTATAATCAAAAGCATTTCACCTACTATTCCACAAAAAACGTCCTATCTTTATTGCCCGAATCAAAGAAAGGAGCTACATGGATTTACGTACAGCAAATGTTACAAGATATATTCTTCCCCTACGGGAGGGGCTCATTACCGGCTTTGGCCGAAGCTGACGATGAATTTAAGTATGTGGTAAAATTCAGAGGGGCAGGACACGGTACGAAAAGCACTGATTGCCGAACTGATTGGTGGGGAGATAGCCCGTGCACTGGGTTTCAGAGTCCCCGAAATTGTTTTTCTGAACCTGGACGAGGCTTTCGGACGGACGGAAGCGGACGAAGAAATACAGGATTTGCTTCAATGGAGTCGAGGACTGAATATGGGATTGCATTTCCTTTCCGGTTCGTTGACTTTTGATCCGATAGTACATCAAGTAGATGGAAAAACGGCTTCGCAAGTAGTATGGCTAGATGCCTTGCTGACTAACGTAGACCGTACTATCAAAAATACGAATATGCTGATGTGGCATAAGGAACTGTGGCTTGATTGACCATGGGGCGTCCCTTTATTTCCACCATTCCTGGACTAACTGGCAAAAACAGGCACTGGTTCCTTTTTGTACAGATAAAAGACCATGTATTATTGCCGTTTGCCGATAAACTGGAAGAGGTAGATATCGAATTCAGACAGATATTGACTTCGGATATAATCCGTGAGATAGTCAATGCTATTCCCGACGACTGGTTGAACTGGACAGAAGGCACAGAAACTCCACAGGATTTGAGAGATATTTATATTCAATTTTTAGAAGAAAGGATGAAACATTCCGAAACATTTGTAAATGAAGCGCAAAATGCAAGAAAGGCACTTATATGAATACGCAGTCATCCGTTTCGTTCCTAAAGTAGAACGGGAGGAGTTTATCAATATGGGGATTGTGTTGTTTTCCAAACAAGCTAAATACCTGAAATCCCTCTATACGATAGATGAGAACAAACTAAAACTGTTTTCTTCCGAACTGGATATTAATTGCCTGAAAGAAGGGTTACAGGTCTTTGACAAGATATGCATGGGGAATAAGGAAGGGGGAGCCATAGCCAATATGGATATTCCTGACAGATTTCGTTGGCTGACTGCAGTAAAAAGTTCCTGCATACAAGTATCTCGCCCACATCCGGGATTTTCTACTGATTTAGATAAGACTTTGGAAAGATTGTTCAAGGAATTAGTACTCTGATTCCTTGAACAATCTCTTTGTCAAACTAACGGGCAGTAATATAAAAGCTCTGTTCTACTGCTTCAGCAGTCTGCACTTTAGGTTCTCCGCTACGCCCATATTGCCAGGCTACCACTGTCACCTTTACCGGAAATTTTGCACGCGGGGGAATTTTAGTCAATACCAGTTTATCTCCTTTTATCTCTGCCGGACCTTCTTTTACATAATAGTAAACCGGAAGGCCGGAGTCAGCAGTTCCATTTAAACTTATTTCTTTCACTGAAGCTTTTACATCGGATAGTTTCGGGAAAAATTATACGTTGAGGTATCCCTTCCTTATTCCGGTAAGGAATACGAATCTCTACCTGCTGAACGGCACTCCGGTATTTATGATCCTGCTTTACGGAAGCCATCAGACAGATGCCTCCTGTACGTTTAGGATTATCCAATCCCATCCGATAGAAACGAACAGTAAAAGTTGTATCATTCACCACTTCCACCGGACCGCAAATTCTCGACATTCGAATGGGATGCGTACTGTGTTCTTTTGAATATTCGTTCCTTAACGTATCTGTGTACACTGCTTTCAGGTGGAAAGTGACTCCGTCCGCTTCGGGTTGAAAAGAAGGAAACATACGTACATGGGATTTCGGATTGAAAGTTATCAGTTTTCCTTTTTGCTCAAAGCCGATATACTGTTCTGTCTTTCCGCGTTCATTGGCATAGTATTTTTCTGTGGCATCCGCCATTTCCTTATCAAAATACCAGAATGCATGGTTCCTGTCTCCTTTATACTTATCATAGGAAGCGGCTTCGGCTGTAGGCTTTTCATTCTTTCGCCAACGGTCTGCCAGCCAACCAGTCTTTTTGCTTCTACCGGAATTAACTGAACCTGAGTATCCGATAACGAATGTTTCGGCAACCGGTATTCCACTGCCTTTTTCAGAAAAAAAAAGAGAAAGATAATCAATCAATTCATCAGATATGTCGAAATGTCCGTGTCCTGCATCAGCAAGAAATGAAAGGGGAGCATTCGGATATTCACGACGATAATCGAAAGAGGTTATCAACCGGTCTTCCCACCATTCGTCCTCTCCCATTACCATTAATGAGGGGATACCTTCAATCGTACGGGTTTCCCCCAATCCAAATTCGCACGCCCGTAACCAGTCAAATGAGTTCTGGGAGAATCACCGTGAATAGAGAGTACAGCCAATGTACGTTCAGGATTCCAGGCGGCAAAGTTCCACGGATAAGTAGCCATTGCCGAGTGTCCGATGGGGATGACCGGGGCAAACTCCAGTTCTGTATATCCGCTTATTTCAGACAAGTTCTTCATCATTGTTTCAAAGATTTGCTGGGTACCTTTTGTCACGTCCCAGCGTTGGTCTATTCCGGGAGTGATCCATATCTCTGCAATTCCCAGTTTGTCCATATTCTTCCGAAATTCAGGATGCTCGAAAATTGTCTCTTCGGTCATATTATGTTGCCCAATAATAACGGCACGGACTTGTTTGCAGTTTTCCGGTATCCATAGATAGGCAGAAGGGTGGGCGTTTGTCTCTTCTGAAATCAGCTCTTTTTATTTCTACGGACCACTGCCAGGGGAGCTGCTGCAACTCGTGTGGTAGTCTGCATGAACAGAGATAACAAAACAACAAGAAAATATTTATTCATAATGCTTCTTTTAATTGATTTAACTTCCTATACTACGAATATGGAGAACAAAATACTCAAAAAACGACTATATATATGAAAGATTAAATGCAAAGATAAGGTTATCCGTAAAAATGGTAGCAAAACCCGTAATCTATATAAATACAGATTACCTTTTTACTGAATAACTTTGCATACAAGAAATAAAGGTAGTAATAATATTAGAATATGCTTTTAATTTAAGATAGCTTGATTATGGAAAAGGTAAAAATTGAACAATGGCATTGAAATGCCTATTTTAGGTTATGGTGTGTATCAGGTTACTCCTGAAGAGTGTGAACGTTGCGTGTCGGATGCAATTAGTGTAGGATACCGCTCTATCGATACGGCACAAGCCTATCATAATGAGGAAGGTGTAGGAAATGCAATCAGTAAATGCGGTGTGCCGCGTGACGAACTGTTCATCACTACAAAAGTATGGATTTCAAATGCCGGTTATGATAAGGCTAAAGCTTCTATTGATGAGTCGCTGCGCAAGTTAAAGAGCGATTATATTGACTTATTGCTCATTCATCAGCCATTCGGTGATTATTACGGAACGTACCGGGCTATGGAAGAAGCATACAAGGCCGGAAAAGTTCGTGCTATCGGCGTCAGCAACTTCTATCCCGACCGTTTTGTAGACTTGGCGGAATTCTGTGAAATCACTCCTGCCGTCAACCAAGTGGAGACGCACGTTTTCAATCAACAGATAAAGTTACAGGAAGTAATGAAGGAATATGGCACTAAGATTATGTCATGGGGGCCGTTTGCCGAAGGAAGGAACGACTTCTTTACCAATACAACCCTTCAGGAAATCGGGAAAAAATATGGTAAGTCTGTGGCACAGGTTGCACTGCGTTATCTGATTCAACGCGATATTATCGTGATTCCTAAATCGACTCATAAAGAACGTATGATTGAGAATTTCAATGTATTCGATTTTTCGTTAACACCGGACGATATGGCTGCTATTGCCGAGCTTGATACAGCCAAGACTCTCTTCTTCTCCCACTATGACCCGGAAATGGTGAAGTGGCTGATTAATTATAGTAAATAGTGGTAAGTAGTAAATCCCAATAAAGACTACAAATGGGAATTGAATTCAGACAGAAGAACATAAGAACATAAAGGCTGCGCTTAGAAAATTATTTCTGTTGCTTGTTGAACTGCTGTTTTATTTTTTGTTCTTATGTTCTTCTGTCTGAAAATAAATTATCATTTACTTATCATTTTCACATACTCAATGACCATCAAAATAATTTGAGTCATTTTTTCAGCGGAGTAAAATGCAACGCAGCTCCGCCACTCGCCTTCAGCTTCAAGACAAGTTTGTCGCCTGCCTTTATTTTCTTATGAGTACTGCGTACTTTCGTCCGTGTATTCAGCTTGTCGTCATCTTCATACAGATGAAGCATATACTTCTTTCCCGGTTCCAAGAAATCCGTAGTCAATGTGACAGTGCGGGCTTCCGTGTTTGTCATTGCTCCAACAAACCAGTCACTTCCCGAACGACGTGCCTGAACGATATACTCACCAATTTCTCCGTCAAGCGCACGGCTATCGTCCCATACACTTGGAATGACTTTCCAAAATTCGAGTTCTTCTTCTCCCTGGTAGAATTCAGGTCGGTCATACCAGAACATAAATTGCAAAGGGCTGTAATACACAGCTGCCATTGCCAACTGATGCGCTTTCGTATTCTTCACCCGGTTATTGAAATAGCAAAGCGTATAGTCTCCTGCACCTGCCAGATAGCGGGTGAAAGGAAGAGTCGTATTGTGTAAAGCATCCGGCATCTCTTCATTGCCACGATACCTTCCTGTGTCATCAAGTTAGGATAAGTACGGCTGAAACCTGTCGGACGATATTCATCATGAATATCCACCATCAGACCGTATTCTCCACATTTACGGACTGCATCATGTAGCCAGGTACTCCAACGCTGATTACCAATCTGTACAAAACCGAACTTGATACCTTTCAATCCCCACTTCTTATATAAAGGTAATAAAGTATCCAATTGCTGCACCAATGCACGTTGATTGACGTATACCATCAAGCCGATTCCCTTCGATTCGGCATATTTACACAGAGCCGATATATCAAGGTCTTTATCGGGAGAAACAGTAGTAGCGTCCGAACTCATCTTCATTTCCGGTCCGTACCAACCTGCATCCATGTGCACATACTGAATACCACGTTCTGCCGCAAAGTCAATAGCCGCTTTCACTCTATCTTGCTTCAAGTCGCCCGAACGGAATACTTTTCCCGGTTTAATCCAAGAAGTATCAGCCAGTTTGCAAGCCGGATTCAGATTCAAGACAATATCATTGTTATTAATCAAATCGACCGGACGTTCGCCAACCATGATTACACGCCACGGAGTACTATAAGGAGATATAACATCGACGCTGCTATACAGACTTGTCACCAAAGTTGAAGGTTTCTCTGCCGATAAACGGAATTTACCACGGGCATAATCCACCATTTCCGCTTCCAACAGGGCAACTGATAACCCGTCGGGCAGTTTCAATGTCAAAGGACGCTCACTCTTCTTACCCCAACCTTTCAACGGACGAAGTGCATAAGGCCTTGCGCCCAACGCTCATAATACGCCATCGTTCCTTGAGGCATTGTGAAACTGGTTTGCTCGCCTATGATATGCAGGAAAAGCCCATTTGTTGTTTCCGGGAAATGATAGCGGAAAGCGACTCCTTCATTATAGGCACGCACTATGATATTCATAAAGTAGTTCTTACGTTTATCATAGCCACCGTCCTGTGCTCCGTCTCCTTCCCCTTTCTTGAATTTCAGGGTCATCTCATTATAACAGTCACGAATCTCGGCACGCTCGCCATATACAGGTTTCCATATTTCGTCCGCTTTCCTTGTCGCTCTGTTCCCGTCAACTTCAGATTCTCACACCAGAAATGACAAGTGTCATTCGGAACACCCAGTGCCGACTCGAACAACTGATTTTCAATCAGGACACCCAATTTACTTTCTTCAATCACCGGACGGTTCTTGTAAGTCAAGGTATAATACATTTGTGCATTATCCTCTCCCACCGCACGCTGATAGAAGGTAAAACGATATGCTCCGTCGGGAGATGTCAGTTCCTGGCGGGTTTCTGTCATTACATCCTGCGCTTTCAACAATGCCGGTATCACCAGCAATAAAAGCAAAATTCTTTTCTTCATTCTATTTACGTTCATGTTTATTCTTCTTTCCTATTATATACGAACGAGAAGGAAATTATACTCAAATGTTTATTGCCTGAAAAGCTTATTCCATCTGTTCTCTATAAAAAGTAGGTGTCATTCCTGTCACCCTTTTAAAGATGCGGTTAAAATGTACAGGTGATTCAAATCCGCAAAGTAGCACTGATTTGAGATATATTCATCATACTACTATTCAATAGTTTACAAGCATATCCGATACGCATATCAAGTACATACTCTTTAAATGTCTTTCCTGTGTTTTCTTTTAAAGTATCGGCAGAAAGCAGTAGGGTTCATCGCTATATAAGAAGCAATTTCATCCAGACCGATAGACTCGGTATAATGTTTATTCAAATAGGCAATCACCTTTTCCATTCTTTCATTACGCATAATCGAAGGAGACGGAGTATAATGAGAAGTAGTCAGATATTTCTTATGATTGCTGATAGCCATCATTTGTAGGAGTGAAAGCAACAGGATAATTTGATCTACTCCTTTGGCAGAAGGTATTTGTTTTAATAGCTTAATGATTTTCCCCGAACGGGTAATTGTGAATTTAATTCCTCTGCAAGCATCCTCCAATAAATTCCTGATAGGAATAAACTGGGAGTATTGAGATATAGAATAATGCATAAAATCTTTCTCAAACTGAATATTGACTCCTCTTACTTTCAGTTCGGATTTTTCTTCGTTATCAGATTCTTCCCCGTCGTCCGGTGGACTTTGCATACTATGAGGCAGTTCGGAACCGAAAAGAATCAAATCACCTTTTGAATAGGAGATAATGCTGTCACCCACCAGACAATCCCCTTCTCCCTTCTCCACATAAATAATTTCATACTCACTATGAAAATGCCACGGATACGTGAAACGCGGATATTCATAAAAGCGGGCACGGACGGGATTAGAAGTCGTAATAGTCAACTTCTCATTCATTATCTTCCTCATAAATCTCCTTTCTAAACTGCTTTTGCAAAGATAGGTAAATATCTTTGCAAAAATACGCATCATAGCATGTATAAAAACCCGCTATTTTTGCATCCATCATAAAAACATTTGATAGAAACATGAACGAATTATTTAGTATTGCCGGTAAAGTTGCTGTTATTACCGGAGCAGGTGGTGTACTGGGCGGAAATATTGCCCAACACTTTGTACAGCAAGGGAGCAAAAAGTAGTAGCTATTGACATTCGTCAGGAGCAACTGGACAACCGTGTGGCTGAACTTAAGCAATATGGTAACGATGTAATCGGCATCATCGGTAATGTACTTGACATCGCCAGCCTGGAGAAAGTAGCCGAAGAAGTCGTTGCCAAATGGGGGACAGATCGATATTCTATTGAACATTGCCGGTGGAAATATGCCGGGAGCTACTCTTGAGCCAGATCAGCACTTCTATGATATGGACATCTCTTGCTGGGAAAAAGTGACTAATCTGAATATGAATGGGACAGTCTATCCGTCTATGATATTCGGTAAAGTAATGGCAAAACAAGGCAAAGGATGTATCATTAATGTATCCTCAATGGCAGCATACAGCGCTATCACCCGTGTACCGGGATATTCGGCCGCTAAAACGGCAGTAGCCAACTTCACCCAATGGCTGGCAAGCGAAATGGCCCTGAAGTATGGTGACGGTATTCGTGTGAATGCCATCGCTCCGGGATTCTTTATAGGCGATCAAAATCGTCGTGTGCTTATCAACCCAGATGGTACACTGACAGATAGAAGCAAAAAGAAAGTATTGGCTAAAACTCCAATGAAACGTTTCGGTGACATCAAAGAGTTGAATGGTGCAGTGCATTTCCTGTGTAGTGAAGCCGCTAGCTTCGTAACCGGAGCAATGTTACCTATTGATGGTGGTTTCAGTGCATTCAGCGGAGTTTAAGCAATAAATAATAGCCTGTTATAAAGAGAAAGACTATGATGGAAAAGACTTGGAGATGGTTCGGGAAAAAAGACAAGATTACCTTGCCAATGCTCCGTCAAATAGGTGTAGAAGGGATTGTCACTGCCCTGCATGATGTACCGAATGGTGAAATATGGACAGTAGAAGCTATTAACGATTTGAAATCATACATCGAATCTTATGGTTTACGTTGGTCGGTAGTGGAAAGTCTTCCTGTATGTGAAGCAATCAAATACGCAGGAGCGGAACGTGAACAGTTGATTGAAAATTATAAAGTAAGTCTTGCCAACCTGGGTAAATGCGGAGTGAAAGACAGTCTGTTACAACTTCATGCCGGTATCGACTGGATACGTACAGACTTGCAACACCCCTGGCCGGACGGAACCAGTTCACTTTATTACGACCGTATTCGTTTTGCTTATTTCGATATCCGAATCTTGGAACGTGAAGGAGCTGAAAAAGATTACACAGAAGAAGAACTGAAAAGTTGCCGAGTTGGATAAGGTTATCACAGAAGCAGAAAAAAGACGCTTTGATTGATACGATCATTGTCAAGACTCAAGGTTTTGTTAATGGCAATATCAAAGAAGGAGCTAAAAATCCGGTTTCCATCTTCAAGCGGTTACTTGCTTTGTACAAAGATATAAACCGGGATGCTTTGCGTGAAAATATGCGTTATTTCTTATCTGCAATCATGCCTGTATGCGAAGAATATGATATCAACATGTGTGTACATCCTGATGATCCCCCATTTCAGGTATTAGGATTACCACGTATCGTTACCAATGAAAAAGATATAGAATGGTTTCTGAATGCCGTAGACAATCCGCATAATGGATTGACTTTCTGTGCAGGCTCTTTGAGTGCAGACGAACATAACGATACACGTGAGTTGGCTAAGAAATTTGCAAAAAGAACCCATTTCGTTCATCTACGCAGTACAGAGGCCATGCCGGGTGGAAACTTCATCGAAAGTTCTCATCTATCAGGAAGAGGACATCTGATTGATCTCATCCGCATTTTCGAGAAAGAGAATCCGGGACTTCCCATGCGCGTAGATCATGGACGAATGATGCTCGGAGATGAGGATAAAGGCTACAATGCCGGTTATTCCTTCCACGGACGTATGCTGGCTCTTGCACAAGTAGAGGGAATGATGGCTGTAGTAGATGATGAGAAAAGACGACAGATAATATTATAATCATTACAGTACTGATATAGTCAGAGCTTCGTCAGAGCAATAACCTCGTTATTTGTTTCAAGGCGGGGAAACATTTTGTTTCAAGCGTTGAAACTGATGGTTTCCCGTCTTGAAACTTTAGTTCCAAAGGCTCGAAACTCCAGTTCCAAAGGCGGGAAACTATAGTTTCTAAAGCAGGATGTACTGTACTGGATTTAGTTGACAACTTCGCTTGTTATACCTAAGTTAGTTTACTCAATATTTTTTAAAACCTAAATAAGTTTACTTGTCCCTTTGTAATTCCTGTATAAGTTGTCATTTTAGATATTTTGCAAAATTATGTATCTTCTCTTATAAGTGCAAGACTTCGGGCTGTAAACTTTCATTAAATAACAAAAACTCTTCGCTCGGGGATCGCCCTAGCGGCAACCTTAGATTTGCAGCATCAAAATATTTATCTTTGAATTGATATTGAAAGGAAAGCAAAAGGAAAACCATCAGCGGCAATAGAAGTCAAGTCTAAGTCCCTATTCGGTCCTTTTTGCTCCTTCCTTGAACTCAAACCCATATAAGAATTTCAGTAAACCTTTGTTTAAGGTTATTAGGTCAAGTTCAGGTCCTTTCTTTTTTTTGTTTAATGTTCAAAAACAAAAAGTATGAAAGTTTTTTATTTAGGAGTTGATGTGAGTAAGAAAAAATTGGATTTATGTTTAAGGAGTAACGGTAAGGACATCCTTTATGATGTTATTCTAATGATCTATCCTCTATTAAATCTTGGTTAACAAGAACGTTTGAGAAATTTTTCCTCTCTGAGGACAGTTTGGTTGTCTGTGCGGAACATACAGGGCAATATACCTATCCTTTGGTCTGTGCAACAAAAAGTATAGGAGTCTACTTATGTTTGGAAGATGCAGCTAAAATAAAATATTGTCATGGAATACCTCGTGGCAAAAATGATAAAATAGATGCCTGCCGAATAGCAATGTATGCAGAAAGATATAATGATTGCCTACAACCGTATACCGCATCAGAGCTTATAATACAAAAACTCAAAAACTTATCAACAGAACGCAGTATGCTTGTTGCAGATAGGGCTAAATATCAATCCCAGCTAAAAGATCAGGTAGACTATATGGAACACTCAATATATATTGCTAAATGCAATAGAGTTGAAGGGATTATCAATACATTTACGGATTACATAGCACAAATAGACCTTGAAATAAAAGAACTTATAAATCAGGCACCTGTCATTACTCATCAAATGGATTTACTCATGTCTGTGGATGGAGTTGGGGAACGTGTTGCACTGAAGATGATCATGGAAACAGATGCTTTCACTTCTTTTACTGATCCCAGGAAGTTTTGCTGTCATGCAGGAGTTGTTCCGTTCGTCTATGTGTCAGGAAGTAGCCAACGTTCTAAAAATAGAGTATCTAATAGGGCTGACAAGAGCATCAAGCATTTGCTACATATGGCGGCACTATCTGTTTCACAAGTGAAAAAATAGTCCATTGAAGAAATATTATGACAGAAAGGTCGAAGAGGGAAAAAATAAGATGTCGGTTCTGAATGCAGTTAGAGCGAAAATTAGTTACGATTATGTTCGCTGTAATTAGGACGGATGCTTTTTTTTCGAGAAATTATCAAAATAAATCGCTTGCGTAATCCATAAGAATAGGGGTGGGAGCACCCGTCCCGACGAGCGGGACTTCAGCTACCTTTCCACTGCATTTACGAATATATTCCATCGGAGTTCTCATTTGTATGCCTTGATGCGGTCTAACATAATTGTATGCATATATGGCATCGGCTATACGTTTATCCAATTGTTCAAAGCTGTCATCTGTACAGTCAAAAAGCCACCCATTCTTGATCGTGTTATTCATCCGTTCAGCCAGAGCATTATGTAGCGGATCCCCACACGGAGTCATACTGATATTAATATGATGTTTCTTGAGCATACCTACATACAGGTTTGAGCAGTATTGCACTCCCCGGTCAGAATGGTGTATCAGATTATTCAAATCAACATTGTATCTGTTGTAAAAGTCCATAGCCATCCTAAGTGCCTTTAAAGGACCTTCCGCTTCGAGTGTTTTGCACAGGGCATATCCGACTATGGCCCGACTGCCCGCATCGGTAAGAAGGGACAGGTAAGCCCATCCCTGGCACGTGGCAACATAGGTTATATCCGCTACAACCATTGAACCGAATGTGTCAGTTACAAATTTAGGCGTGACATTCAGCAGGTCTGGATAAATGTAATAATTATGATTAGAATTTGTAGTCTTTGGCCTCACACGTCTGACACGTTGACAAAGGCCATTGGCACGAAAAATATTATAGCATTGATCACGTCCAATGACCATCCTGACACCAAACTTGCGAAGGCAGCATGCATAGAGTTCACGCATACCAGCCTTGGGCATAAGTTTACGTAACTCATTACAATACAACACAATGCTTGATGTGAGGATGTCTATTTCCATTTTTCTGTTGACATGCTTATAATAACCTTGTCTGGTTATGCCGAAGTAATCACAGAGGAACTGCAGACTGCCGCGCATATGAAGGGCAGAGTTCCCCCTGTGACAAGGTGTCGATTACTTGGCATCGGAGTTTTTTCGAACCTTGATGTGATAGGTTGACTCCGCAAGATTAATCAATTCCTCACAAGCTTCATGACGAAGACTTTCCTCCTGAAGGGCACGTTGAAGCTTGCGATTTTCGGCACGCAATGCAGCGAGTTCTTTCTCCAGTTCATTGAGAGACTCATCAGAGGCTTTGTCTTAAAGAGGGCTGTTCTGTATTCATAACTTTATCATTTATATGATACTTTTCGAGCCAAAGAATCAGCAAACGACGGCAAATACCCGTACGCTTGGCAAACTGATACTTCGTTTCGGAAGTCGATAAATACTCACGAATATACGACATTCGTTCAGATTCTGTGTAAGGAGTGTACTTCTTTTTTTAATTCTTCCATGTGAATTTCGAATTTGAGAAGTGTCAACTTATTCAGTACACTACAGGAAGATTCTGTCTCAAAGACAAGAAACAACCATTCTGTCTCTAGGCTTTTAGTTATAATCATATAATTCCGATACAATAAATACAACGGACTGTTCTCTCAATAGCTAAACCTTTCAATGCCAATGCATACTTATATCATTTGGTAAGCGTCGACAGTGTGAGAGTAAGTTTTACCCTCACACTACCCTCACCTTTACCCTCACCCACGAAAGTACGATGGATAAAGGGATTGAGAGCCGGGTGAGAGTGTGAGGGTAAAATCAACACAATCTTTTATTTGTTAGCTACTTTATCTGTATCTTCCCTACAAAATCTTTTTTATCTATATTCAGTTCTTCCAAAGAGGCGATCCGTTTGCCGTTCAACATTATGTTCTCAAACAAAATATTCTCAACCTTCCTATTCTTATCATAACCTTCCATCAAAGAAAGGATTGATATATTTTCCGGTACATGAAATGTTACGGAACGTTATGTTTCTGACACCTCTGCCGGGACCTGTGTTATATTTTCGGTTATACATCACCCGAAGATGAAATAGCTGCCCTTCCTGAATATGTTCCACACGAATATCCTCAAAAGTGATGTTTTTTTGTGCCAGGTTGTGATCTCCTACATTAATAGTCATGCAGCCTTGGTAATCACGATCGTCCTCATCATGTTCCAAGATATCGATATTCTTGAACAATATATCTTCTAAAAACCTCATCTCCTGTTTTCGTATTTCCATGCGTACCGATATTGATAGGGTGAGCAATATCCGCCCATAGTGTAGAATTAAGAACACGAACATTACGAGAATCTCCATAATAATTCCAACGATGCGTATAGATGGCTATACAGTCGTCTGAATTACGAAGAAAAACATCATCAATCGTCACATCCGAGCAAGACATAAAATCCAGTCCGTCACTCCACCCCTGATAGCTAAATGATTTCAAGTTCTTGATAGTAATTCCCTGTGATTGTCCACCGGAAACTGTATAGTGACGGGAGTTGACAACTGTAATTCCATCAATCAGTACATTCTTGGAGTATGCCACCGATATTCCCCTGCTGCGGTTCAAGCAACATACCGTGTCCGAGAATCTTTACATTCTCTACACTGTCGCAAAGTCAGGCAACCTTTCAGCACCGCTCCACCTTCCAGATAGACAGTCGTGTTGGAAGGAATACGGAAGCATTTGCCTGCCACATCTGTGGGGTTCGTGTATACCGGACTCAAAAATACATCACATTCGGATCGTTCTTATCCGGTACATTCTCAATGATAGGATTGGCAAACACATGCAGATTACTCAAACGGTCACCGTTGAACTCTACAGAGAGTTTTTGTGGTTTATCCAATGTGAACAGCAGAAAATTTCCGTCTATCTCCGGATGAATACCTTTAGATAGTGGACGCACTACTGCTGAACGGAGTTCCCCGTTATTCTTTTGCACCAGCACTTCCACTTTACCGGAAAAATCAAACTGTACCATGGTTGCATCCGACTTGGTATCCATATCCACCTTTACATTATATTCATACAGGTCTACCCACTCCTTTTTTCACCCACCTGTCGCACTTTTTACAGTATAATCATCGTTGTGACGGGCATAGTAGATGCCTTGTGGCACCGGATAGATGACAATTTCTGCCTGTATAACTCCTGTAGTCATTACAAGTAAAAATGTGAGCGCTATTCGTATCAATCTATTCATTTTGAATTATTCATTTATTGTGCATACATCAATGTACCGAGTCCAAGTACATCATACCCACCAGAGTTAGCATCATAATAACCGCCGCCGCCTTCTATTCCTACATATTCCGTAGCTATCTTAGTATATTTGAGATTATCATCCGAGATGTCTTTTTACCCCTTTGTAATGATAGTAAGGCAACGCCCATATCGCACGTTTGATCCATTTACCGCCACCAAGTGTTGTTTGTTCTTCCGGAATCGGATATCCCCATTGACTCTGTTTTTGCCATATATAAGTAGTATATGGTACAGTCTCATTAGTGTAATTACAACAAGCGGCATATTCGCAGGCCCGTAGGAAGAGATTGTCATCATAAGCAAAAAAATCGTCTCCCTGGCTCCATGCCAACTGACAGATAATTCCCATCAATCCAACACACATCAACGTGTGCCCCTGGGGTCACGTCCACTTTCCTGCCATTGAGCAAAGTTATAGTCCGGTGCATAATCGTGATAGATAGCACGACGTAAACGTCCGTTTGTATCACCTGTCTGCAAATGGGCAATACCTTCATTATAAATATCACGACGATCGGTTACAATGCCGATAGCCATTTTAGCCGCTATATTACAAAGACACCAGTTAGCCCAATAATGTAACGCATTCGTATCGTGATGACGTTTCAGGAAATCATCATTAGCAGGATAGAACACTTTTAAGCAACCAATTCTGGAACGCTGCGAAGTCCGCACGATCCCATCCTTCATAATCCCTCAATAATTCACCGGCAATAGCAAATTCATAACCATAAAGTCCTGCGGCAAGCGATAAATTCGTATTACCTGTTACACCTATCACAAGTCTGTACCCACTTATTCAGATTCTCCACCGCTTTTGCCGCATATTCATCATCTTGTTCAATCTTCCAACGAAGCGCCTGCTGATATGCAATAGTGGCCCCTCTGGCTGCATTCATATAATTTTCATCACCGGAAACTCCACGTTTAATCCATTCCGTAGGATAAGTATCTGCCGTCTTCTGCGAAAACTGACTTTCTACTAATAATTGATAAGCACTTATCCAAGGCTCTTCTCCGGCAGCTTTTTTATCCCGGATACGCTGGAAGTCTTCCTCCGTATGCAACCCTTCATGCAGCATGGGTTCCGTTGACGGTTTAAGTTCAACCTGTTCCAAATTTACATTATTATCAGGAAGAGGAATTTTATTCAAATCAGTTTCCACATTGACACCCGGAAGGTCAATGCCGTCCCCACATCCTACCAAAAACAGGGTAGCAAATACTGCGGTTATATAATATATCTTTTTCATCATATTTTTGGTTTAATGGTACACCGTCATATCTACCATTGATTACGGTGCACCCAATTATAGTTTATTGCTCTACTAACTCTAATTTGAAATTATCTATCTTAGCCCGTCCTTGTTTTACTGTAATCGTACATACAAAACCAATGACAACATCGGTAGGCTCTTCAACAAGAATATCAACTACTACATCACCCGTACCTGAAATAGAAGCGTTTGCCAGACTCTTACTTGGTATACCACTCGTATTTGCCATCTCATTACCTTTACAAACCGCAACATAACCGGTAAAACCTCTGCCGTCATATTCATAAACGTGTGCCGTCAACTTATATTTTCCTTTTTGAAGATGAGAAGTCTGATATACCTTACCATCATTTTTAGGATTGTCAAATCCCCAATCTGTTTGTAAAGCCAAACCTGCATCACTTCCATCACCATATTTCGTTTTAAATGCCAAATCAACAGCAGCACCTCCTTCACCAGCAGTCAAGTTAGAGTTCTGAACTATCCAATAAGCAGCTTTTAAGTGCCCACTCTCCTTTTTATGGAATCCTTTATCCCCACCTTCTTTTTACATATTCAAAAGGCTGTTCATAGTTCATGAGTACATATTGAGAAATATCTCCATCCACCGGCAGAGGTTGTAACATATCACTCTCTACGGGTTGTGCAATACCTTCAAACACCATTGTTACTTTTCCACCATTGAAACCTTGCGGAACCGTTACAGTAATAGAAGTCGTAGTAATCTCTTTAACCGTAACGGGTACGGATATTCCCTCAAAAGTAACTGTAACAGAATTTTATCCGTTCCAAAACCTTTTCCTGTAAATGTTATTTCCTGTCCGGCTTTTACTAATGTGCCATTAGGATAAATATACGGTGTTTCATCAGAAGTGATTTCCGGAGTTTCCCAAACCTCAAATGTGCCCGATTCGCCCATCTCTATTTCCTTACCCTGAATTATCAGTTTAATCTTCACCGGAGCTTCTGATGAAACTCCTTTGGGAACATTCACTACAATATTACCTTTTATCATTCAGTGTCACTTTATCACAAACTGTTTCTCCGAAAAAGACCTGAATATTTTCAGCTTTCGTACCAAAGTTCTGACCAATGATCGTTACTTCCGCATTAATATATCCGGCTTTCGTTGAAATGCCTGTTACTGTCGGCATCGGTAATACCGTATATTTCAACTGTGTCCCGATAGTTTCAAACGGAGTAATGACAGTAATTGTATAATCTCCGGCTTCCAACGAAGCAGGTACAGTGAGTGGAATACTCTTATCCATCAAATTATCTGTATCTATTGCAGCTTCTACAGGTTCTCCGCCAGCTTTAGAGAAAGTTACTTTCAAAGGCTCCAACCCTTCAACAGACTTATCCAGCAATTCTTGCACAAGATTGGTTCCTGTTATTGCAAATTTACTGCCAGCAAAACCTGATGGAACCGGTTCGTCTTCCTTAGGAGTATCAAGCGTTGCATGCTTCAACACAGTGAAAGGATAAGAAGCCAAATCAATCGTTTGTTCTGCCATAATAAGTGTCATAACTCCACTGACAGCTGTCTCGGGAACTTTGGCAGTAAATTCGGTATCAGTAGGTGTACCCACAATCTCTGCCTTGTCTGTAGAAGTCCCGAAAGTCAAAGTATACAGTGTTTTAGAAGAAACAAATTCTTGTCCTTCGAAAACGATACTGGCACCCGGAAAACCATAAGAAGGTTTCACTACGCTGACACCCGGCTTACCAAGTACACGATAAACTAGAATCAGTCTCCACACGTTGCCCGAAAACCTCAACGGTTATCTTTCCGTTTGTTGCCGATTCCGGCACTTTCGCAAGGATAGCATCATCGGCGCAAGAGACTACTACTGCCTCCTGGGAACCGATAAATACTTTCACATCTTCTGTTATGATTCCAAAATCATCACCATTAATGGTAAATTCATTCCCAACATATCCTTCGACGGGTTCTATCTTTGTTACGGTCGCCACAGGATCAGTGTAACTCATTGGAACAATTTCTTCATTGTCCTCGTCACAAGCAGCTAATGCGAAAAGCGAGAGAAAAACGGGAAACAGATAGTTATATATTTTCTTCATAATCTTAATTATATTATCACGATGAATTACTCTTTTTTCTTTTTTTTCCACATTATTCAAGAATCAATTTCAATTCTGTCACCTTAAAGCATGAATTACCCTTAGCCAGAGAAGTCAGGAATCCAATGACAACATCCGTTGTCTCCGTCACTTCAAATGAAGGTGTAACCAACGTACCCGAATCATTCGCTGTTCCCATTTTATCATAGACCACATAAACTCCATTTAGTTGCTCAAGATCAGCGACATTCGGTATATCACTTTCACTATCTCCTTTAGCTATCAATACGGAAATAAAGTTCCCCGCATCAGTAACTACCAATGTATATGCATAAGTGACTTCCAGTCTGTATTTACCAGGACGGAGCGTAGCAACCTGCCACATTTTCCCATTCGTATAAGCTTTTTATCCCATCCATTCTGGAATGCTAACGTTAAGCCTTCTTCTGATTTATATTGCATTCCGGAAACAGTCGTATTGCCTTTTTGCATTGAACGATGCTGCATTTTGATTCCACACTGCCGGAGTCCACCATTCACCGTTCTTCCAACTTTCATCATTTGCCTTGGCAAACGGCTGCTTATAGTTTTGAAGGTAAAGCACTGTCACATCACCCTTTGAGTTAGGATTAAACATTGCACTACCTGTCATTGTATATCCATGAATAGTTACAGTCACATTACCTGTCTTATAATCTGCAGGAGTTGTCGCAACAATAGTAGACTCATCCACCAGCTCAAATTCGGCCGGCGTTCCATTGAAACTAACAGAAATATCGGATGGATCCGTACCAAAGTTTTCACCTGTTATAGTAACCTTGTCTCCCGTATCGGCTACCCCTTCACCGTCTTCACTATCAGAAGTCACTGTAATGACACGTGGTGTAGGCAGTACTGTATAATGACCGATATTCTCCACCTTTTTATTATAAATCTGTAAAGACAGATTGCCTGTTACTGCAGTTTCCGGCACTTCCACTACCAAACGGTTATTTTTGCAATCGAGCACTTTATTGGATTGGGCTTCACCGAAGAAAACTTTCACTGCTTCAGCACGGTCACCAAAATTGGTTCCCGTAATAACTACCTGTGTAGTGACATATCCGTCCGTAGGATAAATGCTCTCCACTACTGGTACAGGATAATCATAAACTCTATACTTGGGGTCTTGCTCACAACCGGAGAAAAGTGCGGAAACGCAAGCAAGTATTGCCAAGTGAAATGTATATTTGAATAAAAACTTCATATAATCTATGGTATTATACGTTAAACGATTGAATGATTAATATCCTGGATTTTGTACCAGATTTGAATTCAGGTTGATTTGATTTCTTGGAATCGCCCACAAATAATCTCCCTTAGTAAATGCACAGTCAGATGATTTGAGGAGCACTACACAAGGTAATTTTCCCTTTTTACCTGTTTCTACAACTTCCGTTCCTTTCGTAAAAATAGCCGGATTGAAAGCACTGGTAGCGTTCCCGTTTTCGTCTATAAATGCCGTCGGATAGCTGGCATTACCTACCACCGCACCGCAACGAGACTCATTCAGATTCTCTTCCGCAATGCCCCAACGTTTCAGGTCGTCACAACGGAAACCTTCCATATAGAGTTCCAATGCACGTTCACGGCGGATCTCATCCAACATTACCTGATTAACTGTCTTACTCGCATTTGCCGGCACTCCTTCCTGAATTCGCTTTGCCAATGCATTTGTTAGGTTAGCAATTCCCGCACGGGCACGGATTTTATTTATCGACTTATTCAACTGGTCATCTGATATTTCACCATAGCGTTCCATCACAGCTTCGGCATAGTTCAAGTATACTTCTGCCAACCGAAGTACCGGATAATTGGCCGACTCATCTTTACTTTGGCGTTGAATATCGGTAATAGCAAACTTGGAAACACCATACCCACAGTTCTCAACTGTCAGGCTCGTAGCATATGAACCTATATAAGAAGTCAAACGGAAATCCCGATTCTGAAACTCGTCCCCGGATTCTTATATCCCTGGAACTTATCAGACATACTAACCGGAAGCCCGTCAGTGCATAAAAACATATCAATCAATTTCCGGCTGGGACGCATATCCGTATAAATCACCTGATTCAAATCTACCTGTCCTTTACGCGTTTCCTGACTATATACAGAAGCGATGATAAATTCCTTGTTCGTCGCTCTTCCGGCACCGGCAGGATTACTAGCTTCTTCTTCAATATTAAACAGGTAACGATTGCTCATATTTCTCATAGCTGCTACATTGTTATAATTCCAAAGGGAATAAGCAGCATCTCCCATCACTGTTTCGGATAATTGAACGGATTCTTCCAGAAAAGCATTTACCTGATCGGAAGCCGGACCGGCAGAACCTTCAAAATCAGTAGAAGTACCATTGTACTTAGCGCCATGTAGCTTCATAAAGAACACACGAGCCTTAAAAGCTTGTGCAGCCTGTTTGCTAATTTTGCCTTTGTCGGCAGAAGTGATATTCTGTTCCAACGGCAACCCTGCAATAGCCTCATCCAAATCGGAGAGAATCAAGTTGATAACCTCATAACGGCTGTTACGTTTTCCATATAACTCCGGTGAAGTCACGTCGAGAACTTTCGTAACGACAGGCACTCCACCAAAAAAACTTCAATAAGTAAAAAATAGTTATAGGCACGGAAAAAATGACCTTCGGCTAATTCTTTTTTAATATCCGCTAAATTACCTGTATAGGAAGAAACTGCTCTTTCAAACATGTGATTAGTGGCACGAATATTACCATAGCAATTACCCCAACGACTATCGTCATTAGGAATTCCCATCACACCGGTTCCCACACCATACGAATATCTGAAACAAGTAGAAAGATCGGAGGCTGCATCCATGTGATCGAATATACTTCCATAGGAAGACTGCCATCCCAATAATTGCCCGTAAAGCCCGTTAGCATATTCGCGAAAATGTTCCGGTGTCTTGAAATAAATTACATCTGTCTTGGCATCCAGTGGTTCCAAGTCAAGGAACGTATTCACGCATGAAGAAAATCCCAATGCGCAGGTGCAAATTAATATATAGTTCGTTATCTTTTTCATATCTTCTATTCTGTATTTAATTTTCCATAGCTACTATAAAGTGATGTTCAGACCGAACGACCAAGTACGTGCAAACGGGTATCCACTGTTGTTGGAGGCTGCTCCCATTTCCGGGTCGAAACCGTCTCGAATACTGGTAGCTTCCCATAAATCATTACCAGAGAAGTAAACACGTACTTTTTCCAGTTTCACCTTGCGAGTCCATATCTGCGGCAATGTGTAGCCGACTATTAATGTTTTCAAACGGATATAGCGGTTATTCTGCATCATAAAGTCGTTATTCTGATAATTCCAGCGTGCGAGATTCGCATTGGTGGTAGTCAAGCGAGGGAATTCAGCATTCGGATTGCTCTCTGTCCATGTCTTTCCCAAATATGTCGGGTTCTGATTGGCAGTACGTGTCTGAAAAGGATAAGCCATCCAGTCATTACGGATAACATACTGCTTGCCGACACCTTGGAACATCGCGTTCACATCAAAACCTTTCCATGCTCCTCCCAATGTGAAACCGAAAACAAAATGTGGATTGGAGTCACCGAGATATTGCAAATCGCTATTCTCATTCCCTGCACCGGAAATCTTATAATCACCATTCAAATCCAAACGTTTGGTATCACCTGGACGCAACCGGCTTGCACTTCCTGCTCCTACACCAGTCAAATCTTCTTTACCCTCTCCATAGAGTGCATAATAGCGGTCTACTTCTGCCTGATCTTTAAAGTAACCATCTGTGCGATAAAGAAAGTACGAATTCAACGGATACCCATTCACGGCTGCATTCCAACCAGCCCCATAAGAATCTGCTCCTTCCATCTCTTTCAACAGACTCTTTGTATCACCAATATTAAAGTTGGCATAGTAAGAAAAGTCTTTAATCTGATCGCGCCATCCAATAGTGAACTCCCAACCTTTTACATTCAAATGACCACTATTCGTTTTAGAGCTTTTTACCTCCTAAAACACCCGGATATGTGACATTTACCAACATACCGGTATTATCTTTTATAAAATAATCGAATGTAGCTTTCAAACGATTATCGAAAAAGTTAAGATCGATACCAAAGTTTTTCTGTGAAACTTTCTCCCAAGTACGGTCATAAGAAATTAAACCGCCAAAACCTGAAGATACTTGATTAGCAGGTATAGTTCCAAAACCGGCTGTTCCAAGAGAGACAGTAGACACATAATCGTAATCACCCAGCCCGACATCATTACCCGAACTACCGTAACTTAAACGCAACTTACCAAAAAGAAAGAACAGGTTTTAAAAATTCTACAAATTGTTCTTCCGAGAACGCCCAGCCCAAAGAAAACGGAACCGAAGCTCTTAAAACGATAACCGGGAGCAAACTTGGAATTTCCGTCACGACGCCCCATCAATTCAACCATATATTTTTCCGCATAGTTATAATTCAAACGGGCAATATATGAATAGGTACCATTATGAGTCTTTCCTCCACCGTTACCCTGTGTACCCGTAGCCAAATTCAAATCGTAAATTCCGGCATCCTCAAACTTCTCACGGGCCGTAACAACTTTCTTAGTCACCCATTTCTCGGCATTGATGCCGAACATAGCATCTATATTATGTACTTCGGCAAATGTACGCTTATATTTCAATAACCCTGAATAGTACTGATACCGGGCATTATTTGCCTGTACCAAATATCCCGGCTGATGGGAGTCTTTAAAATTCATCACATCTTGTGGAGTACTAAGGGTTTGTGTTGTTTCATATACTAACTTCGCCGTCTGCTCGCCGAACCAATTGTAACACTGTACCGGAAGCGAATAGCGTTCTCTACGGTAATTCCTCATTTTGAAAGGAAGCAGTACCCTCGAAAGTGATTCCTTTCCAAATATCCACCAATGCTTTAAAATCGACACGAGTAGTCAACTTCTCTCTCTCGTCACGTCCTCCATCTGTTGTAGCTGCCGCCGCATTGCGGTCGCCCACATTACCAAAGTTGGCATACCATTGTCCATAGGGATTCTTAGCCGGAAAAAACGGAGCATCATTTCCGTAAAGTGTACGGTCGATACCATGCGTGGGTGTTTCGGTATTTGTTTTAATCATACTGGCTGAAGTCTCCAGTTTGAACCAATCAGTCAATTTGATTCCGTAGTTCAAGCGCAAATTCAACTGTTTCTGTCCGTCATAGGCTGTAGCCAGATTAGCCTGGTTATCAGCATAAGCTAATGAAATGCGGTAATCGGATTTATCCGTAGAA